>Ga0164295_10005514_pt1 | contig 9986 bp, 10 predicted proteins | sample GEODES006metaG_FD_111798 | JGI IMG/M metagenome (GOLD analysis project Ga0164295, IMG submission 111798) | Oligotrophic lake water microbial communities from Sparkling Lake, Wisconsin, USA - GEODES006 metaG | ecosystem: Environmental > Aquatic > Freshwater > Lake | place: USA: Sparkling Lake... | reverse complement strand
CGTGTTACTTTAACAACAACATTTGATTTTCTTCTCATCATATAATCATTTATATCAAATATATTCATCTTCTTACTATGTAATGGGTCGTAATTATTACTATGAAATTCTGTAAAACGATTATTACCAAATGGAAATTTTTCTACATTATTTGCCTTAAAATAAAATATTCTTTCTTTTAAATCAATGGACCTCGAACTATTGTCGATAACCATACAGCCATAGTTTTGCGTCATCTGTAAGAACACACTTTCAAATAATTCAAAGGTGGGAAACATACCTGCATAATGTTCGTATAATTTCTTGCGATTCATTCTTATGTCTTCTGCCAATAAAAATATAAAGTTAAATTGAGATCTATATTCAGGTAAAATACCTAATGAATATTGCATACTCAATATATATGTTATATGTCTATGTCTTCCTTCGTTCATAATAGATAAGAAATTAGAATCTTCTGCCCATTGCTTTTTAGCACTCATACAATCATCCATTATAAAAAGAACACGTGTATCTAATTTTTTCTTACCATCTTTAATTCTTTTATTATTTTTTTCTATTATTAAATCTTGACGTTTTAATAATTTTTCCATAATTTCTGGTTTATAATCATGATGAATAAATGTAGTTGGAAATACACTATCATAGAATTTATTTAATCTATCTGTTGGTGCTATAATTACTCCTGCAGGAATATCATTCATCTTTTTCATAATCTCTCTAATAACCCATGATTTACCACTATTTGATTTAGCAATGATGCAGATACGAGGATTTAAAAATGAATTATCATCCTTATGAATTAAATGATCCAAATTAAATCTTTCAATTGGTAATATTTGTCCATTTACATTTAATGATGCCATTTTATAATATATATATTATAAAAAAAATCTAGATTAAAATTGATCACATCAATTAAAATTGTTCTCTCGCTTCGCTCACACTAATTTTAATTTTATTTGTAAATAAAATTAAAATTGTCCCATATCAGTGAAAATTTCTTGTGTTGATACATTCATTTTCATAAATTTACTATCAAGGTAATACACAATCATAAAAACTAATAAGAATACTACTAATGATGTTCTAATTGATACTGATTTTTTATCATCATATATGCTTTCAATATATTGAAATAATGTTATTAATACAAAACTAATAAATCCAACTAATAGTGGATTATCAAAATCTAATTTATTAAAAATTTGTTCCATATAATATATATAATATTTTTTTTACTAAATTAATTTAATAATTTCTAAAATTAAAAATATTTTTATTACTCTTTGAATCATTTGAATTCTCTGATACTGTATTTAATTCAGCCTTCTTTTTTGCCATATTACTAAACTCTTCTTCTACATGTCCATCTTGTTTATGATATGGTTGACTTGTTTCGCTATTGTTACGATGAGGAGGAACCATTTGATTTGTTACTGCTGTATTTTGTTCAGCAGGTATAATTATTGTTGGAACTCTAGGAGCACTTGCACCATGTTGATTACCTCCATATTGTCCCGTTCTTTCGGTTAATGGTATTGGTTTAACTGATGGAGATGAAAGAGATGCTCTCTTTTGTTGTTCATAAATTTCTTTTAACGACATTGGGGGTGGTGATTGAACAACATTTCCCCCAATTTGTTGTGGAGCTTGTTCATTTTTAACTAAATTATATTGATTTGTGTTACTTTCTGTATTAATTAATGGTCTAATATGTTTATTATCATTTGTTTCAGATACAATTCCTAAATATTTCTTAAGAATCATTTTTAATGGTAACATTTTTCTAATTGCTTCTTCAATTGATTCTTTTATTAATTTATGTGATTTTAATTGATTTCTTTTATACTCTAATGCTGGGACATTATGAAAAAATAAAAATGGATAATTATAAAATGTTTTTGCTACTTCAATGTAAACATTATGAACAAATTTATTGTAATTTAAATCTATATTAAATTCATTTAATAATTTTTGTTTTTCATTAATATCAGTATTTGTTAATAATATTATATTTGATTGAATAACTGCTTTAATTAAATCATCTAATATTTCTGAATTTGGTATTGCTGTTTTTATTCTTGATGCTTCAGCAATTATCATAGGTTCAGTCCATGTTGGAATTTTTGCTAAAAACCCTTGAAATAATTTTAATTCTTCACCTTCTTTACCTATTTTTTTAACTTCTAAATAAATAGAATTGATTCCTTCATAAATTGCTGGTGTTAACATATTAACAAGTTGAATTGTATATTCCTTTTTTATCTCAGTTAAATAACTAGAATTGGCCATAATATAATATATAATATTATATTATTTCATTATAAACAAAAATTATACTTTTTTCCTAAAACTGTTTACTAGAGTTTCCTCCTCTTGTTCCAAGTAATTCAAATTGGTTGCTTGTGTAGCATCTGCATCCGGGTTGTGCTACACCATCTCCCATACATGTTACATTTGATGGTCTGTATTTTCTTCCTACACCAACATCTGACCATTTTACAGGATCATTTCCTTTGAAGTTACCCATTATTCCTTCCTTCCAATAATGACCACAGCATTTTTGAGAGCATTGTGATTTACTTAATGGTGTTTTTAAATCATATGAATCTCTAACGGAATATAATTTATTAACATCAGTAACATTAGTATATTTTTCTATTTTTTTTGCTGATCCTACTTTCTTTGCGGTTGATACAACTTTTCCAGATACTGCTTTAGGTGATGATGCAACAGTTGAAGCAACACTTGATGTTGGGCTTGATACAACTGATTCATTGTCAAAGTAATATGCAGGGGGATCTAAGTATGGAACACCTGCAGCTTTTAAGTCAACTGCTGGTCTATTCTTTCTATTTAATTCATCGGCTTCAGTTGATTCAGGAGAAGATGAGGGGATTGATTGCGAATAAGATTCAGATATTTCATATTTTTCCTTAACTGGTCTTTGAGATTGAACAAATAAATAATATACAACTGCTACAGCAACAATTAACATTAATATTTCGAAAGATCCTCCTCCTAATTGATTTTTTACTAATCTATATGACATATTTATAATATTTATAAATATATTATTTTTAATCCAATACTAATTAATTTTTGGTTCTATAGGTTTTAATTCAATAATTAACTTATCTATAACATAATTACCTGATTTATCTAATTTTCTTGGTATATATTCAACATAAATTTGATCATCTAAATATTTTTTTAATATTTTATTAAATTCATTTATATATTTAAAATCAATCATTACCTTTGTATAAAATTTATCTGTTTTTAAATAATCAACACCATATTTATCAATTGCATCTCTTTGTATATCAAATACGTCACTTGATATTTTCATCGCTTCATCTTCATTTATATTAATTTTATCATCACCAGTTTTTGAATGAATTATATACATTCCTTCAGGAGTAATAACCATTGATCCTTGAGTATCTCCCGCATTATAATGTTGAATAAAATGTAATATATCACTTGTTGAAGGAAATTCATATAATATTCCTTGTTGTGCTCTTGCACCAGGATAAGGTGTTGGAGGATGAGTATGAAACATAAATTCATAATCAAGCGCATCAATCATATTCTGTGGTAATAAAATTTCTGGATCATCTTTATCCTGTCTATTTGTTTGAGCACTTATTAAAATTTTTTCTAAATTATGTTTATTAAAATCTAATAAACCAGAATGTTCTGAATATCTTAAATTTTTTCCTTTATCCATATAAATTTTATCTTTTCCATAATTTAATAAACTATCTAATATCAATATCTGATTACGATCAATAACAAATTTATTTTTATTATTTTCTCTTTCAAATGTTGCCTTAATATTTATTTTATTTGTTCCATTATTTTTTTTTAATTTTTGTACCTTTTCTACTTTCTTCATTATTTCCCTTGATGGTTCATAATTATGATCTATTACATGGTGTAAAATAGAATTATCAAATAATATATTATCATGTTTGTATAATATTTTAGAACTATTATGAGAACAAGAAGGACATTGGTAATTACCAATTTCTTTTGATTTTGAATTAAAATATAAATTCATCATACCATGAATATCTTCTTTAGATATATGAGAATATTTATATATTAAAGGTATATCTATGTATTTCTTCATATATATAATGTATATAAAAAATTGAATTTTATATTTATTATATAAAAAGAATAAAATGAATACTATTAATCAAGCACCACAAATATCAACACAATCAAACATAATGGCTTCTGAACCTGTTGTAAAACGTAAAACAAGAAATTTACAAGCATTAGAAACTTCAAGTTCGGCATTTGTAAAAGAACAACCAAAGGAATCATCTCAATTCTATGAAAAAAGAGAAACTGATAGGTTAAATCATGATTTGCGTAATCCTTACAAAGATGCTCCAAAAGAAGTTGAAAAAGAAGTTGAACCTATAGATTTAACAAATTTAGAATTATTTCCAACATTAGGAAATAATACAGAACAAACCACAAAAAATATATCTATTTGGAATATTACAAATCATAATATTCTTGCTCCATCAACACAAAAAAGTATTCCAAAAAAAAATGATGATAAAAAAGTAGAAATAAGATATACAAAAAAAATAAAAAAATATGATTCGGATGATGAAAGTTTAAGTGATGAATCTGAAAAATCTGAAGAATATGATGAAAATGAAGGGGATAATATTGAAATTGAACATATAAATAATTTAATGAAAAAACGGGATTTCTTAGAAATGGTATTAGAAGTATCAAAAGATAGATTAATAAAATCAAATCTCCCACAAATGCAATTCTATAATAATATTAAAAGTGAATATTATAAATTAGATGAAGAAATTCAATATCTTAAAAAAATTGATGATGATATTGAACTATATTATGGAACATCTAATAACTCATTATTAGATGAACATTTACAAAAAAAGAAATCGTTGGAAGATTTAGAAAATCTTGAGAAAAAAACTGAAGAGTTTTTATCTATGTTAGAAGACGTTAATTTATAAATGACTAAATTTCTATATTTCTTTGTATGTTTTATCAATATTATTTATTGATGTAATGTTTTTGATATTAATATTGTATGTTGATAATATTTTATTCAATTTATCTGTTTTTTTATTTTTAATTTGATTTTTATATAGCTTATGCATATACAAAATATCATTATTGTTGAAATTTATTAAATGATTACGTATATTCATAAAATTCTTTCTATTTATGTTTTTTATTGATACACTATTTAAATCATAACTAAAATTTAAATTATAAAATTTTGTATTTGTTTTAGCAATCATATCAAATGATGGTTTAACACATGAAAAAAATCCATGAGTATCTTGTAAATACCAATTTTGGTCAGAATAAATATTTGTTTCAATTACATCACCATTTGATAATGAATTTATTACATTAGAAATCATTTCTATTTTTTGATCTTTTTTTAAGTTTTTATTTTCAATTGAAAGCGGATAATTCTCAAATAACATTAATGGTAATAAAACTTTTTCTTTGTCATACATCTTAAGTGATGTTTGAATACTTTTATAATTATCCATTAAATTTTTATTTGATATTAATAATCCACAATCAATATCTTTACGTTGAGTATATGTTCTATATAGTTTAAATTTAATATCATCAATGTTATTTCCATATGTTAAATATAAATCTTGTAAGATTAAAATACATTTACGAATATCTTTTTGAGAATATTCTATTATTTTTGAAACAACATCAGGAACTATTTGAAGATTTTCACTTTTACAAATTTTTCCAATAATAGTTTTAAAAGATGTATCACCTGGTAATTCAAATTTTATTTCAGGACAATGCTTCTTCTGTATTAATTTATTTATAAATTTAGAATGAGTTAAATTTGATATTAATATAATAGGAAATTTCTTGTTAACTTCATTCAATAAAAATAAGTTTATAATATTTTTCTTTTCATTTGTTAAATTTATACGGTTTGTATCATCAATTATAACTCCAATCTTCTTTTTAGGATTATTAATAATTGTTTCATATATATCATCCTTCTTTTCATCACTTGAAGCATAATAAATATAATCATAACCTGCTTCTTTTAATAATAATTTTGATAAGATTGTTTTACCAACACCAATACTTCCTATTAGAATATATGATGGAAATGAATTTGGAAAATCATGCAACCATTTTTTAATTTTATTTACAGCAACCGAATTACCTATAAATTCATTACTATTTTTTGGTTCATATTTTTTAACCCAATTTGATGATTCTAATGACATTAGTTATAATATATGTGTTTATTTATATTAAAAATTGATTTTATAAGTTTATATATTCAATTTTAATAAATTATAAATATTACAAAATGGTTATGATAACATGTTTTTATGATGATGGAGAGTGTTCTAAAATAGATATAACAGACATAAAAAATCTTAAAGATTTAAAAAATAAAATTTATACACATAAATTTAAATCAAATATATCTAATTTAGGTGATATTGTATTAATAACATTTGCTGAAATTATAAAAGATGGAGATGAATTAACTTTTAGGGAAAATCAAGTAGTTTTAGTAAAAATTACTATAGATATTGAATTTAATAAATTTATAAAAGATGTTCGATTTATAAAATTAGTTGGAGATGATAAAAAAAGAAAAATACTGTACAAGATATTAGAAAATCCTGATCTATTAGAGTCACTCGAAACATATAAATATCAAAAAGAATTGGATCAAATTAAATCAATGAATTTTGTTGTTGCAGATGATAAGATTAAAAAATTATTGGATACATACTCTGGTAATATTGAAAAAGTAATAAATACAATAATATAGTTTTTAACTTTACTTTATATAAAAATATTTAGTTCAATATTAATTCTTGTAAAAAATTATATTTTAATATAATATATAATATGGATAAAGCAACCCGTAATTTTGATAGCGCACCCTCAGGTAATGTTCAAAAAGAAGTTGAACGCTTAATCAGCGAGGGAAAGACAACCCTCACATTATCAGACTACGAACGTCTCAGACGCAAGTACCCCGATGACAACACATTATACGACAAAGTCATGGAAGCACTCACAGAACGCGCCAGAGATGTACGCAGAACAGCCCGCAAGTTCTACAACTTAATCACAAAAAATGTATTACAAGGAAACATGAACGGACAAACATTATACTCAATCTTACACACAGCCAAACGCTATGCCAAGGAAAATGGATTAACTGAATCTGAATTCGAAGAATTCAGAAGATTAGTTGAAATGAAACTCGAATCAGGTGTAGATCAACAAGAAAAAGAAGACAAAGGATTATTCCCCCAAGTTAATGTAACATCATTCTCTAAATTATTAGGAACCGTTGCTGTTGAATCAAACAACGGAATCCAATTAAAGGATGCTGAATATGGAATCTTACAAGAAGTATTAAAAGTATACTCAATGACCCGCACTCTCCACGCATCAGTTATCATCCAATCAATGCTCCACACATCATGCTCATCTGTTGCATTAAACGGAAAATATGATTCCAACAAGCACAACCCTGGTATCTACGTAAACCCTTTACTCTTTGCTCTCTTCGTTCCTAAATTCAACTCAATCGATGAACGCATGTTATTAGCAAACTTAGGAGCAGTAGTCAAGGCCAAATACCAAAAGGAATCAATCGCCACATTACCCGACTACAAGCTCTTCTATGCATTAGTAACTGACAGAAACGACGTAGTTTGCGACAGCGAATCACCTATCAAGGATTTACGCAACCGTGTCATGCTCCAACAACACTTATGGAACTCAGTTATCGCTCTCCGTGCCGGTAAATACTTCGATGTAACTGCCGCTGAATTCGTTAACTCAATCGATGCATGCAAATTCTCAATCTACACACCAGAGATCGAAAACATGGGAGATGAAACAGTCATCCTCAAGAGATTATTCGCTGCATTCTCATTCAACCCCATCACAGTTGTATCTGCACCATCATACACTGGAATGAACTACACTCAATTCAACAGCGTTGGATTCACACAAGAAGTATACAATGTTCCCTTCTTACAAATCAATGTACCCCCTATGTCATCAGGAGTACCCATTGATGTAACAGACACACTCAACCAATCAGTATATGAATTCGTTAACAACCAATTCGTAACACGTGTACGCAGAGTATACCAAGCCGATGAAATCATCGCAGTAGCATTATCCCGTAAATTCAGATCACCCCAAATCCGCACTGCAACTGCACCAATGTTCATCCAACTCCCATTAACAGTCAATGGATATGACTCAATCAACCAAGCAGTTGTAAATTGCCCCGAATCAATGCCTGTCGGAGAAAATAATGACATGTATTACTTAAGATCCGCTGTCTTCGCTGAATTATACACACCAGTTGTAAACAGCGCTGATAAGACATACATCACCACTAAAGAAATCGTTATCGGAACATCTGCACTCGTTGTCTGCGCCGAAGGATACCGTGCATACAGACCCGTTGCAATCCACACACCATTCATCACCGGATTAAATGCTGGTGTTGCTGTTAACCCCGCAAGTGCATCACCAATCTTCCCCTTAGTACCTGGTTCAGGAGATGCACAAAATGACCCTGCAGTATTATTAAGCAAGACTGGATTAGTTGTCTTCTACCAAAGAGGTTAGATTAAATTTACTTTTAAATAATTATTTAATAATTATTTAATAATAATTGATTTTTATCTTGGAAATGTACTAGGAAGAGATTCTTTACGGATTTTAACTACATTCATTGGTAATGCGGGTGGACTTAATGGTGTATTTGAATCGATTAAATAATTTTGGTATGCTTCAATTTCATTTATTAACCAAGGAGTTACAAAATTTACTGTTCTGTCATTCAAGTCTTTTACCTGACCTTTAAGATCGTATGGCAAGTGTTTTGCATAATCATGAAACACACCATTCATTAAAGTTATAATGTCATCGTCCTTCTGTCTTGAAATAATATACTTTCTTGTTTTATTTGCAACATTTCTTATAATTGCGTTCTGTATGATCTCAATATTTTCTCTTGAAAAATATGCTTCTCTTACTAATTCAGAATCATTTGTATCATTACATTCATCCTCACGACATTGCTTAATATCATTATATCTTTCAAAATATTTTTTAGGATGGACATTTGTATATAAGAATGGTGCTTTTTCTAATTTATGAACCATATCTAAATTATTCTTCTTTTCATCATAATCTTTATATAAATCATAATAATTAAAATTCTTTTTACTTATTAATCTATTTTGTTTCTCAATTTTTGCATTTTGTTTTCCTAAATCAATTGTTGGAGACTTAGGAGCTGGTTTTAATACTATATTTTGTTTACTCATATATTATAATATATAATATTTTTTAATTAGATTTTATTTTTAAAATCTAATTAATTTACTAAAAATCAATTTTGTAAGTTTCTATTAATTCATCTTCTGATAATTTACAATTTGGTTTATATGATTGTTTTATGGTTTCATTTATAAAAAATACTGAAGCCAATTCAACAGTCTTAACTTCTGCCCTCATTGGAACATCTGATCTATTATTTGGTATATGTATTATTTCAACTTGATTTGGTGCACCTCCTTTCATTGAACGGATTTTACCGCCACCCAATGAAACAATATTATTCGTTTCAAGTGTAGGTGTAATTACAAATTCACTATAACCTGGATACCTTGGACTGGCTATCTCTATCCAAGAAAAACCATCGGGGAGTTTTATAGTTGGTTGTACAAAGAAAGGATCTGTCGGTGATCTAGGATACAACATTTTAGGTTTACCATAAGCATGGTCACCATTCGGTTTCTTAAATTGGATAGGGAGATAGGAGGGATCATTCGAATCTAAATATGCTAAATTATACATTTTTATTAGATCATCTATTGTTAATGGAGGTGATAGTACTACGGGAGATTATGATGGTGCTGGTGATGCTT
>Ga0164295_10005512_pt1 | contig 9987 bp, 9 predicted proteins | sample GEODES006metaG_FD_111798 | JGI IMG/M metagenome (GOLD analysis project Ga0164295, IMG submission 111798) | Oligotrophic lake water microbial communities from Sparkling Lake, Wisconsin, USA - GEODES006 metaG | ecosystem: Environmental > Aquatic > Freshwater > Lake | place: USA: Sparkling Lake... | reverse complement strand
TGGAAATAGATATTTAGGTATTTATCTTTCAAAAAAGTAAGGTTGCAAATTATTTTATACAACCAAAGAGGAAGGTTATGAAACGAAAGCCAAAAAAGTGGAAAACGGATAATTGGGCTAACTGATGCTGGTATTTGCCAAACACCATCTTGAATAAAATAGGTTCTTGGCTTCGAAAAATTATTGTATCTGCCCGGTAAATAGGTTGGATTTATTGATGAATTGTAAATATAACCGGCTTTATAAATTTCTTTTTCATCTACAGGTTGCATTCTTGGCATTCTAAAACCGATAACTTTCGTATTGGTAATTTCTTCTAATTTGTCTTTAGATTCTAATAAATGTTCCACTTTAAAATCGCTATGATAATAACTGTGAGATGCAATTTCGTGGCCATCTTTAATAATTCGCTTAATTATTTCGGGTGCATTAATTGCAAAAATTACGGTACTAAAAAAGGTGGCTTTTACTTGATGTTTCTCTAATAAATCCAATATTGAAGAAGTCCCTTCAATAGAAATACTCATTTGATCTTCAAAACTGATCGTCTTACCATATTCAAATGGCATGTCAAATTCTTCAATATCAAAACTCAATAATATCATTTTTTGTCTTCTAAATTGGTATCTCTAATTAAATAGTTTGGACGTTGTTTTGACTGCATAAATAGTTTTCCAACATAAACTCCAATTATTCCAAGTACAATAAGATTTAAACCTCCAAAGATTACGATTGTAAAAATTACTGAAGCCCATCCTGAAATTACATGTCCATAATAAATACTATAAAATACATATAAAATGTAAAATAGTAAAGACAAGAAGAATAGAGAAATTCCCAGAAATATTGATATGTATAGTGGTCGAATGCTAAATGAAGTGATGCCTTTCAATGCAAACTGCATCATTTTTTTAACGGTATATTTACTATTTCCTGAGAACCGTTCGGCTGGTTTATAGTCGATTGCAAATTGCTTAAAACCAACCCAATTTACTAATCCGCGGATAAAAAGTTCATTTTCACTAAAAGCAAAAAACACGGTAGATACTTTTTTGTCCATCAATCTAAAATCGGCTGTACCTTCTTCAATTTTAATTTCAGAAATAGAATTGATGAATTTATAAAAGTATTTTGATGTAATTTTTTTAAAAGCTGGGAGTTTTTTATCTTCTAAACGACGGGTATAAACAATATCGTAACCTTCTTCCCATTTTTCAATTAGTTGAGGAATCATTTCTGGCGGATGTTGCATATCCCCATCCATGGTAATTATACAGTCACCAGATGCCAAATCCAATCCTGCCTTTAATGCATTTTGATGTCCAAAATTTCTGGATAATTCAATGAAAAAAACATTAGAATCAGAAGCTGAAATTTCATGTAATAGATGCAATGTTTTGTCACTGCTTCCGTCGTCAACAAATATTAATTCATAGCGGTAATTTAATTTTTCAAGCACTTCATTAAGCGCATTTACTATAATTTTAATATTTCCTTCCTCATTAAATGAAGGAATAACAATAGATATTTTCTTTTGTAATGTCATTTTAATGAGAAATTGAATTGTAGATATTGAATTTATTTTTAAGCATTTCGTAAATAATTGCAAACCAAATTAAGACACAAGGTAATGCTTTTAATGCATAAGGACGAATATAATTGTCTTTTAAATCTTTCGGAATTAAATCGGAAGGTGATAAGCTGGTAAGAATCAAAGCAAAAATAAATAAAGCGATATATAAATTGGATATTGGTTTTGGCTGAATTACAAACCAAATTGCTACGCCAACAAAAGCTATTATGTACGTTGGTGATTCAGATCCAGAACTAAAAATTACTGTAAAAATTAAAACTGAAGCCAATAGCATTAATCTGTATGAAACTTCTTTGTATTCTTTTATTCTTAGATATTGCAATCCAAATAAGATTACTCCACCAATTAAAAACGGTAAATTTGGGAGGGTACTGTCTTGAAAAAATCTTCGAACCATTCCCATTAAAGAAATATCTTGATAGGAATTTAAGCCTGCATTTTCGTTATTTTTTTCAACCAACCGTACAAACCATTCTTGGTAGGTTTGAATAATGTATTCGGGCGAAGAAATTAACATTGGCAATGAAAATAGTACTACACTCCAGAAAAATAGTGATAAAATAAACTTAATTTTATTCTTTGAAAAAAAGAAAAAGGCTAATCCTACAATTCCGTATAATTTTACAAAAACACCTAAAACTATAAAAAATGCCGACCAAAAATCTTTCTTTTTTTCGATATTTACAAAAGAAAGAATAATAATTGCGGTCATCAATGGGTTAAATTGCAATCCTAGTAATGTAGTTAATAGTTCATGCAAACAAATCCAAAGGATAGCATTTATTTGTGTTGATTTTAATGGTAACTGAGTGATCGCCCATGCCAAAATTCCGGCATTAAATAATGACCAAAGAGGTATCCCTATATAATCTGGTAGCATTGCAAATGGAGCTATTACTATACTAAAAATAGGTCCGTAATGGTTGTGATCGAAATATTCTAAAGGATATTCTTTGTATAATGGAAGTTTGTCTATCGTGTGAAAATAGACATTTTTAAAAATTTTATAATTATTGTAGTTTCCAATATTTAATTGTTTTACAACAGATATTAAAGTAATAATCATCCAAATTGAAATGATATAGAGTCTATCATTGAAAAAAGACAAATTTAAAAAAGATGTAATTTTTTTGTTAATGGAATTTATTATCATTTCTATTTGTTCAGATTTTGATGTGATTACTCAATTAAACGGCAACATCATATTCTCTTAAAGCATCATTTAAAGAAGTCTTTAAGTCGGTGGAAGGCTTGCGAGTTCCAATAATTAATGCGCATGGAACTTGAAAATCACCTGCAGCAAATTTTTTGGTATAACTTCCAGGTATAACAACAGATCTAGCAGGCACATAACCTTTCATTTCAACAGGAGTTTCACCAGTAACGTCGATAATTTTTGTCGAACCCGTTAAACAAACATTTGCACCTAATACCGCTTCTTTACCCACATGAACTCCTTCAACCACAATACATCTTGAACCAATGAATGCACCATCTTCAATAATAACTGGAGCCGCTTGTAAGGGTTCTAAAACTCCACCAATTCCAACACCACCGCTTAAATGTACGTTTTTACCAATTTGAGCACAACTTCCTACAGTAGCCCAGGTGTCAACCATTGTCCCTTCATCAACATAAGCCCCAATATTAACGTAGCTTGGCATTAATATTACCCCTTTTGAAATAAAAGCACCATGTCTGGCAACCGCATTTGGAACTACACGAATTCCTTTTTCAGCATACCCTCTTTTCAATGGAATTTTATCATGATATTCAAAGATACCCACTTCTAAAGTTTCCATTTTTTGGATAGGAAAGTACATAACAACTGCTTTTTTAACCCATTCGTTAACCTGCCATTTATCACCAATTGGCTCGGCAACTCTCAAAGATCCTGTGTCTAGTAAATCAACCACTTTTCTTATTGCATCTGTAGTTGTATTTTCTTTTAACAATTCTCTATTGTCCCAAGCTTGTTCTATAATAGTTTGTAAGTTGTTCATTTTATTAAATTTTAGCAAAGATAACTTTTTTGTTTATTTTCATGAATGTAATAATTGGATTTTATTTATCAATTTATGAGCAACTTATCAAGTTCATTTACTTTGATTATATTTGTATAAATATTTAAAAAATGCCTCGAATTTTAGCGATTGATTACGGACAAAAACGCACTGGAATTGCAGTTACAGATGAATTGCAGATAATTGCATCTGGATTAACCACCATTCCTTCAGCAACCACAATTGATTTTTTAAAGGATTATTTCGCTAAAGAAAATGTGGAAAAAGTACTTATAGGCGAACCCAAACAAATGAATGGTGAACCCTCTCAAAGCACTCAAATAATTACTGCTTTTGTAAAAAAATTTAATAGCTTTTTCCCAAATATGCCGGTAGTTCGTGTCGACGAACGATTTACCTCCAAAATGGCATTTCAAACTATGATCGATAGTGGCTTGAATAAAAATCAAAGGAAAAATAAAGCACTATTGGATGAAATTTCCGCTACAATAATGCTACAAGATTATTTGAGATAGTTTACTTATGTTGAAATATATAGTTTGAAGTGTTGTTTTAAATTATTTAGTAACCGATTTGAATCGTAATAAAATATAATTTGTTAATTACCGATTTCAACTTGTATTTTTTGTTATTTTTGCCAACTATTATGAGTTAAATTATCTGAATTTCATTTTTCAGATCCAAAATAATAATTTAAATGATTTTACCAATTGTAGGATATGGCGATCCAGTTTTAAGAAAAGTAGCGGATACTATTTCATCTGATTACTCCAATTTAAAAGAGACCGTTGCTAATATGTACGATACTATGTATAATGCTTGTGGCGTTGGTCTTGCAGCCCCTCAAGTTGGAATGAGTATTCGTTTATTTGTAGTAGATACTTCTGCTTTCGGTGAAGATGATGAATTGGCAATAGAAGAACAGCTGAAATTAAAAAATTTCAAGCGCACTTTCATTAACGCTAAAATGATAAAAGAAGAAGGGGAAATTTGGGGTTTTAATGAAGGTTGTTTAAGTATTCCCGATGTTCGTGAAGATGTTTTTAGAAATGAAAGAATTACTTTAGAATATTGTGATGAAGATTTTGTTGTTAAAACCGAAGTTTTTGATGGTTTGATAGCTCGAGTGATCCAACATGAATACGACCACATTGAGGGTATTTTGTTTACCGATTTAATTTCATCTTTAAAGAAACAATTGATAAAGAAAAAACTACAAAATATAATGGATGGGAAATCACGCCCTGACTATAGAATGAAATTTTGTAATAAAAAAGGAAGATAAAAAATTCAAATACATAGATTAAATTATTAAAAATGACATTAGATAAAATATTAGCAATAGCAGGAAAACCAGGTTTATTCGCGTTAAAAATTCAAACCAGAACTGGTTTTGTTGCCGAATCATTAATTGATGGTAAGAAAATTACGGTTGGATTGAAAAGTAATGTAAGCTTGCTTTCTGAAATTTCTGTTTATACCTATTCAGAAGAAAAACCATTAACCGAAATAATGAGAACTATTGCTATAAAAGAAAATAATGGTCATGCAATTTCCCACAAAGAAGATAATTCTAAATTAGTAGCCTATTTCCTTGAAGTGCTTCCTGATTATGATCAAGAGCGAGTTTATCCTTCTGATATTAAAAAAATAGTAAACTGGTACAACATGCTTCAAGCAAAAGGTTTGGTTTCTAAAGAAGAACCTAAAATTGAAAATTCGGAGGAGGTTTTAGATCAAGTCGTAAAAGAAGTTGCGACTGAAAAGGCTACTAAACCCGCTAAAAAAACAAAATCTAAATAATTTTATTACTTTTCGAATATAATTTTATCCTGTCAAGAGGTAATCCTGGCAGGATTTATTATTTTTACACTAATTACTTCAAGAATTTAACTATTTCAAATGAACAATAGAAAAAACCAACTTCAAGCCTTCGATAAATTGTTAACCATAATGGATGATTTACGTGAAAAATGTCCCTGGGATCAAAAGCAAACCTTGCAAAGTTTACGTCATTTAACCATTGAAGAAACCTATGAATTGGGCGATGCTATATTGGATAACAATTTGAATGAAGTCAAAAAAGAACTAGGGGATTTACTTTTGCACATTGTTTTTTATGCTAAAATAGGTAGTGAAACCAACGATTTTGACATTGCTGATGTTTGTAATGAAATTTGCGAAAAACTTATTCATCGTCACCCACATATTTATAGTGATGTGGTGGTAAAAGATGAAGAAGAAGTGAAACAAAACTGGGAAAAGCTGAAATTGAAAGAAGGTAAAAAGTCGGTATTAGAGGGTGTTCCAAAAAGCTTGCCGGCATTAGTAAAAGCCAGTAGAATTCAAGATAAAGTTAAAGGTGTGGGATTTGACTGGGAAGAATCCCATCAAGTTTGGGATAAAGTGCAAGAGGAAATCCAAGAATTTCAAGTTGAAGTAGCCGCTGGAAATCAAGATAAAATGGAATCGGAATTTGGTGATGTACTTTTTTCTATGATTAATTATGCCCGTTTTTTGAATATCAATCCTGAAGATGCTTTAGAGCGTACCAATAAAAAATTCATTAAGAGGTTTCAATATTTAGAGTCAAAAGCCCAGGAATTGGGGAAACCATTAATGGAAATGACTTTGGCCGAAATGGATGTTTTTTGGGAAGAAGCTAAGAAAATGTAGCTAATCAAAAAGTTTATTCTGTTATTTCCTTCAATTTACCTCATAAAAAACCCCGCATTGCGAGGTTTTTTATGTTTAAAATAAGAAGATTACTCTACATTTTACTTCTAATTTGTTTTAGTTTTTCTTTCCAAACATCAAGCGTTTCTTTATGAATAGCAATGTTTTTACGAACTTCTAAAACTATAGAATTTTCTTTTTTGGCATTTCTTGTATTGGCAAAAAACTGAATATTGTTTTCTAATTGGAATATTTCATTTTGTACTTCATCAATTTTACGCATGATAAATATCTTTTCATTCTCCAATTTTCGACTATCATTAGAATCGGATAAATTTCCAACACGGTTAGAAAAACGAACCATTTCAGTTTCTTTTTTGCTTAAGCTTAATTTTTCAAATAAAGCATCCAATATTTTATTGAATTTCCCTTCAATATGGCGTCTTGCAAAAGGAACTTTCCCGAAACCTTTCCAGTTTTCAATGTGCAATTTAATAGCGTCTAAATCGGCTTTATGTTCTCCAATTAACTGAAATTCTCTGAGTTGTTCTAGATACGCTTTCTTCTTCTCAAACGATTCTACTTCTTCTGAATTGGATTCATTTTTTTGCGCTTTTAAAACTTCGAAATAATGGTTGCAAGCCGTTTTAAACTCATCCCAAATAGAATTTGAATATTTTCTAGGTACGTGCCCAACCAGCTTCCATTCCTCTTGAATTTGCTTCATTAATGGGGTGGTAGTGGCAAAATCTTCACTAGATTGAAGTGCTTTTGCTCTTGCAACTAATTCCATTTTCTTATTCAAATTATCTTGTTGCTCTTTTTTAATATCCTTGTAAAATGAATTTTTAAAGGTGTTAAAATTACGAACTGCAGTTTTGAATTCATTCCAAGTACTTTCGTTAACTTCGGATGGAACTTTACCTGCTGAAAAAAATGCAGTTCTTAAAGCTTCAACTTTATCTATTTGTGATTTCCATTGACCATGCGCATTCACTTTTTCTGTTGCTAAAACTTCAATTTGAGCAGTGATTTCTTTTTTACGCTCCAAATTTTCTTTCTCCGTTCCACGTTGTACTTCAAATAGCAACTCTCGCTTATCATGCATTTGTTTGGTTAATTCGCTGAAACGATTCCATATTTCCTCACGATGATCTCTTGAAACAGGTCCAATGTCTTCTTTCCAAATTTTGTGTAAATCTTGCAATTCACGGAATGCTTTATTAATATCAACTTCACCAACTAATTCTTCAACACGTGAAATTATTTTTAGTTTTTGGTCTAAATTGTGTTTGAAATCAAGGTCGCGCGCTTCCCGATCTAAGTGTAAATAATCGTAGAAATTCTCTACATGGAAATGATAATTATTCCAAACGTGATTGTATTTGTCCTTTGGAATTGCTCCTGCATTTTTCCAACGCTCTCTTAATTCGTTGAAATGTTTAAGCGTGTCTTTAATATTTTCTTGAGGATTAATAAGCTCTTTTAATTCTTCAACTATTGTCAATCGAACCTCTAGATTATTTTTTAAGTTATTTTGTAAATTCTTAAAATGAGCATTCTTTTTATCTCTATAAGAAGAATACAATTGATCAAATTTAGATTTTAAAGGAAAATGATAATGGAATTCTTCTTTAGATTCCGGATTTTCAGCATTAAATTCTTCTTTTTTCTCCTCTAAAAAATGGTAATATTTAGCTAAAAATGAATTTTTTATTTCTTCAACATGATCTTTAACAGACATTATGTTTTCTATAGCATTCAGTTTTTCCAATTCAGCGATTATTTCTTCCATAGATAACGATTCGTAATCTAACATCGGAATTTCATGACGCTCTTTAAGTGTCTCATCTTCATTTTCAGCTGCATTTTCATTTTCAATAGCAGTAATTGCATCACTTGTTTCAGTAGTAACTTCTTCAATAACTACTTCGTCATCTTCAATTTCAAATTCTGCTATTGGCTCCGTAGGAACTTCTTCAACTTTTTCAACTTCTGATTGAATCACTTCTTGTGATTCGTTTTCTACATTTCCATCTGTCTCGTTTAGTTGTACTGACAGGTTATCATTCTTTTCTTCTAACATTTTTAAAATGTTTAACGTTCATATTATTTAAAGCACGAAAGATAGCAAAAGAGCAATCAAAATTCAAAGATTTTTTGACATTTAAATTATAAATTATTTTAAATAGGTAGATAATTTTGAAAATTTTTAATTTTTAGAATTATTTACCCCATATATCCCAAGATTTTTCTGCCTGAAAAACTAACATTTCTAAACCGTTTTTGATTATTGATCCTTGTTCTTTTGCCTTTTGAAGAAATAAGGTTTCAGCAGGATTGTAGATTAAATCAAAGGCGATGTGATTGGGAGTGAAATATTGATATGGAATTTCAGGGCATACATTTGTATTAGGCGAAGTTCCTAATGGTGTGCAATTGATGATTATTTGGTATTCTTTAAATGTTTCAACATTTATTTGGCTATAGCTAATGACGTTTCCAGACGGAGTTCGAGAAACATAAGTTGTAGCAATTCCCATTTGATTTAAAGCATACGCAACCGCTTTTGAAGCCCCGCCAGTTCCTAATAGCAATGCCTTTTTGTGATGAGGTTTTAATAGTGGTTCTAGTGCTTTTTGAAAACCATAATAATCGGTATTGTAGCCTTTTAATTTTCCTTTTTTAGTAAAACAAATTGTGTTTACAGCACCAATTTCTGATGCTTTTTTAGACAATTTATATAAGTAAGGAATAATGGCTACTTTATAAGGAATGGTTACGTTTAAGCCTTTTAAATTTGGATTATTTTTTAGAAAATTTGGCAATTCAGAAATGTCCTGAAAATCTAAATTTTCATAGGAATAATCCAACAAATTTAGCTGTTCAAATTTTTTTGTAAAATGTGCTTTAGAAAAAGAGTAACTGATATTTTTTCCAACTAAACCAAATTGGTGCTTTGCCATTTAGATTTTATTTTGACACTTTATTGATTGCGTTTTGCACCATTTTGCGTGCCCATACCACAGGAAATGATTCCTCAAGAATAGTTTTTTTACTGAAGTTTAAACGGAGTCCGTTGCTTAAATGAAATTTTGCTTTTTTGTCATCGTGAATCATGAAGTACAATCCCGCCAATCGGTATTCCACTTCGTATTCTTCTGGGAAATATTCAGAGGCTTGTAATAAAGTGTGAATTGCGCTTTCAAATTCTCCTAAGTATTGAAGAATATCAACCCAAAACAACCAAGTGTCTATTTGGTAATCACCAAATTCAACTGCTTTTCTGTAGCCAAATTCTGCCTCTTCAAATAAATTCAGTTCCTTATTGATGGCTGCGAAACGTTTCCAATAAAAACGATTTTGGTTGTCGATATTTAAGGCTTTATTTACAAAATAAAGTGCTTTTTCAAATTTCTTTTGACGCACATAAAAATCAGTAATAGCAATCCAGCCTTTGTCTAATAAAGGATCTTCGTGAACTGTTTTATTGAAGTATTTTATTGCTAGTGCTTTTTTTCCTAGTTTCTCATAACATTTACCCATTCTAAGTAATGCATAAGAAGTAGCTTCGTCTAATTCTATTGTTCTGGTGTAACTTTCGATCGCCTCTTCATACATTTTTAGTCTTTCATATGCCTTTGCTTTTTCCATGTAGGCACCGAGGAATTCATCGTCAATTAAAGTAGCATA
>Ga0164295_10005511_pt1 | contig 9990 bp, 11 predicted proteins | sample GEODES006metaG_FD_111798 | JGI IMG/M metagenome (GOLD analysis project Ga0164295, IMG submission 111798) | Oligotrophic lake water microbial communities from Sparkling Lake, Wisconsin, USA - GEODES006 metaG | ecosystem: Environmental > Aquatic > Freshwater > Lake | place: USA: Sparkling Lake... | reverse complement strand
GGCGTGAGGGGGACGCGGAGGGCCTCGGGCTTGCGCATCAGGGTCAAGACCTCCACTGACGCGGGGCCCCGTGAGCCAAGATTGCGCACGAGCCACGAGAGGGTGAGCCCGGAGTCGAGGATGTCCTCCACGATGAGTACGTGCAGGCCAGCAATGTCCGTGTCTAGGTCCTTAAGGATGCGCACAACGCCTGACGATGTCGTTCCAGAGCCATACGAGGAGACCGCCATCCAGTCCATCTGGGCATGGCGTCCAAGTGCTCGGGAAAGATCTGCCATCACCATGAGCGCGCCCTTGAGGACACCTACAAGAAGGAGATCGCGGCCCTCATAGTCCTTGGCTACTTCAACTGCCAGTTCGCGAATACGCTCATCGATCTGTTCTTCCGTGAGAAGCACGCGAGCAAGATCAGATCCAACATCCTCGGGCAGCACGGCTTCTCCTCTTGACGGGTCAATCCCCTGTGAGACAGAGCCTGTCATACCTGCGCTGCGCAGTGACCCCGCCCGGCAAGGTTGCCGCGCCCTGGCCATGCCAATCAACGAGGAGCCCGTGCACCACGCAGATGTGATCGAAGCCCAAAGAGCCGCTCGGGCAGCCGCAGGCGTGGCAGGCCAGACGAATCACCCGAGTGCGTACAGCCTCCGGCAGGGCAAGGAGATCGTGCACATCGAATTCGATGCTGTTGCCGATGCGGAGCTCTAGCCGCTCGAATTCACGCATTGCCCAATCATCAAGTGCCTCCGAATCGGCGCGTAGCAGATTCGCAGTTCGCGCTAGCCCCGCAATCGCACCCGCACCGAGGACGTCACTCACCATCGGCAGCAATTCGCTGCGCACACGTGGCCGAAGCATCGTCGGATCAAAGTTATGCGGATCTTCCCAAGGATCAAGGTCTGCAACATAGGAGCGCACCGTTGAACGCGGAACGCCCAAAAGCGGGCGAAGCAACCGACCTGACTTAGCCGGAATACCAGCGAGGCTGCGGGCCCCTGACCCACGTGACAATCGCATCAACACAGTCTCTGCCTGATCCTCCATGGTGTGGCCGAGCAAAATCGCCTCGGCGCCCCACCGATCAGCAGCAGCATCCAGGGCCGCATAGCGTGCATCGCGCGCGGCCGCCTCTAGTCCGTCACCACTCTTCACAACGGTGACACGAACTACCTCTGCCTCAAGACCTAGGTCACGGCATTGCTTCGCCGCTCGTTCAGCTACAGCTGATGATCCTTCTTGAATGTCGTGATCCACGACGATCGCGACCGCTTGCACATCCGCGCGAGGGGCTTCTGCGGCCACCGCGCGCGCAAGAGCCAGCGAATCAGCGCCACCAGAACACGCGACAAGGACAGTGGAACTTCGTAGATCCGAAAGGCATCGACGCACCGCAATACGTACGTCCTCACTCATGAACACACTCGCTTGGTCCACGATGCCGGATCGGTGATCTCTTCGAGGGTCGGCAGATTAGCCGGAGTTTCCCAGACTTGATTGAAGCCAGTCATTCCTACTCGCTCAACAACACCGCGTACGAAATGGGCACCGTCTGTGTATTGCCGCATCTTCGCGTCGAGTCCGAGAAACCTTCGCAAAAGACCATCTAGTTGGCCCGGGTTTTGCCGTCGAGAGTCAAAACGAGATCGAATCACTGCGACCGAAGGAATCACACTCGGGCCAACTTCATCCATCACTACATCTGCGTGACCTTCGAGAAGAGACATGAGGGCAGTCGCTCGGTCGAGAATGGCACGTTGCGCATCAGTTTGAAGCAGTTCGATCAGACCTTTGCGCGATGCACCACTCACGACAGCTCGACCTGCTGCCATCACCCGACTCAACAAGCCCGGATCATCTTCTTCAAGTGCAATGAAATCGTGTACTTGTTCCACTAGGTAACGTGTGAGCCAGGGCACCGCACTGAACTGCACTCGGTGGGTCTCCTCGTGCATGCACACCCACAACCGGAAGTCATGTGAGTTGACGTCTAGGGCACGCTCGGCCGACACGATTGAAGGTGCCACAAGTAGCAGTCGTTGACGTTGGCCCGGCGCAACAAATACCTCGTACTGACCAAGCACCTTGCCAGAAAGCCAAGCGAGAACCGCGCCCATCTGCACTGCTGTTCCGCGGCTCCCGACCGCGAGCACCACCTCCGGCCCTTCTCGTAACCGCTCGAGTAGGGGGCCAGCGACAGCTGCAAAACCGTTGACATTCGAACGGATCCACGCAGGCCGATCAACGACCACTGTGTCGGCTGGCTCGTATGCTGCAATCATCCCGGTGACCGCGCGCACGGGCTCAACTGCCTGGCCGGCCAACAGTCGCAAGGATTGGACAGCAGCCAAAGCTTCGTCCTTGGGTATCCGCGGGCCCCGCGGGTACATCCGTGCACCGGTCGCCACGGCGAGTTCCCAGTCGATGGGCTCAACCATACGACGACCCTACGCGCTGCCGCACCCGCACGCCACGAGAGCGGCAGCGAATGCATCGAGAGTTGGTCGTGCGGCAAAGCGGTCAGTCACATCATTAGACAGCACAGCGAAAACTAGGACACGTCCATCCACATCACGAAGTGTGCCCGTGAGTGCGGAGACATCCACCAAAGTGCCAGTCTTTGCGCGCACTATTCCGAATCCTTCCGGCGACCACGCGAATCTGTCGTTAAGTGTGCCGGTCAGTCCAGCTATCGCGAGGCCGGGCACGAGTGGCCACATAGTCGGTCGAGACTCAGAGGACTCACGGGCTGCCACGGCCATCACTTCGGCAAGAACTAGTGCTGGTACGGCGTTCTTGGCGGAGAGACCACTGCCATCAACAAGCGTCACTCCACTAGTGGAGATCGACATTGCGGTGAGTGCCGCGAGTGTCGCCTGTGCTCCGGATGCGAAGGTTCCTACGCCCGAGAGTTTGGCGCCGGCAAGATGAGCAAGCGCCTCAGAGACGTCGTTGTCGGAATTGGTGAGATCAAGGGTGACCAGATCGGCAATGGGTACGGACTCAACACGTGCAAGCTCCCGCGAGCCTGGTGGAGCTTGAACCGCTGTGATTTCGGTGACCGTGATGCCGCGTTCGCTTAACAGGGCAGCGAATGCCCGGGCTGCAGCCGCAGCTGGGTCGTCCTCCCGCAGGTCAATACCAACGGAGATCCGACCGCCATCGACCATGAGAGCCGTCACCGGACCCACTGCGCCAGAAGCAATATCTGCAGGGGACCAGTCGGGCGAGACGTACGGAGCACCGAAAAGTGTCGCGTCGTAACCAAGCTGCACACTTGACTCCCCTGCCAGCGCCGCGGCAGTGGCGTCAGCGAGATCCGTCAAGGTTGCGCGCGGGATTTCATAGTCCGCGCCCCCGGTGTCTCCGGTTCCGCGATCCACCATCGCGAGGGTTGAATCCCCTCCCCCCACTAGGACGATCGCGCCATCAGCTGCGCCGGTCACGACTCGGGTAGCCAAGCGCGTCTGCGGGCCAAGCGCCCGAAGCGCTGCCACGGCGGAGAGTACTTTCGCTGCCGAAGCCGGGATCAGTGGAGTAGTGCCGTTGTAGTCAAAGAGAGTCACCCCAGTCGCGGGGTCAATTACCACTGCAGACGTGGATGACCCTAAGCGCCTTGACGTGATGATGTCGGTCACCGCCGCCGCCACTCCCTCTTCGGTAGGAGCCGCTGCTGTAGACCCCTCGACCGCAGTGGCTTCGAGGACGGCCGGAGCTCTCGCGGGCAATTGAGCGTACGTCGGGCCCTCCGCGTGCGCCGTGCCCCCAAAAATGAGTGCACAGACCACCACTCCAACGAGGCCTACGCCGCCCAACCTGTTCCACACGCCCCCCATCCTGCCCTCTTCGGGGGCGATCCCCGACAATGGCCACATGGAGGCGGGGTACGAGTTTCAGCGGCGTGAAGGCGCGCCCGAGGCTGGGCCGGGAAGCGGCGACGGCTGGGTACGCACCGGCGACGGACGCTCGTACTGGGGACTCTTCGGCGCGGCCGGCATGCTGCTTCGCCACGTTGACGAGATCGGGGTGGCCCGCTACCTACTCGCGCAGCGCTCAACACGCGTACACAGAGGTCACGGCGAGTGGGCCGTGCCTGGTGGTGCAATCGACTCCCACGAAACACCGGTCGAGGCAGCCTTGCGCGAATTCGACGAAGAGATGGGGCCGATCCCTAGCGGCTGGATAATCCGCGGAATCCATCGAGTGGATCCGCTGCCAGGCGTGTGGTCCTACTACACCTGTTGTGCCGACGTCTCCGAACGACTGGACTACGACGACACACTGTCATGGGAAAGCGATGCTGCACGGTGGTTCACCGAACCAGAACTGGCCGAAGTAGCGCTCTTTTCCCCATTCTCCACCGTTTTTCCCAAGCTTCGCGCAATCTTCGAAGGCTGAGTTGCACCTTTAGACGTTGGCGCGCACTCCGCCACGCAGCATCCAGAGCAAAGCTGCGAATGCTGCTGCAAATACAAGGTTCGCTCCGACAAGGAGCACTCGCAGGAATCCCCACTCACCAGGCATCGTGAGGTCAAGAATCACAAAAAGAATGCTCACGACCAACATCACGATTGCCGCACCAATCGCGTGTTCATCACGCAGACGACGTACGAGAACCATCAGGCCCGCCAAGCCGATAAGCGCTGCACCCGTCATTTGCTGCCCCCAAGCGACTCCATTCGCTGAGGGCAGGCCGAGCCACGAACCGACAATGCCCGGCACCGCAATGAGCAATACGCCAAGAACAAGGCAAAGAGCTGCGTCAACTGTGAGTACCAGTCGGATCACTCGCGCTGCGCGCGCCTGCAACTCCATGCGCTCACGGTATCCGGCGGCCAAAACCGTCAGATAAGCGCAACCCCGAAACTCTGAGCGACTTCGCGCATGCGCTTGTCGGCAGTCGCTAGTGGAAGGCCGTGATCAAGTGCGAGTTGCACATAGGCAGAGTCATAGCCAGTGAGCCCAGAGGTGGCCGCGAACTCAACAAGGGTCCCCAGAAGCTCTTGAGTCGGTTCAGCTCGAATGTCGAGGCTCGCAAGGTCAGCGATGAACTCATCAATCTCGGCTGCATCGATCCGCCCACGGCGGAGGCCCGAGACAAGAGCGTTGGCAATCTCCGCTGTCCAAAAGGAGGGCACCCGCGCGTACCCAAGTAAGAGAAGCTGCTCTGCCGCGTCTCCGGCTTCGGATTGCTCGTCAGTGAACGCCCACCCCAGCGCAATCGAGGCGTCTAGCACGAACCCATCAGACAAAGCGCCGACCCTCATTTATTGCCTCTTTCGCACTCATACCGAGCGTGCGCCCTTTGCGGTTTTCGCGCATGCGCTCGATTGCAGCGAGGCGCTGTTCGCGCGTCGTCTGGACCACGGGCTGGATCGAGGCGATCGGGTGTCCGTGCCGGGTCACAGTGATGATGTGGCCAGCGAGCACCTCCTCAAGGACCGAGGAGAGCTTTGCCTTGAGCTCGTAGACGCCGATGGTGCGGTCATTGAGAGTAGTCATGAAAGTAGACTAGATTCTAGTCAGACTCTAGTCAACTATAGTCCTCACGGCTGTCTCGCACTACCGTCTAGCCATGCCCCGCGTCATAGCTCTGGTGGGCGGGGAGTGCACCGGCAAGTCCACTCTCGCCCATGCGCTCAGCGGTGCCCTGCCCACGGCAATCGTCCCCGAGGCCCTACGCGCTTTCACCGACGCTCATGGCCGCGCGCCCAAGCCAGAAGAGCAAGTCGAAATTGTTATGGAGCAGCAAGAAGCAGAAGCCACAATCATCGCCGAGACCGGACTCGACTGGGTTGTCTGCGACCCGGCCACACTCATGACAGCCGTCTACAGCCAAATCTATTTCGGCGATGACGCCCTCGTGGCAGCAGCAATCGTTCATGCCGAACTTACCTACGATGCCATCGTCTGGTGTGATCGCGATCTTCCATGGATGCCCGACCCTGGCCAACGCGACGGTGCGCAATGGCGCGACCGAGCACATGATGAGCTCTCAAAAATCCTTCCGCGCATCGACATTCCAATCCACATCGCGTCGGGTAGTGAGTCGGAGCGCCTCGCAGGCACCAGGGAATTCCTTGCCCAAATACCGCAAATGGATCGATAGAGTTCAGCCTGCACGGTCTCGGGGAGGGGGAACAGCATGTCGGCCACGCCACTTCGCGGTCTTGCTATCCCTGAGGACCCCACTCCCGACCTCAACGAATCCGAGCGATTCGTGTGGCGCAAATTGCGCGAACAATTGCGTGATGGCGATGTCCTGCTCACCTCCCGTCGGTTCACGGATGCAGATAACGGCGACGTAGAAATCGACTTACTCGTACTGATGCCCGACGTCGGTGCAGCAGTGATCGAGGTGAAGGGCGGCGTCGTCTCGTACGAGAACGGCGAATACTTCACCCGCAGCGGTGCGCGATACGAACGACGCATTCACCCAATCCGGCAGGCGCGTGGCGGCAAGCACGCGCTGCGGGCATACCTCAACCGCCAACCGACTTGGTCCATGGGACTGTTGCGCACCGAGTGGATGTGCGTATTCCCCTACACGAAACTCGATGGCGACCTTGGCCCTGAAGGCAGACGGGAACAGCTCATCGGTGAAGGCGAAATTGATGACGCACTCGGCCGTGTCTACGACGTCCTCAAGTCCTGTCCAGATCCCAATCCCGTGCCTGCCCATCCAGCGTGGGTCGATCGGGTCATCGACCTTCTCGAAGGTCGACCAGATCCCGAGGGTGACGTTGCACGGTTCAGTGCGATGCGCGAAGACGCCGTCGACAGACTCACTCGCGATCAAGCTCGCGTATGCGACATGTTCGCTGATAACCAGAGCCTGGAGATTGTGGGGCCCGCTGGCTCCGGCAAGTCCTGGATCGCCATGGAACTCGCGCACCGATGGGCAAAAGAAGGCAAGCGTGTCGCATACCTCACCTACGGCGGAGGCATGGCCGAATCCGTTCGACGCTCGGGGCTCGCAGGAGTCACCTACATCGGCACCTTCCACGGTCTAGGTCGCGAGTGGAATGTCGAACAACCGGCAGGCGCCGATCAGGACCTATGGGTCCGCGAAATGCCCGAGCGCATGAGTGCCGCGGCGGACCTCCTTCCACAACACGAGCGGTTTGATGCGTACGTCGTCGACGAAGCACAGGACTTTGCCGATGCGTGGTGGGACGTACTCTTTCTTGCAGCGCGCGATCGTGACGAGCTGCGACTGGCTGTGTTCCGCGATGACGCGCAGGAGGTATTCCCCGGACGTCGTGGGCATCCAGATATGCCACTAGCGAAAGTGCGGCTGCGAGAGAACCTCCGCAATGCCCGCGAAATCGTAGAAACCTTTGCGCCTCTCGTGCCAGATGAAATCAAGGTTCTCGGCGGACACGGCCTTCCGGTCGAATTCCACGAGTGCGCGCCAGGAGACGTCTTCGGTGTCGCCGACGACGTGGCCTTGGACCTCATCGAGAACCGTGGCTACACACGTGATCACATCGCCGTGCTCACCACCAAGCATCGACATCCGATGCAAGCCGAGGCCAGACACGTCCACGGCGAGAAGCATTGGGATCTCCTGTGGGAGGGAGATGACATTTTCTACTCCACCGTCGCGGGCTTCAAGGGACTCGAGCGCCCAGTGATCGTGCTAGTTGTCGACGGATTCCACGATGATCTGCAGCCCCGCAATGTCATGTACACCGGCATGAGCCGCGCACGAGATCTCCTGATAGTTGTCGGCGATCACAATGCCATCAAGGGAGCCGTCGGAGACAAGATTATGCGGCGACTCCAGCGCGGGAAGAAGCTCGACTAGCGAGCCGGTGCAGACGATACCTCGCATCTGAGAGACTTCACAGGTGAGTCCAGAGACGTCTTCGAGCGTGTTGCCACCTGGCATACGTACGTTCAAGCCCCGCCGCGGACGCGTAACACAGCGACAAGAAGCGGGCATGCTGGATGGGCGCGACTTCTTCATTGAGCAACCGAGCGGTCTGCTTGATCTCAATTCTGCACTCCCCGGTTACGACGACATCCTCATGGACATCGGATTCGGCACCGGAGAGGCGACAGCACAGATGGCCCTCAACGAGCCACAGATCGCGATTCTTGCTGTCGATGTACACACACCCGGCATCGGCGATCTCCTGCATCGATGCGCACACACTCCTCTGCCGAACGTGCGAGTGATGTCGGCCGACGCACTCGAAGTGCTCACTGCCCTCCCACCGGATTCACTGGCCGGAGTGCGTACCTACTTCCCCGACCCTTGGCCCAAAGCGCGCCATCACAAGCGCAGACTGATTCAAGAACCGGTCCTCGATCTTGTCGCGAGTCGCGTTCGCATTAATGGGTTCTGGCACCTCGCCACTGATTGGGCCGAATACGCCGACGCGATGCAGGAGGCATTCGACACCCATCCCATGTGGGCCGGTGGTGTGATCACCCGTCCGGACTGGCGGCCGGTGACGCGTTATGAACGCAATGGGCTTAGCCAGGGCCGCGAGCCAACTGATCTGATGTACACGCGAGTCAACCCATGATCGGCGAAGTCATTGAGCTCGAGGTGGGCAAATTTGCCCACGGTGGTCACTGCGTTGCCCGCATCGACGGTCGAGTCGTCTTTGTCCGGCACACCTTGCCCGGCGAACGCATCCGTGCGCGCGTGACTGGTTCTGGTGGGGGCGGCAAGTTTCTCCGCGCAGACGCAATTGAGATTCTTGAGGCGTCCCCCGATCGAGTCACGCCACCATGCACTTATGCAGGGGTCTGCGGCGGATGCGATTGGCAGCACGCCGCACTTACAGCACAGCGGCGAGGCAAGGAGTCGATCGTGCGCGAATTGCTTCGCAAGAACGTGAGCGCCGAGATCCTTGAATCCTTCACTGTCCATGCGGTCAATGGCGATGTTGATGGCCTAGGTTGGCGCACTCGTGTGCGGTTTGCCGTCGATGCGGAAGGTCACGCGGGACTACGCCCCCATCGTGCACACGATGTTCTCACCATTGATCGCTGCTTGATCGCGCATCCGGCGATAACTGCGCTTGATGTCACTGCAGAAGTCTGGCCGGGAGCACGAGAGGTGCTCGCTGTCGCTCCCAGCAGCGGTGAAGCTCTTGCACAGGCCGATCCACGCCATACTGGCATCCGCGTACTGGAGGAAGCTGCTGGACGCCAGTGGAAGGTTGATTTCACCGGATTTTGGCAGGTACATCCCGGGGCCGCTGATGCTCTGGTCCATGTGGTTGGTGACTTCGCGCAGCCCACTAAAGGGGAACACATACTCGACCTGTACTCCGGTGTCGGATTATTCGCTGGTGCGTTTTCCGAAAGTGTGGGCGTGGGTGGTCGAATAGATGCGGTCGAAGTCGATGCAGGCGCATGTGCCAATGCCCGCCGCAATCTGCATGACCTGCCATACGTCCATCTGCACAACGCCGACGTGCTCGAGTGGTTGCGAGTGAAGGCGATCAAACGAGCCGACATCGTGATCCTCGATCCGCCACGCACGGGATGTGGACCTGCAGTGGTCAAAGCGATAGTCAAACTCCAACCCCGCGTCATCGTCTACGTCGCATGCGACCCCGCTCCGCTAGCGCGCGATCTCGCGGCCTTCGCCGAACACGGATGGAACGCCGATAAAATTGTCGGTCTCGATATGTTCCCGATGACTCAGCATCTTGAGTGCGTGGTTCGGCTTACGCGTTAGACAGGACTCACCTGCTGCACCTGAGTGCATCCCCCCGCAATTAGCAGAAGAGCGCGCCGATCTCGGCAATTCGTTCCGGCACCAAGGAATACCAAGCCCACGTGCCGCGACGCTCACGCCGCACCAGGCCAGCCTCGACCAGCACCTTGAGGTGGTGCGAAACCGTCGGTTGAGTAAGTCCCAGCGGCTCAGTCAGATCACACACGCACGCCTCACCGCCAGATGCCGAACGCAGAAGTGCCAAAAGCTGCAATCGAGCGGGATCCGCCACGGCTTTGAGGATTTGCGCCAGT
>Ga0164295_10005509_pt1 | contig 9991 bp, 8 predicted proteins | sample GEODES006metaG_FD_111798 | JGI IMG/M metagenome (GOLD analysis project Ga0164295, IMG submission 111798) | Oligotrophic lake water microbial communities from Sparkling Lake, Wisconsin, USA - GEODES006 metaG | ecosystem: Environmental > Aquatic > Freshwater > Lake | place: USA: Sparkling Lake... | reverse complement strand
CCCACCGTCCTTCAAACCCTTCACCGTGCACGAACCACCCGCCGCGGACGTGAATCCACATGTCCGACCACCAGGGGTCGCTGTGACCACAAAACGAGAAGGAGCATCACCGGAAGGGCGACGATTCACCGACACCCGCACCTCACCATCACCCGGCGCAACACCCGGACGCAACGGTGCCAACGGCGCAACAGGATCTGGTGCAGGAGCAAATTGACGCGCGCCAATGGTGAAACCATAAGGAGCCACTCCACGCGGTGCACCCACCTGATCAGTGCTCACGCCCGTCCCAAGATCAGTGCTCGGAGCTCCCGACACAAGAATGCTCCCAGCACTCATCGGAAGAACGGTCTGATCCACATCATCAACCGTTACCACCTGCGGCGTGCCCAACCCCAACTGCAGTGCCGTCGCCGAACTCACCGAACCCACACCACTCAAACCACACGTGGAATCAGACGCAACAGTGAAGGTGTCCACCGCCGTGCCGCCGTCGCTCAAATCACACGCAGCACCGGTCGCCGATGAGATAACCGATGCATTCGTTGTCAGAACCTTATTGGCATTTCCCAGCTCCACCTCAACTTCGGCTGAGTTCGCTGCAATAGTCGTAAAGTTCAACGCCACGCTTTGAAATGCTGTCACCGTTGAGCCGCGATCGCCAGTCGATGTGTTTCCGGTCATGGTGACATTGGTCAATGTGAGATAATTCGCTGACACAGCAGACACATAGAACCCCGTGTTGCCTACGAAAGTGGAGTTACTGATTGTTGTGCTCTCTGCCCCCGCAATAGCGCCGTCACCAAATGCACTATTGCCTTCGAAGGTCGAGTCTGTGACAACCAAGACGTCGGCGCCCGCGACTATCGCCCCGCCATAGTCGTAGTAATCACCAGCAACGTTGTCTTTGAATGTGGAGTCACTCACTGTCACCGTAGTTCCAGTTCTTACATAGAGCGCTCCGCCGTTGTCATCCGCCGAATTGCCGGTGAATTCCGAACCGGAGATAGTGACCACACCCGATTCCACAGCTACCGCCCCTCCGGAATCATCCGTGGTGTTGCCGGTGAAGGAAGAATCAGTGATGGTGAGATTTGCTCGCGTTCTGAAATCCAGCGCTCCACCTCCAACGCCCGACTCATTGTCCGTGAAGTGCGAATTTGTAATGGTGGCCGTAGCGTCGTCGTAGAAGTAGATGGCGCCATCACTCCCCGAGTTGTCCTTGATCGTGACATCGTTGAGATTCAAGGTGGCATTGTTCCCTTGAATGTACATCGCCGATCCATACGACGACGAACCAAAATCCTGAAGAGTTACCTTCGACATCGTCAGTGTCTTATCCGCGAGGTTCGCCTTGAGCATTCGAAAACCCGAAAGAGGCATGCCGCCCTTGATAGTCACACCATTTGTTCCACCATCTAACGCGAAACTCACGCCATTCTTCACAAGCTGGTCAACAAGCGTGACCGACGGAACGCCAAAGGTGATAGTCCCACCTTCCTCAATACTGCTCACACACGCGCGCAACGACCCCGGCGCCGGACTCACCACACTGTCAGTGCCCACAGTGACCGTGCAACTGGTCGCCGCATACGCTGCCGAGCCACGCACCGCCTGCATATAGGTGGAAAACAAGCCCGTCACAGCAAGCAACGACAGACCCGCCACCTTGCGACTCTTACCCTTGGCCATCTTCATCTTCATTGCTCCCTATGGTGTGTGAACTAAAAGCGGGGTGAGTAGTTCAATTGCTGCCGGTGACAGCGAAAAAGCTGAGTTGGTGAGTTGTCCCGGTGAGGTGACGATCGGGTCTGTGAACCCGTGCAGAACCTTGACATCAAAGATTTCTTGTACGACGCCATCGAATTTCAACTGGCCCACGACGCTGCCCGAATCAATATCGACGATCCATGCGCCGCAATTGCGTTCATTCGCTGACTCTGTGACCGGCAAGCCGGCGAACACAGATTCGCGCACCTGCGACAGACCAATCAGCGCATAACGACCGATAAATGCCAGCCCTCGCGCGAAGCCTGGGACTCGCGCCACCTCTATGCGTTCACCGGTCGAGATGTCGACACGCATGAGAGCGCCTCGGCCGGACTCCAGGACCCACAGTTGACCGTCATGCCAGCGCGGTGAATGGGGCATGGCCATGCCCTCAGAAACGACCTCATCATTCGGGACATCCACGATCACACCCGAGGTGCCCTTGTGCTCTCGCCAGCCATGAGCAGTGTCGGTGCGCGCGAGTGCCGTCACGTATTTCGGCACTCCACCAACCATCGCCAGACCATTGAGGTGACAACGGTCCTCGGGCGCTAAGGAGGTGATCCACGACGGGATCCAGCGGGGATTGAAAGAGTTCGTCACATCCATTGTGCATAGACACGAGAAGCGGGTGTTGACGAACCACAACTCGCCATCCTTGTCGTATTCCATTTCGTGGATGGCGATGTCACCGGTGAACGCAATGTTTTTTGGCACATACACCGCGTCGTGCAACCGAGGGGTGCCTAACTGCGCAGCCGCATTGGGATGATTGCCGTAGGAGATGATCGAATCAGCGCTGCCGATTGCCAGTCGATTGGACGTCACCGCGACACCCATTGGGCGTTGCATGCCCGTGATGGCAGTGTCGAGAGTGCCTTCGACCGCGCGAGCCACAATGACGTGACCACTCTTGTACGTCGTAAGAATGACGCTGGAGCTTGACTGCTCAAGCAGTGCGACGAACGAACTGGTGTGAGCACTCTTGAAGACCGTGGCATCGCTGGGCTTCGTCACGGCCTTGATGCGAGGCGCCGGAGCGAAAGTGAGCGGCTCGCGATAGGACGGAAAGCCCTCGATCTCTGCCCACGCCAAGAAATCAGCCACCTCTTGGGGGTGAGCTTCTAACGCTGCCTGGACTTCAGCGAGGTCGTTGATTTCTCGGTGCGGGTTCGGTGGCGTGACTGCGAGTGATGACACTGGCAGCGGGTGCTGGGCCTCTCCCGCCCATTCGACACCGAAGTGCGTGGCGATGGAGTCCACCACCGTTTGTGGATCTGCAACGAGATCCTCATACGACACGACCACCATGCGCGCGGGGTCAAGGCCAGCAAGAGCCGCACGCAAATCCTGATCTAGCGAGAACCACTGCACGGCGACGACTTCGTGTAGGGGTCGGCCAATGTGCGCCTGCCAGTGCGCGATCAATGGGAACGACCACGACTCGCCCCACCACCCGGGCAGTTCTGGGTGGGTGACAAAGCGGCCAGTTCGCCACGCGGCAACTCCACTGCTTACCGCGTATCGCGGGTCTCGAGTGATGTAAACGAACTTCATCTCGGATTCGGAAGCAAGAGTTTCAATCTGTCGCGCGAAATCTTCGCCGGTGCGAAGGGTGCGATCGTCGAAGAGCCGTTCGACAGACCAGGTTGGATCGGTCGCGAGGAGTTCGGACAAGAGAGCGGTTCCGGAGCGTGGGGCGCCCGCAACCGTCACACGACGCTGTGTCGCTTCCACGATCAACTCCTCCAGCGGCCTCAGACTTCTCAACGCTAAACTATCAGAGGAAATTCTTTATAGCGCTTCGTGGGCGCTTCACGCCCCCTCAGGGCTGACTGCCGCAAAAATGCAAATGCCGACTCGCGGGAATCCCCAGCGAATCGGCACTGCCGTGGAGCTGAGGGGACTCGAACCCCTGACCCCCTGCATGCCATGCAGGTGCGCTACCAGCTGCGCCACAGCCCCTCATCCACACCGGTTCCCCCAGCCTGTGAAGACTCGCCGAACTATACCGGAGGCTCAATGCCTGCCTTCAGCGGTCATCTCCCAACGCCGGCTCCGGAAGAGTGCCGGCGTTGTATTCCTGTAGACGCCACATCTGCCCATAACCGCTGGTGTTCTCCACCAATACTGACCACGCGCAATTGGTGAGTACGCCCAGAATCGACCAGTGTTCGGGCGGGAGTTCGAGCAACGCACCAAGACCCGCGCGAGCAGCACCACCATGCGTGGTGACCACCAATGTGCCGTCAGGCCCGAGCTCAGCTAACGCCTCAGAGATAGCAGCGGTCATCCGAGCCGCCACTTCGACCCGAGTCTCGCCACCCCCGGGGCGAAGATAGGGATCACTGACCCAGCGAGCCATTTCGTCGGTGTAGCGCGACTCGATATCGCCCCAGACCATGCCTTCCCAGTCCCCCGCGTAGGTCTCCCGCAGCCGCTCATCAATGCGCACCGGAATCCCCGTGAGCGTCGAGAGTTCGGCGGCCGTGTCAGCCGCGCGCTCCAAATCAGAGGAAATGATCGCGGTGGGCTTAAGCCCAGTCAGCAGCCGAGCGGCATTGGCGGCTTGCTCGCGACCCACGTCGTCGAGAGAGATGTCTGTCTGGCCTTGGAATCGTCGATCGGCATTCCAGGACGTACGCCCATGACGCCACAGCACGATACGTCGCATCAGTAGCCTCAGGCAGAAGGAGGGTTGTTGACATCAGCAGGCAACTCGATCACGGGGCAGTCGCGCCACAAGCGCTCCAGTGCGTAGTGAATGCGCTCTTCTTCGAGTTGCACATGCACGACGATGTCGCCGTAGTCGAGCAACACCCAACGCCGCTCCGCCTCGCCTTCACGGCGCAGCGGCTTGAAGCCAAGCTTGTGTAGTTGCTCTTCGACACCATCAACGACCGCTTTGACCTGGCGATCATTGGCAGCCGAGCACAGCACAAAGATGTCGGTGATCGCAAGAGCCGAACTCACGTCGAGCGCCATGATCTGGGTCGCCAATTTGTCGGAAGCCGCCCGAGCTGCAGCAATGGCCATGTCAACGGATTCGGGGGCTGCAGTCACGGCTCCACCCTCTCACACGAGCGCGTCACGGTGCCTTCCAGTCCGATCCGAGCACTACTTCAGCGTCCACCGTCGGATTTGTCATGCCGCCGACCACAATCTGCAACTCTGAGATGCCTAGTGCCTGCGCGACACCCACTCCGACTTCACGCGCAGCGGTCGATAGGTCCGGGATATGCACCTTTGTGACGATCTGATCGGCTACCCGGCTGCCCCCCACACACAGGTAACCGCCAGACACGATGGCGTCTCGTGCTCCGAGAGTTGCTAGCGCGTTCGTCACCGCAGTCTGCAGGAGGATCCTGGGCGGCTCTGACTCTCCTGGCCGAAGTATCGAAGTCGGCAGCATCCGAGACATCATCGACATCGACATCGACTGTTGAATCACGTCAATGGGTTGAGGTCCGGACCGCAGAGCTGAGGTAGGAAGTATGGATTCGTCGTAGGCGCCTGAACGCACTGCATCTCGCGTGCTCATCAGCAACGCGACGATGTCGGCGCTAGGGATAGTGCCACGCGCACTCGCACCCAGGCTCGTGACAAGTTGTCTCATCTGCTCGATATCACCCGGAAGCCTCATAAAGACCGAATGCATCACGTCACTGAACCGCGCGATGCCGTCCTTTTCTGTCTCCCCAGATTTGGTCGTAAGAACATAGTTCGCTGCAGCCGGACCATTGAGATGCGCACGACCATACGAAGTTTTAATCCACACGCCATCTACCGCGTCAACCAGCCCAGCAAAGGCGAGACGCTCGAGAACGAATGCGCCGGTGACCCGCACGCCCACGAGCCCAGACAACGCGCGAGGCGAAGCCAAGGTGTCCGACAGCTCCGCGGTGCGGGCCAGGGTCATTTCACCGGCCGCGCCAGCGTCAACAAGTAGCCCACCGGGGATGTAGATCAAGGCAGTCTGACTCGAATTGGTGGGCGATCCAATGAGCAGGTTGTCCACCGCGACTAGTTCGTCGTTGCGCACCTGCCACAGCAAGGTCTCCGGCAGTTTCGGATCGGCCTTGGAGGATGGTGAGGGCGCGGGTGAGGCAGTAGGACTCGCAGTGGGGTTCGGTCCCGGTTGCGGAGCCGCTCCGCCACTGAGATTCGACCACAACCACAGCCCACCCATGGCAAGGATGACCACGGCGGCGATGACCAGAGCAATGGGCGTTGTACGCATCGACGCATGATGCTGTTGAGTCATCATTCGCCTTCGCGATAGAGACGATGGGTCAAGATGTACTCCGCAACCGCATCGGGCACCAGCCCATCAATGGGTTCGCCATCGGCAACTCGGGAGCGGATCTGCGTGGAGGACACATCGACTGCCGGGACATCCACGCGCACGACATGAAGTCCACCAATATCCGGATCAATAAACCTCTCCCCCGGGCGGGTCACTCCCACGAAGGTGGCAATCTCAGCCAGTAGTTCGGGCGAGCGCCACGAAGGGATCCCGGCCAGCGCATCTGCACCCACAATGAAGAAAAGGTCAGCGTCTAGATACTGCTCACGCAGCTCGCGCAAGGTGTCAAGGGTGTACGTCGGGCCCGGTCGATCGACATCTACGCGACTCACGGCGAAGATGTCTGACTCGGCCGCAGCAAGCGTCGTCATCGCCAGCCGATCCGCGCGTGACGCATGAGCGGTCTTTTGCCATGGGTCACCGGTGGGCACCAGAAGGATCGTGGAAAGACCAAGTTGTTCGGCCACGCTGGAAGCGGCCTCTAGGTGGCCGCGATGGATGGGGTCGAATGTGCCGCCCAGAATCCCGACGGCCACCCTCATCACCAGGTGTGGGTCAGCGATCGACGTTGATCATCGCAGTCACGATGAGCGCCACGACGAGAACCGCAAGGGCGAAGCCGCCGATGACGTACGGAGAGGTCTGAGACTGCTCCGCCACATTGCCCTCGGAAAGAACTATCGCTGCTGTCGCAACCACGCCCATGTCGACCCTCTCTCGCAATCCCTTGGTAACACTCTAAGCCCTGCCAGACCCTAACCGCGTATGTGGCCGTCGCCGGTCACGACATAGGTGCTCGTCGTGAGTTCGGCCAGACCCATGGGCCCGCGGGCGTGCAGCTTTTGGGTCGAGATCCCGATTTCGGCCCCAAAGCCGAATTCGCCACCATCGGTGAACCGCGTGGACGCATTGATCATGACGGCGGCGGAATCGACCCCGGCCACGAAGGCTCGTGCAGCAGATTGGGAGTCGGTGATGATCGCCTCGGTATGGCCCGATGACCACCGCGCGATGTGCGTCAGCGCCTCATCAAGTGAGTCGACCACGCGGGCGGCGATGTCGAGTGAGTAGTACTCCGCTGCCCAGTCCTCATCAGTAGCCGCAGCGTTGGACACGCCAGCAGCCTCGGCGGCCGACATCATGGCGGCATCGCCATGCACGGTGATGCCCGCTTCGCCCATCGCGGCCATGGCTACCGGGAGGAAGGCTGCCGCAATGTCACGGTGCACGAGCAACGTCTCGGCCGCATTACAGACGCTCACGCGCTGCGCCTTGGAGTTAATCAAGATGCGTATCGCCTTATCGATGTCGGCGTCTGCATCGACATAGACGTGGCAATTGCCGACACCTGTCTCGATCACGGGCACCGTTGAGCCCTCAACGACCGTGCGAATGAGCCCTTCGCCACCGCGCGGGATCAGCACGTCGACCAACCCGCGTGCTGTCATCAAGAACTTCACGGACTCATGCGTCACGCCGGGCACCAGCTGCACGGCGTCTTCGACGATGCCGACAGACGCAAGGGCACTGCGCATCACGTTGACGAGCGCGCGGTTGGAGGAGTCGGCAGAGGATGACCCACGCAACAGCGCAGCGTTGCCGCTCTTCAGCGACAAACCCGCAGCATCAACGGTCACATTGGGACGAGCTTCGTAGATCATGCCGACAACGCCGAGGGGCACACGGATCTGGCGAATCTCTAAACCATTGGGCACTGTGTAGCCACGAATCACTTCACCGATCGGGTCTGGCAACTCCGCCACTTCGCGCAACGCATCGGCAATGTCGGCGATGCGCGATGGCGTAAGGGTAAGGCGATCGATGATGGCCGGGGAGATGCCGTCAGCAGTGGCTCGCTCCACATCGATCGCATTAGCGTCGACGAGGGTGTCTGTTGCGGCCACTAGATAGTCGGCCATCACGCGAAGCGCATGGTCCTTCTGCTGTCGGGTCAACTGGCGTAGGGACCCAGCAGCCACTCGGGCGCGCCGGGCACAGTCGAGTACTTCTTCGCGATCAACGTCCATAGTCAGATTCTAGGGGCGCAGGATGGCTAGGTCATCGCGGTGAATGACTTCGCGCTCGTAATCGGGCCCGAGTTCGCGAGCCAGGTCCTTGGTGGAACGACCTAGTAGGGCCGGGAGTTCAGAGGAGTCGAAGTTGACCAGCCCTCGCGCGATGGGCTCGCCATCGGGGTCGACGAGCTCAACGACGTCGCCGGCCAAGAAATCGCCCTCGACCGACACGATCCCGGCCGGAAGCAGGGAGCTCCCCGACTCCACCAGCGCGCGAACGGCCCCAGCGTCGAGTACGAGTCGGCCTGTGGGCCGCGTCGCGTGGACGAGCCACAACTGACGCGTGGCGATCTTCTCCGGCGAGGCATGGAAGAGCGTGCCGCAGGATTCTCCCGCCATCGCGGCGGCTGCGTTGGACGCAGAGGTCAACACCACGGGGATGCCAGATGCGGTAGCCACGCGGGCTGCATCGACCTTCGTCACCATCCCGCCAAGACCAATCCCCGACCCGACTCCCCCGACCTCGACTCCATCGAGTCCAGCGCCATGGGCAACCTCAGTGATGAGATGAGCGTTGCCGCTGGCGGGCGGTGCGTCATACAAGCCATCCACGTCACTCAGCAGTACGAGCGCATCGGCGTCGATAACGTGCGCAACGAGAGCAGCAAGTCGGTCGTTGTCACCGAAGCGAATCTCTTCGGTGGCGACAGTGTCGTTTTCGTTGACGATCGGCACCACGCCGAGCTCGAGCAGACGTACCAGCGTGCTGCGGGCATTGCGATAGCGCGTGCGATGGCCAATGTCATCTGCAGTGAGCAGGATCTGACCCACCGTGCGCCCGTGGCGCGCGAACTCCGTCGCGTAGCGAGCGATGAGCATGCCCTGACCAACACTTGCGGCAGCCTGAAGCACGTGCAGGTCCTTGGGTCGAGTCGTGAAGCCCAAGGTCGGCAGTCCGGTCGCTATCGCGCCGCTGGACACTAGGACAACCTCTGAGCCCGCCGCGACGCGCGCCTCGATGACGTCCACGAGGTTGGCAAGCCGCTCGAGGTTGATGCCCCCACCAGGCAAAGTCAGCGACGACGACCCGATCTTGACGACAAGGCGGCGTGCAGCCGCGAACTCCGCACGAGTGCTCATCGTCCCTCCAGTCGGGGGTCGGATCCTCTCGGACCATAGCCAAGTGCCGAACCAGTCGAAGGCTCCCAGTCAAAGACGACTGCGTTCTCCTCGGGTCCGATCAACACTTCACTGCCGAAAGTAGCGCCTTGCTTCATCAAAGCCGCTTCGACACCCAGACGTTGCAAACGATCGGCGAGGTAGCCCACCGCCTCGTCATTGGCGAAGTCGGTCTGTCGCACCCAGCGCTCGGGGCGAACGCCGGTGATGCGAAACGTATCGCCCTCGCGCGTGACCACGAAGCCGCTGTCGTCGACCGCTTTGGGCTTGATGATGACCCGAGGAGCCTCAGCGGGAGCTGACAACTTGCGGGCCGCCAGCACCTCTCCGGCCATGGCATAAATCAGCGGACGCAGGCCTTCGTGACTTGACGCAGAGACCTCGAAGACCACGAGACCACGAGCCTCGAGGTCGGGACGCACCATTTCAGCCAGAGTGCGACCGTCGGGGACGTCGATCTTGTTCAGGGCCACAATGCGGGGACGATCATCGAGACCGCCGTACTGCGTTAACTCGTTTTCGATCATGTCGAGATCGGCCAACGGATTGCGGTCGGTCTCCAAACTGGCGGTGTCGATCACGTGCACCAGCACTGAGCAGCGCTCGACGTGCCGCAAGAACTCCAAGCCGAGGCCCTTGCCCACGCTCGCGCCGGGGATCAGACCGGGCACATCGGCAACGGTGAAGATAACTTCGCCAGCAGACACCACACCGAGGTTGG
>Ga0164295_10005508_pt1 | contig 9995 bp, 8 predicted proteins | sample GEODES006metaG_FD_111798 | JGI IMG/M metagenome (GOLD analysis project Ga0164295, IMG submission 111798) | Oligotrophic lake water microbial communities from Sparkling Lake, Wisconsin, USA - GEODES006 metaG | ecosystem: Environmental > Aquatic > Freshwater > Lake | place: USA: Sparkling Lake... | reverse complement strand
CTGCCCATAGCTCTGCCCATAGCTCTGAGCGTAAGTGGGGGCGTAGGTGGGGGCGTAGTAAGCGGTCACCGGCCGGGCGACCTGCATCATCGCCGGAGCCATGTAGCTGGTGACAGCCACTGAACTGGAAGGCACCATCGCCGCCACCGGCGTGGAAACCACGGCTGTTGGCACACCGGCGTAGACGGGGGGGGAAAACGCCGTCACTGCGGCGTAGTTTCCCGAGGGTGTGTAGTTGGCGGTGTAAGGGCCGGCGGCAGGAGCAAACATCGGCACAACCGGCCTGTAGACCACCGTCTGGGCGTCGGCAGTGCCAAGGCAGGCCACGGCAGCGCCCAGAGCCACCACCGGTGCCAAGGCACGCCGCCAGAGGGACATTTCCGGCGTCAGACACAGGCTGGCAGAGCGATTGGAGAACGAGGCGGTCATGGTGGGGGGATCCTGTCTGCGATGGGCGGTACGAACATGTCGATTCGGTGAAGAATACGTCCCCACCCTCTGGGTGTGCAAACGTGGGACCCCCTTCCTGCCAGATTCCTGCTCGCCCGAGTCTGCCTGTATGGCCTGCGCCGGATATGCTGTTGCCCGTCTGGCAGCGGCCAGCCGCTGGGACGGCAGAAAAGCCGTTCCACGCGTCGCAATCACAGCACCGCAGACGCGGGGGAGACGACACCTTGGCAGAGATGCACTCCGGCACAACGCCGCCAGTTTCGGGTGGGCTGGGCCCGCTCCTGACGCTTCGCGCCCTGACGGTCGCCAACGACAACATCCTCCGCTGGCTGGCGATTGGCTTGGGCAAACGGGCTGTGGGAAGTGGGCAGGTGGCGCTGGTGCTCACCCTCGGCACCGCTGGCTTCGTGCTCCCCTTTGTGGTGCTGGCGTGGCTGGCAGGGTATCTCGCCGATCGATATCCCAAGCGTTCGGTCATTCTGTGGTGCAAGTTCGCCGAGATCGGGATTGTGCTGGCCGCCGCCGGGGCGATCGCCTGGGGGGTGCAGTCGGGGGGACTGCTCGGCGGATTGCCGGTGGGGCTGTGGCTGCTCATGGGCAGCGTGGTTCTCATTGGCTGCCAGGCGGCGCTGCTGGCGCCGAGCATGATCGGCGCGCTCCCCGAGACGGTGCCGGCGGGCCGGCTCTCGGCCGCCAACGGCCTCTTTGCGATGATCACGCTCGTAGCCACGCTCGTCGGCACGGCGGGGGGCAACTGGCTGGCGGACCAAACACCGCTGCCGGGGATTGCGGTTGGCGCCGTCGCTTCCCCGTTCTGGTCAGCAGCGGCGCCGGCGGCCGCCGCGCTTGTCGCCGTGGCGGTGGCGGGGTGGCTGGCCGCTTTCAGGCTGCTGCCGCGCCCGGCGGCCGATCCGACGGCGCCTCCGCCGTGGAATGCGCTCAGACGCACGTGGGCCGATCTGGCCGAGCTGTTCCGTTCTCGGGAGCTCACCGCCGCTGCCGCTGGGAGCGCTTTTTTCTGGGCGCTCGGGGCAGTCGGCAATCTCAATATCGATCAGTTTGGCTCCGAAGGGGGCGCCTTGGCGCAGACGCAGATCGTGCCGCTGCTGGTGGCACTCGGGGCGGGCATTGGTCTGGGGAGCCTGCTGGCGGGGCGGTTGTCGTCGCGCGGCGTGAATCTGGGGCTGGTGCCGCTCGGGGCGCTGGTGGTGGCGGCGTCCTCGTTCTGTTTGGCTGGCTGTCCGCAGCCGATTTTCACGCCGGAGGGCACGGTGGGATTTGCCTGGTGGTGGGCGCTGGGCTGGCTGCTGCTGTTGGGGCTGGGGGCAGGTGTGTTTGACGTGCCGCTGGAGGCCTATTTTCAGGAGCGGAGCCCGCCGGCCCGCCGCGGCGCTCTCTTGGCGGCTCTCAACCTTCTCGTCTTCACCACGATGTTTGCCGCCTCAATGCTCTACGGGGTGTTGCGGGTCTCCTCCTCCGTGACCCACCTCCCGCTGGTCTCGGCCCGGGGGGTGTTCGGCCTGTTTGGCTGCCTGGCGCTGGTTGCCGCCGGGCTGGCGGTCTACTGCGCGCCACGCTCGACCCTCCGCGCCGTGGTCGCGGGACTCGTGCATGCGGTCTATCGGTTTCGCATCCGGCGGGACGACCTCCTGCCTGCCACCGGCCCGGCGCTGGTCGTCGCCAACCACCTTTCCTGGCTGGACGGGTTTATCGTCGTGCTCGCCGCGCCGCGGCCGATCCGGTTGGTGGTCTTTGGGCCCAATATCCAGGGCCGCTTCCTGCGCATGCTTGCCGACCAGTGGCGGTTCATCCTGTTTGATCCGCGCCCCAAATCGATTGGCGCGGCGCTCAAGACGATGCAGGCGGGGCTCCGCGACGGGGATGTGGTCGGCATTTTCTCTGAGGGGGGCATCTCGCGCACCGGGCAGATCATGGGCTTCAAGCGGGGGCTTGAGTGGATCCTTCAGCGTGTGGAGGCGCCGATTGTGCCCCTCCATATCGACGGCATGTGGGGCAGCCTGCTCTCCTTCTCGGAGGGGCTGTTTTTCAAGAAAGGCATCCGCGGTTTCCGCCGCCCGATCACGCTCACCTTCGGCACCCCCCTCCCTGTTGGAACGCCTCCGCCCAAGGCCCGCCAGGCGCTGCAGGAACTCTCCGCTGAGGTGGTGCGCAGGCGAATGCTCGCGACCCGGTCGCCCCAGCGGGAGGTCGCGGCGTGGCTGCGGCTGCAGCGGGGCAACGTGGTGGCGATCGATGCTGCCGGACGGACCCTGACGGGGGCCGACGTGCTGGCGGCGGGAGGCTCTCCAGACAGTGGCGCTGCGGCAGCGGTCAAGGGGCTGCTCGGCTGGGCCGCGGGGCATGGTGCCAACGGCGGGCCTGACTGGGCAGCTCTGGCAGCCATGGCCGAGGCCTTTGACGGCGCCTGTCTGGTGCGGCGCACCGACCGGATGCTCAGTTCGCTCGGGAGCGCTGATCCGCTGGGGGACTCTCTGGGGGTGTGCGCTGGACCGCTGCTGGGCATCGAGTGCATCGTGGCCGATCCCGCCCTGCCTGTGGCGAGCCTCCGCGAAACGGTGCAGCAACGGGGCATCACGCTCTGGCTGGCTGGTCTCGAGCAGGTGCTGGCTGTGGTCGACGAACCGGAGACCGCCGCCTCTCCCCTGCCCGGCTGGTGCAGCACGCTGGATGTGGTGGTGATCCCGGTTGGCTCGTGGGCCGAGGGGGTGCGGGCGCAGGAGGCTGCCAGCCGGTTCCACAGGGCGCTGGGGATCGAGCCGGTTGTGGCCTTTGCCCCCCGCGCAGCCGGCGGCCTGGTGGCGATGAACTCGCCGCCGTCGCGGGCCGCCACCGAACACGAAATCACGCTCAAGGCCGACACGCTCGGACGGGTTCTCAATGGAGTGGTGGTCTGGCCCCGGCGGGATGATCGCGCTGGGCTGGGGCTGCCCCCCTGCGGCGCAGGGACGGATGCCGACACGCTGGTCATCGGCGCCACCCTGGCCGGACCCCCGGCCACGCCCGATGGGCCGGCTGTGTGGGTGGCTGTTGAGCCTTTGGAGGTCGATCAGGAGGGCTTTCTGGTGCCCCGGGGCATGCTGCCGGACCCCCCTGCCGAGAAGCCGCCCCACCGCTGAAGTGCCCCATGACTGCCGAATTCCAACCAACCTTGGAGCGGAAGCCGCTGTGCTGTATCCTCTTCTGCGGCGGCCTGCCGCCTGCGCACCCCTAGCTCAATTGGATAGAGCATCGGTCTACGGAACCGAAGGTTGCTGGTTCGAGCCCAGCGGGGTGTAGTTCTTCTTCTGGCCCATCCTCTGGCCCACTGCTTGGCAGCCATGGTAACTGGCCTAGGGCGGTTCCTGCCGCTGGGCTACAGTCTTCGGGCATGAAGAGACAGCCCCCTGCCGCCGCGGCCCTGAGCGAATCTGTGCGGGTTGTCGGCTTCGATCCCGGCCTCAACATCACCGGCTATGGCGTCGTCGATTGCACGACCGAGGGTGTTCGCCTGGTGGAGGCGGGAACCGTGCGGGGCCGGGGCGCGACGCTCGAAGAGCGTTTGCTGGCGATCCACACCGGGATTCGCGAGGTGTTGGAGGCGTTTCGCCCCACCGAAATGGCCATCGAGCAACTCTTCGTCCATGCCCGCTTTCCCCGCACCGCGATCCTGATGGGGCACGCCCGCGGGGTGATCTGCCTGGCGGCAGCGCAGGGGGGGCTGGGAGTCCATCACTACGCCCCCACGCGGGTGAAAAGCCTGCTTACCGGCAGCGGCCATGCCGGCAAGGAACAGATGCAACTGGCCGTGCAGCGGGAACTTTCGCTGGCGACGCGACCAGAGCCGGCCGACGCGGCTGATGCCCTCGCGGTGGCGCTTGCCGACTACCATCTGCGAGTTCGCCCGGGGCGGGCCGGACTGACTGCTGCCAACCTGGGAGACCTCCACGGATGATCAAGAAAATAGCTGGTGTGCTCGAGCGTGTCGAAGCGACCGCCATCGATTTGGCCGTGGGGCCGGTGGTGCATGAGGTGCTCGTGCCCGACATGGTGCGACGCGAACTGCAGAACAAGATCGGCCAGGGGGTGACACTCCACACGCTGGAATTCCTCGAAGGAAATCCGGGCCGGGGCAACCTCGTGCCGCGGCTGGTGGGGTTTCTTTCGGAGGTGGAGCGGGAGTTTTTCGACCTCATCTGCGAGGTGGATGGCGTGGGTGTGCGCAAGGCCCTGCGGGCGATGGTGCGGCCGGTGGGAGAAATCGCCCGCGGGATCGAGGAGCAGGATGCGGTATTGCTGGCCACGCTGCCCGGGATCGGGGCCGCGACCGCCGAACGGATGATCGCCAAGCTGCGTCGTCGCATGCCGAAATTCGCGCTGCTGGTGGCCCACGAGGGGCCGGGAGAGGCGCTGGTCAGCGGCGACGTGCTGTCCGAGACCTTCGAAGTGCTGCGGTCGCTGGGCCACTCCGACACCGATGCCCGCCGGTTGGTAGACGCCCTTCGGGAGGGGAAGAAAAAGTACCGCGATGTGCAGGAGGCTCTGGAAGCGATCTATCGCCAGCTCCACCGCCCCCGCTGACCGCTTGTCGGGAACGGTTTTCTGTCTGCGCGGTAGGCTTGGTGACCTTCAAAAGGAACGTGCATGACCAGCTTCCGTGAACCGACAATCAAGGCCGCCGAGGAGTTCGTCGCCGACGACCGGGCGCTGCGACCGCAGCGCATGGCCGACATGGTCGGGCAACGCGACGTCTACGAGCGGCTCACCATCGCCATCGATGCCGCCCGCAAGCGGGGGGAGACGCTGGGGCATATCCTGCTCGACGGACCTCCCGGGCTCGGAAAAACCACGTTCGCCACCTGCATTCCCCGGGAGATGGGGACCACGCTGCAGATCGCCAGCGGCGCGGCGCTGGCCGCCCCCAAGGATCTGTTGCCCTATCTGAGCAACGCGGCCGAAGGATCGGTGCTGTTCATCGACGAGATCCACCGGCTGCCGATCGCAGTGGAGGAATTCCTCTATCCCGCCATGGAAGATTTTCGCATCGATATCACGCTCGGAGATGGGGTGGCCGCACGCACGATCAACATGCCGCTGCGCCCCTTCACGCTGCTGGGGGCCACCACCCGGGCGGGCCTCATCTCGGCTCCCCTCCGCGACCGCTTCCAGATGCGGGAGCACCTCGATTTCTACTCTGTGGAGGAGCTGGCGGAGATCGTCCGCCGCTCCGCCGCCAAGCTCGATATGCCGATGGATGACGCCTCGGCCGACGAAATCGCCCGCCGCAGCCGGGGCACGCCGCGGTTGGCCAACAACCGGCTGCGCTGGATCCGCGATTTTTCCACCAGCCGGGCCGGCGGCCAACTCGATCTGCAGATCGCACGCACGGCGCTGGAAATGCAGGGGATCGATGCCCTGGGGCTCGATAGCTTCGATCGCAAGTATCTCGACACCATCCACCGGGTGTTTGCGGGGGGGCCGGTGGGGATTGAGGCGATCGCCCACACCATGAGCAGCGCCACCGATACTCTGGAGGACGACGTCGAGCCGTTTCTGCTGCGGTGCGAACTCGTGATCCGCACGCCGCGGGGCCGCCGGATCACGCCGCGGGGGGAAGACCATCTCGGGGCCGCTCCCAAGACGGTCGCTCCGGGCCGATTATTCTGAGACGGCAGGTTTTTCCGGTGGAGATTGACCCCGCGGGCATCCCCCGTTTACACTTACGGGCTTCATTGACTCAGGACTTCTAGGTGCATCTATGGCCGTTCCAAAGCGTCGCCAATCGAATCAGAAAACAGGCTCGCGTCGGGCCCACGATTTTCTCACTCCCCGGCAACTGACCTTCTGCTCAACCTGCGGCAAGGCTGTCCCCACGCACCGCATCTGCGGGAACTGCGGGTATTACATGGGCCGCGCCGTCATCAAATCCGAGGGCTGATGCCTTGGCCATCCCGAACGACGTGAGTCAGGGAACCGGGACGCCAGGAGCCAGTCGAACCGCAGTGTTGTTTCCCGGACAGGGAGCCCAGGCGGTTGGCATGGTTGGCCAGTGGTGCGAGCAGTCGCCCGCGATTGCGGCGCTCTTTGTCCGAGCCAACGCGATTCTCGGCTACGACCTCGAAGCGATCTGCCGCCAGGGGCCAGCGGAAGCTCTCGACAGTACGGCGGTCAGCCAGCCGGCGATTTTGGTCACCAGCTTGGCAGCCTTGGAACTGTTGAAGCAGCGGCCCGACCGGCTGCTCGACTCGGTGACGGCCACTGCCGGCCTGTCGCTTGGCGAATACACCGCTTTGGTATTTGCCGGAGCCATCGATTTCGAGGATGCAGTGCGGCTTGTCGACGTTCGCGGGCGGGCCATGCAGGCCTGCGCGGATGCCTATCCAGGCGGCATGCTGGCAGTGCTCGGCCTCTCCCGCGAGCAGGTTGCGAGCCTGTGCGACGAGGTGCGCTGCGGAGAAGTGCTCGAGGTTGCCAATGTGCTCTGCCCGGGGAATGTGGTCGCCTCCGGCACCGTGGCTGCGTGCACGCGGTTGGCCGCTGCGGCCGGAGCGGCGGGGGCGATGAAGTCTGTTCGGCTGGGAGTGGCCGGGGCCTTCCACACCAGTCTTATGCAACCGGCCGTGGAGGCCTTGAGCCTGGCGCTCGCCCGCACCACGATCCGCGCTCCGCGGATGCCTGTGGTGAGCAATGTTGATGCCCGTCCGCATCACGATCCTGACGAAATCCGGCATCTGCTGGCGCGGCAGGTGGTGGGTGTCGTGGAGTGGCAGGCCTCGGTGGAGCACCTGGTAGCCGATGGCGTACGAACAATCTACGAGGTGGGGCCCGGACGGGTGTTGCGGGGCCTCATGAAGCGGATCGACCGCACCGTCGCCTGTTTCGGGGCGTTGGACTGATTCACAGCTCATTTTCAAAGGACCCAATCGATGGCGAACGAGAGCAAGTTGCCGGCAGTGGAGCCGAAGCGGCTGGCAGTCGATCTGACGGGGCAGGTGGCGATCGTGACGGGGGCCTCCCAGGGCCTCGGACGGGCGATCGCTGAGTGCCTGGCGGCCAACGGTGCCAGCGTGGCGATTGTCGCCCGCAATGCCGCCAAGCTGGCGGAGGTCGCGGCCGGGATCCGGGCTGCCGGCGGTCAAGCCGAGGAGTTTCCCTGCGATGTGTCGCAGGCTGAGGCTGTCAGCGCCGTGGTCGAGGCGATCCACGCCAAGCTCGGCCGGATCGATATTCTGGTCAACAACGCCGGCGTGACCCGGGATACGCTGCTGCCGAGAATGAGCGACGAGGAGTGGGACGAGGTCTTGGCCACGAACCTCCGCGGGCCGTTTCTCTTCATGCGGGCCGCCAGTCGCCCGATGATGCAGCAACGCTACGGACGGATCATCAACGTGGCCAGCGTCTCGGGCCTCATCGGCAATCCCGGCCAGGCCAACTACTCCGCCTCCAAGGCGGGCCTTGTCGGCCTCACCCGGACTGTGGCCAAGGAACTCGCCGGACGAAAAATCACGGTCAATGCGGTTGCCCCCGGCTTCATCGCCAGCGACATGACAGCAGCTCTCGGCCCTGCCCTGCTCGACGAGGTGAAGAAACGGGTCCCCGCCAAGCGGCTCGGAGAGGCTTGGGAAATCGCCCAAGCAGTGCTGTTTCTGGCTTCGCCATCGTCGGGATACATCACGGCACAGGTAGTGACCGTCGATGGTGGACTGATCGGATAATGCCGGTGGAGCAGTTTGGGTGATCCGGTCTGGACAGGTTTGGTAAGGAGCGGTTATATCTTCGCTGGCGGTGGTGTGTGTGGGCTGTCGACGGGTCGCTATCCTGTTGCCAGCCGCCAGTTTCCGTCGCTCGTTGGTTCTGTTTGCAGCGTCCGTTTCAAGAGCCGGAGAGATTGCATTGGGCCGGGAATCATCTCGGCGCGGATGGGATCTGAGTCGGTCATGGTTTCACTCTCTTCATCTGCGGGGAACGCGGATGAACTGTCAGGAGGATTCATAAGGTGGCGTCCGTCCAAGAACGTGTGATCGACATCGTGGCGTCCCAGCTGGGCGTCAGCAAGGATCAGATCACCGCGGAAACTTCGTTCATTAACGATCTCGGTGCCGATTCCCTCGACACGGTCGAACTGGTGATGGAACTCGAGGAGGAGTTTGAGATCAACATCTCGGACGACGCCGCGGAGAAGATCCAGACCGTCGGCCAGGCGGTTGAGTTCATCGAAAAGCACCAGGCTTGACGGTGCTTTGAATGAAGCGTCGCGTCGTTGTTACCGGTTTGGGCGTTGTCACCTCTCTCGGGCGGGCCGTCGATCTCTTCTGGGATCGCCTGGTTCGCGGCGATAGCGGTGTCGGTCCGATCACGCTCTTTGACGTGACCGGCTACCGGGTGCAGTTCGCCGGCCAGGTGCCCTGGAAGCCGGAGGAAGAGGGGATCGCCAATCTCAAGGAGTTGAGGAGGCTCGATCGGTTTTCGCAGTTTGCCCTGGCGGCAGCTGCCGATGCCGTTTCCGACTCGGGACTCGACTTTTCCCGGGAAGATCCCTACCGCTGTGGCGTGGTTATCGGTTCCGGTATCGGCGGATTGGCGGAGTTCGAGGCCCAGCATGAGCGGCTGCTCACGAAGGGGATCGATAAAGTCTCTCCGTTTACGATTCCCAAGCTCATCGTCAACTCAGCCAGTGGACACGTTTCGGCGATGCATGGGGTCAAGGGACCGAATTTCGCTGTGGCCACCGCCTGCGCCAGTGCTGCCAACTCCATGGGGGACGCGCTGCGGGCGATCCAGTATGACGACGCCGATATCATGATCACCGGCGGCAGCGAAGCGGCCCTGACGCCGATGGGTTTGGCTGGCTTCCAGAACATGCGGGCTCTTTCCGAACGCGTCGACGCTCCGCAGCGGGCCAGCCGGCCGTTCGATGCCCAGCGCGACGGATTCGTGCTCGCCGAGGGGGCCGGCGTGGTGGTGCTGGAGGAGTTGGAGCATGCCCGGCGGCGGGGGGCCAGAATCTACGGCGAACTCAAGGGCTACGGCGCCAGCGGCGACGCCGGCCACATCACGCAGCCTGACGAGCAGGGGCGCGGCGCAGCCTGGGCCATGGGCCGGGCACTGGCCGATGCCGGATTGAACATGGACGCCGTCGACTACATCAACGCCCACGGCACGAGCACTCCACTGGGCGACAAGGCCGAAACGCTCGCCGTGAAGAGTGTCTTCGGTGCTCATGCCAAGCGGCTGGCGATCTCAAGCACCAAGAGCCAACTGGGGCACACCTTGGGGGCCAGTGGCGGCATCGAGATGGTGGCTTGTGCGCTCACGTTGTCGCGGGGCGTGATTGCCCCGACAATTAACCTGGAAAATCCCGATCCCGATTGCGATCTCGACTATGTGCCCTTGGTGGCGCGCGAGGCGAATGTCCGGGTGGCGATGAGCAATAGCTTTGGATTTGGTGGCCACAATGCGAGTTTGATTCTGGCCCGTCTGGACTGAAACTCACTCTGCGGCCCCTGCCGGGGGCAGCCGACTGAGGCCAGACTGAGGCCAGACTGAGG
>Ga0164295_10005507_pt1 | contig 9995 bp, 8 predicted proteins | sample GEODES006metaG_FD_111798 | JGI IMG/M metagenome (GOLD analysis project Ga0164295, IMG submission 111798) | Oligotrophic lake water microbial communities from Sparkling Lake, Wisconsin, USA - GEODES006 metaG | ecosystem: Environmental > Aquatic > Freshwater > Lake | place: USA: Sparkling Lake... | reverse complement strand
TGTCGATGAACGCTCGCTGCGCTTCAACACCGAATTGGGCTTTCTGATCGACTCGCCCGAATTGGCCGGCCGGCTGACGACCGCGCTGGACACCGGCCTGCCGCGCTTTGCCTGGGCCGTGGAGGCGTGCGGCGACAGCCTGGCCTGGCGGGAGGACGATCGCCTGATCCAGCCGGAACCCGGCACCAATGCGCTGCAACGTCTGGCGCTGCGCCTGCTCGGCTGGCTGCCGCTGGGACAATTTTTCTGAGGGGCGGGTGATAGGTTGCCTGGCTGTGCCCGCCCGATATGATGCGCCGACAACCGGGCGGGGAACCAAACCATGTCGATCGATTTCGAAATTCCAGCCGAAGCCAAGGCCATTCGTGAGCGGGTGCGGCAATGGGTGAACGACGAATGCCGGCCGGCGGAAAAGGAGCTGCACGACGGCGGTGATTACCAGAAGGTGCTGGCGCGGCTGCGGGCCAAGGCGCGCAGCGCAGGTCTGTGGTTGCCGTTCATTCCCAAGGAATATGGCGGCATGGGGCTGGGGCCATTGGCCAATGCGCTGGTGCAGATGGAGTTGGGGCAGTCCCATCTCGGCGCGCTGTCGATGAACAGCCAGGGGCCGGACGATGCGACGATGCTCACCCTGCTGGCGCATGGCACCGAGTTCCAGAAGGAAAAGTTCCTGAAACCCCTGCTGAATGGCGAAAAGCGCGTTTGTTATTCGATGACCGAGAAAGCCGCCGGCGCCGATGCCACCGGCATGCGCACCACCGCGGTGAAGGACGGCAATGAAAATTATGTGCTGAACGGCGAAAAATGGTTCTCGTCGGCGGCCAGCGCGGCCGATCTGGCGGTTGTCATGGCACGCACCGATCCCGATGCGCCGCGCCATCGCCAGTTTTCGACCTTCATCGTCGAACTGCCCAACCCCGGTTACATCATCAAGCGCGATATCAAGACCATGGCGATCGAAGGCCCGCTGTCCCAGGTGATGGGCGGCGGCCACAGCGAGATCGAGATCAAGGATCTGGTGGTGCCCGCCGACAATCTGCTCGGCGGCGAAGGCAATGGCTTCAACATGGGGCAGCACCGGCTGGCCTATGGCCGGCTGCGGCACGGCATGCACAATGTCGCCATGGCGCAGCGCGCGCTCGATCTGGCCACCGCGCATGTCACCCAACGCTCCACCTTCGGCAAGCCGTTGCACGAACGCCAGGGCGTGCAGTTCATGCTCGCCGAATGCGCCAGCGAACTCTACATGGCGCGGCTGATGCTGCTCCACATCGCCTACAAGGCCGAAAAGGGCATGGACCTGCGGCAGGAGAACAGCATCGCCAAGGTGTTCCTGGCGCACATGGTGCACAAGGTGGTCGATACCGCCATCCAGTTGCACGGCGCGCTCGGCTACAGCCAGGATACGCCGCTGGCGAGTTGGTACACGCATATCCGATCACAGCGGCTGGTCGATGGCCCGGATGAAGTGCACCGCTGGACCGTGGGCCGCAATGTCATCAAGGCCTATCAGGCGCATGGCACGACGGCTTCGGCCGCGGGTGGCGATCTGATCTAGGCGCGGGCTGGCGGCGAGCCGTTTGCAGCAGGACGGGGCATGTCCGCCGGCCAGTGAGCGCTGCCGGGCCTCAGCTCAGCCCCTCGATCCGGCCTTCGCTGTCCAGATGAATCCCGATGGCCGACGGCATTTTCGGCAGGCCCGGCATGGTGGCGATGTCGCCGGCGAGCGCGACGATGAAGCCGGCGCCAGCGGCGAGGCGGAGTTCGCGGATGGGGAGGTCGTGGCCGGAGACGGCGCCGCGGACCTTTTCATCCGCCGTGAAGCTGTAGGGCGTCTTGGCGAGGCAGACCGGCAGGCCCGCCAGGCCTTCGGCGCGCAGCGCGGCGAGTTGCTTTTGCGCGGTCGGGGACAGGGTGACATGGCCGGCGCGGTGGATTTTCGTGGCCACAAGGGTCAGCGCGTCGAGCACGTCGGTGCCGGTGGCGTAGAGCGGGGTGAAAGTGCGTTGCGGGTCGGTGTTGGCGTCGGCGAGGGCGGCGACGCTGCGGGCCAATTCTTCCGCGCCGGCCGGGCCATCGGCCCAATGGCGGCAGAGGTGGGCCGCCACCCCCAACGTGTCGCGGCAGTGGGTGAGCACTTGCGCCTGCTCGTCGGCATGATCGTTGGTGAAGGCGTTGATGGCGACGGCGACAGGCAGGCCAAGGCTGCGCAGATTTTCGACATGGCGGGCGAGCACCTCGAGGCCGCGGGCCAGCGCAGCCGGGTCCGGCGTGCCCAGATCGGCCAGCGCCATGCCGCCGTGATATTTCAGCGCGCGCACCGTGGCGACGACCACGGCGGCAGCGGGTGCCAGCCCGGCGGAACGGCACTTGATGTGGCAGAATTTCTCCGCGCCCAGATCGGCGCCGAAGCCAGCTTCGGTGACGGCGAATTCGCCCAGCGCCAGCGCCGCACGGGTGGCGATGACGCTGTTGCAGCCGTGGGCGATGTTGGCGAACGGCCCGCCGTGGATGAGGGCAGGGGAGCCATGGATGGACTGCACCAGATTGGGCTGCATGGCCTCCACCAGCAGCGCCGCCATCGCGCCGGCCGCACCGATGTCGCCAGCTGTAACCGGGTTGCCGGCGGTGTCTTTCGCGACGCGGATGCGGGCGAGGCGGGCCTGAAGATCGGCCACATCTTCGGCCAGGCACAATATCGCCATCACTTCGGAAGCGACGGTGATGTCGAAGCCGGTTTCACGCAGCGGGTGGTTGCCTTGCCCCATGCCCGACACGATCTGCCGCAAGGCGCGGTCGTTCATGTCCAACACGCGCTTCCACGTGATGCTGCGCGGGTTTATGGGCAAGCCCGATGGCATGGCGAGGCCAAAATGCACCGCATTGTCGAGCATCGCGCTCAGCAGATTGTGCGCAGAGGTGATGGCGTGGAAATCGCCGGTGAAGTGCAGGTTGATCTTTTCCATCGGCAGCACCTGCGCCTGGCCGCCGCCGGTGGCGCCGCCCTTGCGGCCGAACACCGGGCCAAGGCTGGGCTCGCGCAGGGCGATCACCGCGCGGCGGCCGATGCGGTTCAGCGCGTCTGCCAGCCCGATGGTGGTGGTGGTCTTGCCTTCGCCGGCCGGCGTGGGGTTCACCGCCGTGACCAGGATCAATTTGCCGGCAGGCTTGTCACGCAGATCGGCCAGCGTTGCGGTCGCCAGCTTGGCGATGTGATGGCCGTGCGGTTCGATGTCGGCGCTGCCCAGCCCGATGGCGGCGGCGATGTCGGCGATGGGGCGCAATGTCGCTGCGCGCGCAATTTCAATGTCAGTCGCCATGATTCCCCGCCATAGGGCCGTTGTTGATCCCGATGGATGCGCCTACACGGCTGCAACGCCGGCGGGAAGGAGCGAACGGACCTTCACATGTTCGATGATATTTCTGCCCTGTCGCTGGCGCGGTTCCAGTTCGCGTTCACCGTCTCGTTCCATTTCATCTTCCCGGCCTTCTCGATCGGCTTGGCGAGCTATCTGGCGGTGCTGGAAGGCCTGTGGCTGAAGACCGGCCGCGATGTGTATCTGCAATTGTTCAAATATTGGCTGAAGATCTTTGCCATTGCCTTTGGCATGGGCGTGGTTTCGGGCATCGTCATGGCCTATCAGTTCGGCACCAACTGGGCGGCCTTTTCCGACAAGGCGGGGCCGGTGATCGGCCCATTGATGGCCTATGAAGTGTTGTCGGCCTTCTTCCTGGAATCGGGCTTTCTGGGCGTCATGCTGTTCGGGCTCGATCGGGTCGGCAAGAAACTGCATTTCATGGCGACCTGCCTGGTGGCGTTCGGCACCACCGTGTCGGCCTTCTGGATCATCGTCGTCAACAGCTGGATGCAGACGCCGCAAGGCTATGCCATTGCTGCCAATGGGCAATTTTATGCCACCAACTGGCTGGAGGTGATCTTCAACCCTTCCATGCCCTATCGGCTGACGCACACGCTGCTGGGCGCCTATCTCACCACGGCCTTGGTGGTCGGCGCGGTGGGCGCGTTCCACCTGTTGAAGGATCGCAAGCTTGGCCGCGCGGCCCAGCCGGCGACGAAGATCATGTTTGCCATGGCGATGGCCATGGTCGCCGTCACGGCGCCGCTGCAGGTGCTGGCCGGGCACGAACATGGCGTCAACACGCTGGCGCACCAGCCGGCCAAGATCGCTGCGCTGGAAGGCCATTATGAAAGCCATGATCGCCGCGCGCCGCTGATCCTGTTCGGCGTGCCCGACGATGCGGCGCAGCAGATGCATTACAAGGTGGAGATCCCGGCCATCGGCAGCCTGATCCTGCAACATGATCTGGAAGCCTCCACCATGGGGCTGGACAAGGTGGCGCCGGACAATCGCGCCAAGGTCGCGCTGCCCTTCTATGCGTTTCGCGTGATGGTCGGGCTGGGCATGCTGATGCTGCTGCTTGGCGCCTGGGCGGCGTGGGGTGCCTGGCGCGGGCGGCTGTTTGAAACGCCGCTGCTGCACCGGCTGGCGCTGGCGATGGGCCCGGCCGGGTTTGTCGCCGTGCTGGCCGGGTGGATCACCACCGAAACCGGGCGGCAACCCTTCACGATCTTTGGCGTGCTGCGCACGGCGCAAAGTGCTTCGCCGCTGGATGCCCCGGCGGTGGCAGCGTCGCTGATGGCCTTCATCCTCGTCTATTTCTTCGTGTTTGGCGTGGGCAGCTGGTTCATCCTGAAACTGATGGCAGGCGAACCGACGCCGGCCGAACAGATGCCCGATCCCGAACAGGCCGCCGACGTGGGGGCTTTGCCACCGGACGCGCCGTTCGGTTTCCAACTGGCGGAATGATCGCATGGCACCTGATCCTGGATTGACCCTGGTGTGGGCCGGCATCATCGGCCTGGCCATCTTCGTCTATGTCATCACCGATGGCTTTGATCTGGGCATCGGCATCTTGTTTCCGGTGATGGCGCCGGGGCCGGAGCGCGAAACCGCGATCGCCACCATCAAGCCGGTGTGGGATGCCAATCAGACCTGGCTGGTGCTGGGCGGCGGCGGCGTGTTTGCGGCGTTTCCGCTGGCCTATGCGATCCTGATGCCGGCGGTTTATGCGCCGCTGATCATGATGTTGCTGGGGCTGATCTTCCGCGGTGTGGCGTTCAAGTTCCGGTCGCGCACCACCCGCATCTGGCTGTGGGATTTCGCGTTTTTCGGCGGATCGACCCTGGCGGCCTTTTGCCAGGGCGTCATCCTGGGCGCGGTGCTGCAAGGCGTGAAGGTTTCGGGGCGCAGCTATGCCGGCGGCTGGTGGGATTGGCTGTCGCCGTTTTCCCTGCTCACCGGCGCATCGGTGGTGGCGGCCTATGCGCTGCTGGGCGCCTGCTGGCTGATCTGGCGCACCGAAGGCGCCGTGCAGGATCACGCCTATCGCATGGCGTGGCGCGGTGGCGCGGCCAGCATTGTCGCGGTCGGCGCGGTCAGCCTCGCCACGCCGTTCCTCAACCATGATTATTTCAGCCGCTGGTTCGAAGCCCCCGGGATCTATTTTTCGGCGCCGGTGCCGCTGCTGGTGGCGGTGACGGCGTTTTTCTTCGTGCGCGCCCTGAAGCGCCGCGCCGAAATGGCGCCGTTCTTCCTCGCGCAGGCGCTGTTCCTGCTCACCTTCATCGGCTTGGGCATCTCGATCTTCCCGTGGGCGATCCCGGGGCAGGTGACCATCTGGCAGGCCGCCACCATGGCCAATGCGCAAAGCTTCATGCTGGTGGGCGTCGGCCTGCTGTTGCCGGTGATCCTGGGCTATACCGGCTATGCCTATTGGCTGTTCCGCGGCAAGGTCGGGGTCGAATTCTATGGCTGATCCTCTGGGAGGTGAGCCGGAGGGGGGGCAGCCCGAGGCCACGCCGCGCCTGGCCAGACGGCTGTTCTGGTTCGCCGCGTTGTGGGCCGGCAGTGTCGCCATCGTCGGCGCCGTGTCGCTGCTGCTGCGCACCTGGCTGCTGGGTTGACCCGATTTTTTTGACGATTGTGTCGCCTTGGGCGGCACTTTGCAGAAGCATGTCAAAATGGTTGGGAATTTGCTTGCCAGAATCTTAATGATACGTAAACCTTTGCGTGCGGGGGAACTGGGTCGACCGGCGGGCGAGGGCCTGCCGAGCGATTGGTCGGGAGCAAGGCAATGGCGGCAAGCGCAACGGCGGTCTGGCTCATCTGGGGCGGCTTCGTGTTCCTGTGCGTGTTCAATTTCCTGCCCGCTGCGGTCGCCTATGTGAATGGCCATCCGGACAAGCATCTGCTGGCGGTGCTCAACGTGGTGTCGCTGTTTTCCTTCGCGCTGTGGATCGCGCTGATGGCCTGGGCCGCCACCGGCCGTAACGATCATCCGATGATCCAGCGCTTTGTCGGCACCCCGCAAAAACGCAAGCGGTTGGTGGCATCGGTGGTCGGCCTGGTGCTGGCGGGCTTTGCCGGCACGGCGCTTTCGCTCAATCTCGTCTGACGCGCCGCCCCCATGGTCCAACCGGCTGGCAGCTTGCGCGGCGCCGGCCGTTTTTCTTTGCGCGCGCGCCGCGCCGGGATCGCGCGCGAATATTGGCGGGCTTTGTTGCCTTGCGCTGACCGGTCACACTGGTATACGCGTCCGCTTCCAGCCCCGGGTGCGGGCGTGGCGGAATTGGTAGACGCGCCGGATTTAGGTTCCGGTGTTGAAAGACGTGGGGGTTCGAGTCCCTTCGCCCGCACCATTTTTGCCACGGACGCGTGGGGGAATGTTCACTGAATTTGACAGGAAGACGGGTTTTTCGATGCAGATTGCCGAAATCACCAACCAGGGCCTGCGCCGCGCTTATTCGCTGGTGATCCCCGCCGATATCATCGCTGCCAAGGTCGATGCCCGCCTGGCCGAAGTGTCGAAAACCATCAAGATGCCGGGGTTCCGCCCGGGCAAGGTGCCGCCGAACCTCGTCAAGAAGATGCACGGCGCGGCCCTGCGTGGTGAGGCGTTGCAGGCGGCGTTGAACGATGGCGTCAACCAGGTGCTCGCCGATCACGGCCTGCGCCCCGCCACCCAGCCGCAGGTCGATGTGGATGGCGAACTCGCTGATGATGGCGATGCGCGCTTCACCGTCAGCCTGGAAGTGTTGCCGACCATCGACGATGTGAAGATCGACGAACTGGCGCTGGAAAAGCTGGTGGTGCCGGCCGACGATGTCGCCATGGATGCGGCGCTCGCCCGTCTGGCCGAATCGTCGCAGCGCAGCGAGCCGGCGCCGGAAGGCCATGCCGCGGCTGGCGGCGACACGGTGGTGATCGATTTCGAAGGCAGCGTTGGCGGCGTGCCGTTCGACGGCGGCAAGGGCGAAGGCATGCGGGTGACGATCGGCTCCGGCCAGTTGATCCCGGGTTTCGAAGACCAGTTGATGGGCGCGACCGTGGGCGAGGATCGCACCATCAAGGTGACCTTCCCGGCCGATTATGGCGCCGCCAATCTGGCCGGCAAGGCGGCGGAATTTGCCGTGACCGTGACCGGCGTGGAAATACCGGCCGAAACCGCGCTGGATGATGAATTTGCCAAGGGCTTCGGGCTCGACAGCCTCGATGCGCTGAAAGAGATCCTGAAGGATCAACTGGATAACGAGCTGGGCACCCTGTCGCGCACCCACATGAAGCGCAAGCTGCTCGATACGCTGGCGTCGCGTCACGATTTCGATGTGCCCGAATCGATGGTCGATGCCGAATTCGATCAGATCTGGCAGACGCTGGAAGCCGAAGCCGCCAAGGATGCCGATCCGGAAGGTTCGCGCGCGCAGATCGAAACCGAGCGTGATGATTATCGCCGCATCGCCGTGCGCCGCGTGCGCCTGGGGCTGCTGCTGTCGGAAATCGGCCAGCGCAACGGCATCAGCGTCAGCCAGGCCGAAATGAACCGGCTGATCGGCCAGGAAGCCGGGCGCTATGCCCCGGCCGAACAGCAGAAGGTGGTGAAGTTCTTCCAGGAAAACGCCATGGCCGCCATGCAGCTGCGCGCGCCGCTGTATGAAGACAAGGTGGTCGATTTCCTGATCGGCAAGGCCGATGTGACGGAACGCAGCGTGACCCGCGACGAGCTGGAAGCTGCCATCGAAAGCGAAGACGAATCGCCGACTGGCGCGGCCCATGGCCATCCCGGCCATGTGCATGGCCCGGATTGCGACCATGATCACGATCATGCGCCGGCAAAGCCGAAGAAGGCTGCCGCCAAGAAGGCCAAGGCTGACGAACCGGTTGCCGAAGCGGCTGTCGAAGCGGTCGCGGAAGCTGAACCAGCGAAGAAGGCTCCGGCCAAGCGCGCCAAGAAGGCCGATGCGGAAGCTGTTGCCGAACCTGTGGCTGAGGCTGCAGAGCCGGCCGCCGAAGCGGCGCAGCCCAAGCCGAAGAAGGCCGCCAAGAAGACCGCCTGACGTTCACGTCCGCTTTGCAGGCCCCCGCCGGCACCGCCGTGCGGGGGCCTGTTGTTTTTGGCGGCACTGTGCCCCCTTGAACTTGGCCGGCAAACGTCCGAACTAGGGTGCCAGAGGAGATTCCCATGATTGTTCCGCCCTATGGTCCCAACGCCGGTCTCGTTCCCATCGTCATCGAAAGCTCGAACCGCGGCGAACGGTCGTTCGATATCTTCTCGCGCCTGCTGCGCGATCGCATCGTGTTCGTGAATGGCCAGATCGAAGACGGCATGGCCTCGCTGGTCGTGGCGCAGTTGCTGTTCCTGGAATCGGAAAATCCGAAGAAGGACATCTACATGTACATCAACTCGCCGGGCGGGGTGATCACCTCGGGCATGGCGATCTATGATACGATGCAATATATTCGGCCCAAGGTGGCGACGGTGTGCGTTGGCCAGGCAGCGTCGATGGGCAGCTTCCTGCTCGCCGCTGGCGAGCCCGGCATGCGCAAGGCGCTCAAGCACAGCCGCATCATGGTGCACCAGCCATCGGGCGGTGCACAGGGCCAGGCCACCGACATCGAAATCCAGGCGCGCGAAATCCTGCGCATCCGTGACATCATGAACGATCTCTATGTGAAGCACACCGGCAAGGATCTGGACGTCATCGAAAAGGCCATGGAGCGTGACAAGTTCATGAGCTCCGAGGAAGCCAAGGATTTTGGCCTGATCGACGAAGTCACCGAAAAGCGGCCGTTGCCGACCGAAGGCGAATCGTTGGCGGCGTGATGGCACACTGCCAAGTCGTGCAAAATTACAGTTAATTGCTGTTGCCCTTGGTGGGGCAGCGTGCGGCTGCCCTTGCGGTCAAGGGCGAATTGCCGTTAAACTGTCATGTCAGTGGCAGATCTGGCGTGTTTGTAAGCCGGTAGGGGCCGACCGGCGTGAGGAAGGACGACCATGACCAAGCTGGGCGGCAGCGACAGCAAAGGCACCCTCTACTGCAGCTTCTGCGGCAAGAGCCAGCACGAGGTCAGGAAGCTGATCGCCGGGCCGACCGTGTTCATCTGCGATGAATGCGTGGAGCTGTGCAACGACATCATCCGCGAGGAAACCAAGACGGCGCTGGTGAAGAAATCCGGCGACGTGCCGACCCCGCGCGAAATCTGCAAGGTGCTCGATGATTATGTGATCGGCCAGTTCCACGCCAAGCGCGTGCTTTCGGTGGCGGTCCACAATCACTACAAGCGCCTGAACCATGGCGGCAAGGGTTCCGAGGTTGAACTGGCCAAGTCCAACATCCTGCTCGTCGGCCCCACCGGCTGCGGCAAGACGTTGCTGGCGCAAACGCTGGCGCGCATCCTGGACGTGCCGTTCACCATGGCCGACGCCACCACGCTGACCGAAGCCGGTTACGTGGGGGAAGATGTCGAAAACATCATCCTGAAATTGCTGCAGGCCAGCGATTACAATGTCGAACGCGCCCAGCGCGGCATCGTCTACATCGACGAAATCGACAAGATCAGCCGCAAGTCCGACAATCCGTCGATCACCCGCGACGTGTCCGGCGAAGGCGTGCAGCAGGCCCTGTTGAAGATCAT
>Ga0164295_10005504_pt1 | contig 9997 bp, 9 predicted proteins | sample GEODES006metaG_FD_111798 | JGI IMG/M metagenome (GOLD analysis project Ga0164295, IMG submission 111798) | Oligotrophic lake water microbial communities from Sparkling Lake, Wisconsin, USA - GEODES006 metaG | ecosystem: Environmental > Aquatic > Freshwater > Lake | place: USA: Sparkling Lake... | reverse complement strand
GGTGCCCCCGGAGAAGGCTACGCCCTGCGTAATTTTACCTACGCCCAACTGGCTCTTGGCACCATCCTGGCAAGAATCCTGGTCAGTTGGATTTTCATCCAGCCCTATTACAAGTACAAGGTGGTCTCGATCTATGAGTTTCTCGAGATTCGTTTTGGCCCAAAATCCCGCCAAGCCGCCAGTGCTGTTTTTCTCATCACCCGTGCCCTAGCAAGCGGAACCCGCCTCTACATTGCAGCCATCGTTCTTGTCCTTGGGTATGAAATGATGACCGGACTCCATCCGTCGGATTCCCAAGAACTGGGGATCTCCTTGGCGGCCTTGGTGGTTCTTGTGGCATTGACTGCGGTTTACACCGCCGTCGGTGGAATCAAGGCCGTGGTCTGGACGGATGTCATCCAATCGGTCGTGATGTTTTCCGGGCTTGGATTTGTCATCTGGCACCTGATCGGAACGATTCCAGGTGGTTTGCCAGGCTTTCATACAAAATTACAACAACCCGGCGATCTCTCCTTTTGGAGCCTCGGCCCCATCGAAACGGGTGGTTTTTTTGTCCAGCTCAAGGGAGTTCTTGAAAGCGAATACACGATATGGACAGCCTTTTTTGCAGCAACTTTCGTCACAATGGCCACGCATGGCACGGACCAGGACATGGTTCAACGGATGCTTACGGCGAAAAACCCCGCCCGAAGCCGTCTTGCCCTTGTCGCCTCCGGGTTGGCCGACATCCCCATTGTCATGGCCTTTCTTTCGATCGGCATCCTTCTTTGGGTTCACTACCAATATGCGCCCAATCCCCATCTTCCGCAGAGGAATGCCTATGTTTTCGCTTATTACATCCTTCACGAACTTCCCGTCGGATTCCGTGGCCTGTTGATCGCCGGTATTTTTGCAACTGCCATGGGCTCTTTGAGCACGGCACTCAACGCACTCGCCACATCTTGGGTCCGCGATTGGTATGAACCTTGGATTGCCCCTCGGCTTCAAACACCGGATTCCCTTCGGGCGGCCCGCTGGGCCACGGTGGCCTTTTCGGGCATTCTTGTTCTGATCGGAGGCGCCACATCCTGGGTCGTGATCGCCAATCCCTCCTCTAGGATTCTACCTATCGTCCTCGGCATCTTCGGTTACACCTATGGATCCCTTCTAGGGATTTTTCTTCTGGGAGCTCTGACACGAACCCGTGGTTCAGATCGTGGAAACCTGGTGGCCATGGCAAGCGGGTTTGTCGCCGTAGCCATCCTGGCAGGCCTTCCCTCCGATCTTTTTCGCCTTGTCGGACTCCCGGCACTACCTCGCCCCGAATGGCTTCCCCTCATCGCCTTTCCATGGAGGATCACTTTTGGAACTTTAATGACCCTGGGAGTCGGCCTGCTTTTCCAATCCAAATTAAGCCCCACTCATGCCATTCCTGATGTATGATTATCCCAACGTGAAATCATTGAGCCAAAAATCAGCCAAACTGAAGGAGATACTCCACCCTTGGTCTTCGGCCCTGATCGCATATTCCGGCGGGGTGGATTCCGCTTTTCTTCTTTGGACGGCCCATGAGGTTCTCGGGAATCGGGTTACAGGAGTTTTAGGTGATTCCCCCAGCCTCCCCCGTTCGGAACATCGAGCAGCATTAGATTTTGCTTCTCGTCACCAACTCCCGGTTGAAGTCATTTCCACCACGGAACTGAGCAACCCAGATTATGCGGCCAACCCTTCAAACCGGTGCTTTTTCTGCCGTTCAGAACTTTTTCAGAAAATGGAATCCCTCGCCACTCAACGGGAGGTTTCTGTACTCGCCTACGGGGAAAATGCCGATGACGCGAAAGAAATCCGGGCCGGTCGTGACGCTGCCGGGCAGTTCAAGGTGGTCGCCCCGCTTCGGGATGCCGACCTTACGAAAGCCGAAATCCGACAACTCGCCCGGGAAGCTGGACTCAACGTATCGGAAAAACCCGCTTCCCCCTGTCTTTCCTCCCGATTAGTACCCGGGCTACCTGTTTCCATCGAGCGTTTGGCGGCTATTGAAAAAGCAGAGACCGCCGTCCGTGCACGGGGATTCAGGATTGTTCGCGTCCGTCATCTTGGAAAGAAGGCCTTGCTGCAAGTGTCACCCGAAGAAACACCTCGCCTTCAACAACCCGATCTTCGGAAGGAGCTGATGAATGACCTTTTGGCTTCGGGCTTTTCAGAAGTGGAATTTGACCCAGTCGGATATTACGGGTCCGGCTTACGCTAAAAGATGTTAAGACTTCGACAAACCTAGTCTTTCGCCTGAATAGCCCTTCTGCTGGACCTCTTCACACCAATTTGGATTATCCAAATACCATCGCACGGTTCTCTCCATTCCTTGCTCAAAAGAGACCTTAGGCTTCCAGGAAAAAGTCTTTTTAAATTTGGATGCGTCGGTTGCATAACGGCGATCGTGCCCGGGACGGTCGGTAACAGACTCCAACAGTTCGGCATGGGGCTTCCCATCAGCCCGAGGACGCAGTTCATCCAAGAATTGACAGATGGAAGCAAGGACACTGCGATTATCTTTTTCTGCATCAACACCAACCTGAAAAGGCTCTCCTGGCGGGCCTTTCAAACGAGCTAACTCAACAGCGGCCACCGTATCCTCCACATAAATCCAGTCCCTGACCTGTTTTCCATCACCATAAACAGGAATTTTTTTTCCTGCCAGAGCGCGAAGGATGGTAAGAGGAATTAGTTTTTCCGGAAATTGATAAGGACCAAAATTATTCGAGGGCCGGAGAACGACAGTCGGGACTCCGTACGTCCGAAAATACGCTCGGCAAAGGTGGTCCGCAGCAGCTTTGGATGCCGCGTAAGGACTGTTCGGAGCGAAAGTCGATCCTTCCCGAAACGGGGGATCAGAGGGTTCAAGCGAACCATGAACCTCATCTGTGGAAAGATGGACAAATCGGAAAGCTCCTCTTTCAGGAGTCTTGCCAGAAGCAAGATAATGGCGGGTGGCCTCCAAAAGAGTGAAAGTCCCCGAAACATTCGTATGCAAAAATGGAGTCGGCTCATCAATCGATCGATCGACATGAGATTCTGCAGCAAAGTTCACAATCGAAATGGGTTTATGCTTTTCCAGCAGTTGAGACACCTTTCGCGCATCCGCTATATCCCCCACCACTACCTCACATCGTCCGCTTTTCTCCTCCGATTGCAGATTGGGGCGATGGCCTGCGTAGGTCAGCTTGTCCAAAACAAGCACTTTAACAGAAGGTCGTGAGTGCAAATAATGATGGACATAGTTGGAGCCAATAAAGCCACACCCTCCGGTCACCAGCACGGTTTCCTGCATATTGGACATATTTATCTTTTAGCTCTGACATGGTCCAAAAACGAGCCCCTCTTTGCATAGTCTAAAGACAGGGGCTTAAGCTAGGACCGAAGAAAGATCCTCGCCCTCAAGGGGTAAGATTTGCGAAAAAGGACACCTGTGGCTTTCGAAAAGGACACCATTACAGCCTGTGCCACCCCACCTGGGGTCTCCGCACTTGCCCTGATCCGTTTGAGTGGCCCCCATGCTTTTGAGATCACTCAAAAGCTCACAGGACGGGACCTCCCTCCCAGGGATCCTCTACCCCTTCGATTTCAGCTTCAAAATCAGGATCTGGACGAGGCCGTGGTCACTTATTGGCCTAATCCGAAGTCGTACACAGGCGAGGATCTGATCGAAATCTCCTGCCACGGAAATCCTCTGATCGTCGAAACTCTTCTTCAGACGATCTGCAAACTCGGCGCGCGAATGGCCCGACCCGGTGAATTCACTGAAAGAGCCTTTCTCCATGGCCGCATCGACCTGACCCGTGCGGAAGCCGTCCTCGATGTCCTTCACGCCCGTTCAGAACGTGCCCTTCTTGCTGCTCAAAGGGCTCTCGCCGGGAAACTTAGTGACCATCTCATGGCCGATCGGGAACGCCTTCTAAACCTTCTAGCACGAATCGAAGCGTGGATCGATTTTCCTGACGAGGACATCCAACCCGAGGTTGGAGATGGTTTTCGATCGGAAGTTAGCGACCTCCTTAAGTCCTCCGCTCAGCTTCTTTCCACGGCCCCCCTGGGTCACCGTCTACGTTCAGGATACCGCCTTGTCCTCGCAGGCCCGCCGAATGTCGGAAAATCAAGTCTTCTCAACACCCTCCTCGGAAACAACCGGGCCATTGTAAGTTCCACCCCAGGCACCACCCGAGACACGGTCGAGGAATCGATTGTCCTTGCCGGTTTCCCCGTCCGTCTGATCGATACGGCGGGGTTACGACCCTCCACCGACCCCGTGGAACTCGAGGGCATGGCTAGAACCCGTACGGCCATGGGTTCAGCCGATCTTGTCTTAGCCTTAATTGATCGCACCCAGCTTATGGATCCATGTCGACAGGAATGGGAGCGCCTTGGAAACAAGGTTCTCAAGGTATTGACTAAAGGTGACCTTCCCCAAGTTTCCAATGAAGACGGCCTCCTTGTCTCTTCTCAAACTGGCACAGGCCTCGACGAACTTCGTAAGACCATCACCCACCGCTTGACCGGAAATGTTACCGCCCCTGGATCCGATGAAATCGCCATCAACGCCCGTCATGAAGACGCCCTGCGTCGAGCCTCCGAAGCCTTGGGTGGCGCATTATCCTCCTTGAATGCCAAAGCCGCACCCGAACTCGTCGCTTCGGACCTCCGCCAGGCCCTTCAAGCCCTTGAATCGATTCTCGGGGGCGGCACATCGGAGGATGTACTCGACCGGCTTTTCGCGCAGTTTTGTATTGGAAAATGAACGCCTACTCCAATCTCGCTCGCCCCCTGCTATTCCGCCTTCCTCCGGAGACTGCCCACCGTTTGACTCTGGCCTCTCTTCGTTTCCCGCTTGTTCCGCGAATTCTCACTGCAGGAACCCCCGCTCCGGAAGAGCCTGTGGAACTGATGGGCCTGAAGTTCCGCAATCGCTTGGGGATTGCGGCGGGGGTCGATAAGAATGCCGAGGCAACCCTGGCCTGGCATGAACTGGGGTTTGGATTCGCTGAACTCGGTACCGTCACCCTGCATGCCCAACCTGGAAATCCGAAGCCCCGGGTGTTTCGCTTCCCCGCCCAGCAAGCCCTCATCAACCGTCTTGGCTTCCCAAACCTTGGAGCAGAAGCGATCGCAACAAGACTTCGCCCCTTACGGGAACGCCATGCCTTAAACAACTTCCCCGTTGGAATCAATCTGGGCAAATCGAAGATCACCCCCTTGCAAGAGGCGTCGGTTGACTATCTCGGCTCCCTGAAGATCCTGCATTCCGTTGGGGATTTTTTTGTGATCAACATCAGCTCCCCAAATACCCCCGGCCTCAGGGATTTGGCTAAACCAGACGATCTGCGCCGTCTTCTTTCCACTCTTCAGGAATACAATCGCTCCCAATCCAACCCCAAGCCCGTTCTTCTCAAAATCTCTCCTGATTTGGAGTTTTCCGCCATTCCTGAAATCATCCAAACCACCCACGAATTCAATCTTTCAGGAATCGTGGCGACGAATACAACCCTCCATCGCAGCAAAGAGGATCCAACTGAAAGCGGGGGTTTGAGTGGTCGACCCTTAACCGATCGAGCCTTGGTCATGACCCGGGCTATCCGCCCCCTGCTTGCCCAAGGCCAGGTCCTTATCGGGGTAGGCGGTATTATGGACGCCACCGACTATCAGGCCCGACGGGACGCTGGAGCGGACCTTGCCCAAGTCTACACGGGAATGGTCTACCTTGGACCCCGCACGGCTTGGAAAATCCTCAGGCCTTCCTAGTTTTTTTCGACTTCAAACCCCTCGTTTCAACGGCCCGTTCCAAAAGCCAAAGCAGGTCGGAAAGGCGGTTTAGGTATTTGGGAATCAGAGACCTTACCTTTCCCTCTTTCTTATCGAGTCTCCAAACCCCCCTTTCCGCCCTCCTGCAAACAGTTCTGGCCAATGCCAAGGAGGCTCCAAGCAAACTCCCGCCGGGAGTAGACCACCCCTTGGCCTTGGGGAGTGCCTTTTCCAAAACAACGATCCCCTGATCCAATAAGGTCAAATCGGCCTCTTTTAACTGGGCATACCCGTCCGCCTCATAGCGGGTCATATCCTCCGGAGCCACGGCCAACTCCCCCATTAGGCCCACCAAAGCCCTTTGAATCTTCTCGAGAAGAACCTTATCCGTTCGCTCAGCCTCCGCCCGAGCGACCCCAATGCAGGCATTGAGTTCATCCACCTCTCCATAGGCCTCCACACGGGGGCTGTCTTTTGGCACACGCCTCCCATACATTAAGGCGGTGGTCCCCCTATCCCCAGTACGAGTCGCGATTGACATCCCACACCCATACCCGATCAAATCATAGTTCCAAGCCCTTCTATGAACCGCCACCGCCTAGTCTCCCTTGGGCTCCTGACCGGAGCTGTCGCACTTCTGGCCCGGCAAACCAGCTTTTTGCACATGGATTTCTACCTTTTCGGTTTCGACCTTCGGACCCCCATGGTTCTGCTCGGGTTTCTCCTCGCCGGTTTTCTCGCCGGAGCACTCCTTAAATCGTCCTAGCCGTGCCCCGAGTCGCCCGTCTCCTCGTCGGCAATACCGACCGCGTTCCCGATCTCACCTACGCGACCGGACTGTTTGTCCCCGATGATTTCGCCTGGTTCCAGACCGCCTCGGGCAAAAGCTTTGCCCTGTTGGGCCCGCTGGAAATCGACCGGGCACGCCGTACCGGTCGGGTCGACCAATGCCTCGACCTTTCTGCAGAGGAAAAACGGATGCCTAAAGGAAAGCACCCCTATCCCAAGATACTCGCAAACGTCCTCCGCCGACATGGGGTGCGTTCCGTCGAAATCCCCTGCACCTTCCCGATTGGCCTTGCCCACAGCCTCACCCAAGCCGGTCTCAAGCTGCAATCCATTCCCGAACCCTTTTTCCCGAAACGTCTCCGGAAATCGCCATCGGAGATCCGTCACATCATCCAGGCTATTCGGGCCGCCGAGCATGGTCTCGCCCGTGCGATTGAGATCCTAAAAAGCTCGAAGACTCGAAAAGACAAGGTGCTTTCATGGGGGGGCTCGATCCTCACCTCCGCACGTCTCCGAACGGAAATGGAAATCGCCTGTCTCCGCCATGGCTCATTGGCCAAAGATACGATTGTTTCGGGCGGCAACCATGCTTGCGATCCCCACGAACGGGGTTCCGGTCCACTTCGCGCCCACCAAGCCATTATTTTGGATATATTCCCCCGCCATACCGTGACGGGTTATTTCGGCGACATCACACGCACGGTAGTCAAAGGACAGGCTCCGGAAAATCTTCGCCGCTTGCGCAGCACCGTTATCCAGGGCCAGAAAATGGTCCTAAAACAAACCCGTGCGGGAGCCAATGCCTTACGGATTCAGGACAGTCTGCGCCACTGGTTCCACCACCAAGGCTACCCCACCGAAATTAAAAAAGGACGATGGAACGGTTTTTTTCATGGAGTCGGACATGGACTTGGCCTGGAAATTCACGAAGCCCCGCGTTTTTCTGTTCCGTCCCTCCCCAAAGGTACCGTCATTACGGTCGAACCGGGCCTTTATGTCCAAGGCATTGGGGGAGTGCGAATTGAGGACGTGGTGGTGGTGCGGGACGGCCCACCGCAACGATTGACTCGTTTTCCTGATTTTTGGGAGATCCGATGATTCATTCCCTTTTTCTTTTGTTTTTATTAGGGATGGTTGCACATTCCGCTCCACCTCCCCTTCCCGTTAAACCACCCACATTGGAAAAAGTGAATGAGGATCTGCTGGCCAAAGCCGCCCTGCTGATCGACCCCTTAACCGGTGAAGTCCTCTATGCCCGGGATATCGACTCCCCTTTCCCACCAGCCAGCACTGTCAAACTGATGACCGCCCTGTTGGCATATCAGAAAACCGGGGGACAGGGCTCGGTCACGGTCATCCAGGAGGATATTCGGGTCGAACCCAGCACCGTCCCGCTGCGTCCGGGAGAAACCGTTCCCGTCAGTGAACTCTTCCGTTCCATTATCATCGGATCGGATAATGACAGTGCCATGGCGCTTGCCCGGATCAGTTCCGGATCAACGGCTCAGTTCGTGGCTGAAATGAATGCCGAAGCAGCCAAAATGGGTATGGCCAAAACCCGCTTTGCCAACCCCCACGGACTCCCAGGTTCCGGTCAACGCACCACTGCCCGGGATCTGATGACTCTTTTTAACCATTTCCTGAGCCATTCCGAACTCAGGAGAATCGCCCAAACCCAGATCTACAACCTTAAGACAGCGATCGGTCTGCAACATATGCGCAATCACAACAAACTTCTCGGGGTTTATCCGGGAATGGGTCCGGCCAAAACGGGTTGGACATACGAAGCCCGGCATACGTTCGCCGCCTCTGCGACAAGGGACGGTCGTGAACTACGACTCACCCTGCTTAAAAGCGCAAATAAATGGCAAGATACACGCCTTCTTTTTGACTATGGCTTTGCCAATCTCCCTCCGCCTCCAGCCACTCCCATCGCCTCTTCCATCCCCAGTACCGGAAAGACTATTTCCCAGGAAAGCGTTCCGGATAGCAAACCCGTGGAGGTTGTCATCCAACCAGAACCCATTCTTTACACGATTCGACGAGGAGACTCGCTGACCACGATTTCCCGGCGCTTCGGCGTGGGAGTGGAGGATGTCCTGCTTTTTAACCCCATGGACGATCCCGACCTTCTGGTACCTGGACAAACTCTCCGCATCCCCATTAAATCAAAAGGACGCTAAATCTTGTGCCGGGATTATTTCCCAGCTTCCCGACGGCCTGCCACCCAACGCCGCACCCCACAAAGACAAAACCCTACGATTGCCAACCCCACGGAAAACAACTGTCCACGGCTGATTCCCATAGCCATAGGGTCGCCGATATCGGGTTCGCGGAAGTGTTCCAAAACAAAACGGATTCCGCCATACACCATAAAGAAACTCCCGGTCACCTGACCACTCGGTCGGGGATTCCTTGAACGAAGCCACAGCATGGCCAGTCCGAGAATCAATCCCTCCCCTAAAGCCTCGTACAGTTGAGAGGGGTGTCGAGGCTGTGAACCTGCTTCTTGAAAAATGACTGCCCATGGAAGATCGCTGGGCCTGCCCCAGAGCTCTCCGTTGATGAAATTGGCGATTCGACCAAGAAAAATCCCGACCGGGGCCAGGACCGCTGCATTGTCTGCGACGGCCCATCCATCCGCCTTGTTTTTTCGGGCCCAAAACAAAAACCCCAGCAGGGCCCCGGTGATTCCTCCGTGACTGGCCATTCCCCGGATTCCCCCATTCCAAAAAGCGATGATGCCGATGGGGTTCCTCGCGGTTTCCGCCCAATCATACAGAAGGCAGTACCCTAGCCTTCCCCCAAGAAGAACGCCCAGAACGGTGTACAAAAGGAGTTCGGAAACCTGGTTCTCACTCAGCTGCGACCAACCCAATTTACGGAACCAGCCCAGACCATAGAACCAGGCTAAAAACCCGATGACATAGGCCATTCCATAATAACGAATCCCCCACCCATCTCCGAACTGGATCAGAAAAGGGCTTAAGTCATGAGTATAATACGCAAGCATATGACAAGGTTAGGGCGGATGCACCAAACGTAAACTTTCCTGATCAACAAAAAGGGCGACCCCGAAGGATCGCCCTTTTCTCAAACTTTTCGGACTGAAACTTATTTTGTATCGCCGAAATCGCCGAGATCCCGGTCGAAGGTGAACTTTCCGGGGGTCACAACGAGGGTATCCCAGGATTCATCCACGCATTCAGCCATCGCCGTGAAGGGCGAAGACACCACAAAGGCAGTGAAGCCAATGGCGCAACCAGCCAACCCGGCAGGACGGACGAATAGGATGTCAGGGATGGCGAGCAAGGCCTGCTCTGTATCCTTGTCCATATCGTCACTGTTGGACCCCTTGGCACCGGAATCAGCCATGGCCAAGGGAGAGGCCAAAGCGATTGCTGTTAGAAACGCTACACGGAGGGTGTTTTTCATG
>Ga0164295_10005503_pt1 | contig 9998 bp, 6 predicted proteins | sample GEODES006metaG_FD_111798 | JGI IMG/M metagenome (GOLD analysis project Ga0164295, IMG submission 111798) | Oligotrophic lake water microbial communities from Sparkling Lake, Wisconsin, USA - GEODES006 metaG | ecosystem: Environmental > Aquatic > Freshwater > Lake | place: USA: Sparkling Lake... | reverse complement strand
TCAGTTACATACATCAATCTATATTCTTCAGGTATTACCCCTCCTTCTTCAGTTATCTTATGGTTTCTATTAAATCCTGTCGCCAACAGTTGCTCTTGTGTATAATTTGGAATCAGATCTCCCGCCAATTGCCAGGTTACAAAATCTTTGTAACTCATATTTTTATTAAATGCATGAATCACCCAATCACGCCATGGCCATTGTGTTCGGTAACCATCATCTTGATATCCATGCGAATCAGCATATCGCGCAAGGTCTAGCCAAATCAAAGACATCTTCTCGCCATAAGAAGGCATACCCATTAACTGATCCACTACTTTTTCATAGGCATCCGGACTTTTATCTTCTAGAAAAGAATTCATCATTTTCAATGATGGTGGCAAACCAGTAAGATCAATACTTAGCCGCTTTAATATTCTTTCTTTATCCGCCTCTTGATTAGGTTGTAGCCCTTTCTGCTCTTGATTTGCTAAAATGAAATAATCAATTTCATTTCTTGGCCAGGTAGTCAGTGAAACCTTTGGAAGGGCAGCTTTTTTAGGAGCTACAAATGCCCAATGTTTCTCATACTTTGCTCCCTGAGAAATCCATCTTTCAAATAGATTTATTTCATATTGCGTTAACTTCAAATTCGAATTAGGGGGAGGCATTATTATATTACTATCCTTAGAACTTATACGCAAAAACAATTCAGACGATTCAGGTTTACCTGGAACCAATGCATGGGAAGAAGGATGTTCTTTTAAAGCTTCATATGCGCTCTCTGCTATGTCTAATCTTAATCCCGCTTTGCGCTTGTTGGCATCAGGACCATGACATGTAAGGCACTTGTCTGATAAAATTGGTCTAATATCAAAGTTATAGCTAACTACGTCTGGCATTGTTGCCGCAACTTGTAAACCGCTTTCTTGATTATTACATGCTTGAAAAATTCCTGTAAAAATTACAAAGAAAGAAATTACACATACTATTTTAAGTGAAGCTTTCATACAGCAAGTATATTATTTGATGATATCTCTATTTTGTTTTTTAAATTCTTAATTAATCTAGGAATTAATGAACCTAAGCAACCTTTTTATTCCTTTGCGGCCAAAAATTACAGAATAAATATAAGTCAATTTCACTAATTAATGTTTACCCGGAAATCAATAAATAGGTAAAACTAAAAAAATTAGGAGTGACTGGATGTAAAAAATGGCATTCGAGTAAGGATGGGCATCTTACATCAATCAATTAAGAATTTCAATTTCGCTTATCTTTAATACGATTATCTAACTTATCAATCATTGTATCACTTAACTTTTGCGGCTAATTTGAACCATCAATTAGCATTCAAATTATCAAGAAATATTTATAAAATTGAATACTGCCGATCAGAAAAAGCTATACGGACTCGACAATTTACGCGCAGTAGCCATTTCCTTTGTTTTCATCTATCATTATGCTGGGTTAAGCAATGGAGGGCCGCAATGGCTCGGATTTATTACAAAATTTGGTTGGACAGGCGTAGATTTATTTTTTGTATTGAGTGGTTTTTTAATTTCGGTTCAACTATTTATACAAATACAAAAAGGTCAACCGATTTCTTTCAAACAATTCTTTTTAAAACGATTTTTTAGAATTGTTCCGGCATTTTTATTGGTAGTAGGACTATATTTTATTTTTCCTTTTTTTAGAGAAAAGGAAAGCTTACCACCGTTATGGAAATTTTTGACTTTCACTCAAAACTTCGGACTTAATATCAAAGATTTTGGGACATTTTCCCATGCATGGTCACTTTGTGTGGAAGAACATTTCTATTTATTTTTACCCATTACCCTTGCTTTTTTACAATTCGGAAAAATTATTAATAAATCTTATTGGTTATTGATTGGCCTTTTTTTAGTTGGATTTATTTTAAGAATTTATAGCTTTAACCATTTGTATTTATCAACTATCAGTTTGCCTGATTGTTCAATCTATTGGTATCAATATGTTTACTATCCTACCTATAATCGTTTAGACGGTTTATTAATAGGTGTTGCCATTGCAGGAATCTATACATTCTATCAATCGACTTGGGAAAAAATTTCAACCTACGGAAACCTGTCGATCGGTTTAGGAATAGCTATTTTGACTTTATCTTATTGGTTATGCTATGATCAAAAAACTTTCAGTTCTTCCATTTTTGGATTTCCTGTAATCGCTATTGGTTATGGCTTTTTGGTGATAGGGGCTATCAGTCCAAGTAGTTTTTTATATCAATTCAATTCGAAGTCATTTTCACTTATCGCTACTTTATCTTATGCACTTTACTTAGTGCACAAGGGAATCATCCATTTAACCCATTACTATCTTGACAACTATCATTTTGATAGTAGCTTAGTATTTTTTATTGCTATTTTTAATTCTTTATTAGTTGCCTACTTACTTCACTTAATAATAGAAAAACCATTTCTTAAATTACGAAACAAAATAATTCTTCTTTAAGTTTTGTAAAAGAAGAAGATTTTTTTTACGCCACTTTTACTCCTTGTCTTGCTAACAATTTCCATTTTCCATTTGACTTTTGCCAAACCATTACCAACATCAAATTGAGCTTTGTACCATGGGCAGCTCCTTTCATCAATAGTTCTGCATCTTGTCTAACAATAGCTACATCACCTGAAATGTTGATTGTTTGATTACTAACATCAATCTTAGTATAATCGCTAGCACCGCTGGTTATTTTGTGCATAAAGTCTTTTTTATCTTCTACAGCACCGTTCGAGTGACCATAACTTAATTTTTCGCTTGTTAAATCATTCAGCGCTACTTCATTTGCATCTACCATTGCTAGATGAAACAAATCAACTTGTTTAGCTACTAATTTTTCTGCATTATTTTGAGCTGATAAACCAATCGTAAAAAATAAAAATGTAATGGCTACTAAAATTCCTTTCTTTTTGTTCATAACAATTTTTTTATAGTTCCTACTCTCTTGGCTTTTCGGATTCCGCCCTAAGTTTAAAAAGATAAATTAATTTCTGATGTTGTATTTGCCCCATCAATTGCCATTTGAGAATTCATTTGAATAGCGCCTTATGAGAATAAGCAAATAATTCCAGTGGTTACCCAATAAATTATTTTAGTTGATTTCATACAGTGTTTAATTAAAAGTTAAGTTAATTGCATTTTTTAAATTCACCCAATTTGTTTTCTGTTTTTTATAGTTTTTTAATTGCCGCTCTGTCAATAAATAGTTGCTACATTAATTATTTAGAATAAAATTAATCGGGGTCAATTATATAACTTCCTGGATTATTCAAATCGCATATGATCGATTTTGGATAATCCCCTTAACTTTTGTAGGTTTGTTATCAACCTTTTTAGTCAACACAATGGCTTTTACTTTGGTTGTTTGCTATTCATTTTACCAAATTCATTTTCACATGAAATTCAAATTTCAACTCAGTTACTATTGTAACCTTTTTGCCTGCAATAAGATGTCAGATTTTGTATCGATTATATTGTTATGCCTTGGCATGACCTTGTCTATTACTACCAATGCACAGACTATTAATACCGGTGCCACAAGAGATGGAAAATTATTGCGGAGTGAGTTGTGGCAGCCATTTGATGCCAAAGCAGTTAAAGGAGATTTTTTTGTTTCCCCCAATGGAAATGATTCCTGGTCAGGCACGCTTGATGTGCCCAATGCATCAAAAACAGATGGTCCATTTGCTACCATAAATCGTGCAAAGCTTGCCGTTAGAGAGCTAAAATCAAAAGTATATCTTCCAAAAGATAAACCTATTGATGCTCGATATGCTGGAACCAATTACCCATTTGGAAAGGGAAAAGATATTGTAGTTTTTATTAGAACAGGTTTTTATCCTTTAAAAGAATCGCTTGTATTTAGTCCAGAAGATGGTGGAGAAAGAGTAGAAACAAATCTTCCATCAGGTGCTTTCGAATGGCATCATTTACGAGACAATTATATTACTTATGCTGCTTATCCTGGAGAAAAACCAGTGATCTCTGGAGCCACTCCAATAAAGAATTGGAAGAAAGTTGGAAAAGTATGGGTGGCCCCCTATCAAGGTGAAAGTGTTTCTACTTTAAATGTAAATGGTAAGAAACAAATTCTAGCAAGATATCCTAACCAAGATTATTTAACGCTTCAAAAAACTCCTGCAAATTCTTCTGAAATGCCTTTCAAAGAAGGAGACTTGAAGAATTGGAAAGATATGCAAGACAATCGAGTCGTCATTCTTTTACGCTGGCGGACCGCTTATAATTCGATTGCCAAAGTGGATGAAAAAAATCAAATCGCCTACCTCAAAGAACCAGAAGATGGACCTGGCAAAAACAATGGATTATTAGTGGTTCCTCCTCGCTATTATGTTGAGAATGTAAAAGAACTTTTAGATGCCCCAGGTGAATGGTTTTTTGATAAAAATAAAAAAGAGATCAGTTACATTCCAGAAGAAGGAATAAATGATCCCAATGATGCTGATATCTCTGTTCCGCAAATTAATAAGCTAGTTCTTGTAAAAGGAAACGAAGAGAAACCTGTTCGAAATCTTCGTTTTTATGGATTGGCTTTTGAGGGTGCGAAAGAAAATTTTAGAAACTATCCGCACCATTACGAAAATACAGAAGGGTGCATTGGCGTTACCTATGAATATGCTACTGATTGTGAATTTGCGTATTCACAACTTAGAGCTTGCGGAGGCTTGGGAATGTTAGTAGGCGGTGGTTGCTATGGGGTGCGTGTTTTTAATAATATTTTTGATGGGCTGGAACAAGGAGCTTTAAATATCAGTAGTACCGGCGATTTAAAAAACGGAAAACTTATTCAGATAAATCATGAAACGCTGGTGGATCATAATATTTTTTCTAACTGCGGACAAGGTGGTGGTATTACTTTAGGTGTAGGTGGAACTATTCATACCACTATCTCACATAACTATTTTACAAAGTCTGGCCGACCCTATACAATGGATATTGGTGCAGGTGGTTTAGAAGGAACTATCACGGGTGATATAGTTGTAGAATACAATCACTTTGAAGATGTACAAACAGATGCAGATGATGCGGGGGTAATAGTGGTGACTGGTATGACCTATAATTCTTCGATTCGCAATAATATTATTCACCGCGTTCACCGCGGATTCTTTAGCGATAATGTTGCTTTCTGGTTTGATAATTTATCGAGTAATTGGACGGTGAAAAATAATATTTACTTCGACTTAGAACAGGGTGACATGAAAACCTGTGGAACCTACTTGATCAACAATGATTATTCTGATAATTTTTTGATTGAGAATCCAAAAGTTTTGCCAGAAAAATTTATTGAAGGTCTGCCCAACTTCGCCTGTTCAAATCTTCAAGTTACACTCAATGGTAAACCGATAAAAGGAGTTTTGCCAACGGGTACTTTAGTTAAAGTTAGAGCTGATATAAAAAATACGGGTAGTTCAGGTGTTGCACAGGTATCATTGCTGTTAGATAGAAGACCGATTGAAACCAAGCCTTTCCCAGTTATTAAAGGCAATGTACGAACCATTGAATTTGAGATTAGATTAAACAACCCAGGAAGTCAAGAGCTTGCAATAGGAGAAACAATTCCTCAAAAGATTAAGGTAGAAGGTGAGAAGCCAAAAGTTTCTTTTGATCAACTTCGCTTGTCTGAAGAAAGGATTTTAGCTGGGGAATCGGTGCACATCACTGCCTTGGCAAAAAATTTGCAGCCTACCGATATCCAAACGGATATTCCCCTTTTTGCTGCAGGAAAAAAAATTAAAATAGAAAAAATAAATTTGAAAGGAAATGAAGTGAGGGAAGTCTCTTTTGACCTAATCCCAAAAGTGGGCCTACTGCCATTGCGAATTGGAAATAGTGATGAACAGATTTTAAATGTTCTTAAATGTAAAGAACTTGATCTCACTAAAGAAAAACTTCAGACCTATCTTTCTGCCAAATCAAAACCTGCAAACGTTGAAGTTTTCCAAAATGAAAACAGATATATTTTAAAAGCAAGTGGTTGGGATTTTTATCACGCTGAAGATGCTTATGCTACTGTTTATCTAAAAAAATTAAAAGGGGATTTTGTCGCTACTGCAAAAATAAAGTCCTTTGGATATCGCACAAGCGAATGGTATAGAAGTGGTTTGTTTGTTCGAAATGACATTTCTAAAAGTTTTGATGTTGATCGTGGTAGTCTAGGATCCGTATTGATGTTTAGCACCCCTGGCAGGGCTGGTATTGAGTACGATGAATTTGGTAATGGCTGTATGCATAAAGCTGCTAGTGAAAATTTGCCTGAAAATTCTCCCACTCCCATTTGGATTAAGTTGGAGCGTCATGGAGATCAGTTTACCGGATATATAAGCCTAGATGGTAAAAATTGGATGATTAAACGTCAAACAAAAAACATTCCCGGAATAGAAAAAGCAGTAGACTTGGGATTAGCAGCAGGAGCACCAGATCAAAAACAATATACTGTAGAATTTGTAGAGTGGAAAGTTAAGGTACAAGAATAGGTAGTTTATTCTAAAAGCTTGGAATACCCTTTTTTATTTAAAAATTGTATTCCAAGCTTTTTCATCCATATAAATTTTGCAGGTATCATTCACCAAAGCGCATTCAATTTTAAAGGTCTCGTTGGTACCTAAAATTGTTCGTTGGTAGGTTAATGACCAGCTGGTATTAGTTTTCTGTTTGATTCCTACTTTCTTTAATGAATAACCAAAGCTAGCATCAGATAATTTTTCTTCGATGCTATTTTTGCTTTTTCCATCTATCGCTGGGCCATAAATAAAATTGCATGCTTTATCATACTGCTGATTTTTATGAAGTACTTGCAAGTAATTCAAAATATTGGTATTATAAAAACATAATGGGTTTTTAAATAAACAGGATCCTGTATTTTGAGCATACCCTTTATTTAATAAGAAAAAGATGCAAAATAAAATAAGAAATATAGTAGGCCTTGTTTTCATTTTATAATGAAGAATGATTTAAAAGTAAAATTACTATTTAATCAAAATTACTTTTTAAATATTAACAAGTAAATAGATTTCTATTGCAGCAAATTTCAAACGATCACTTACCTGCATCTATTAGCGAGCTCATCAAATTTTTTACTCAATGCTTTGTTCTGAGAGAAATTAACCTTTTCCCAATTATCCACGCCGATTTCCTTACTTATCGCATCTCGACAGGCATCTCCGTTTTCTTTCATAAAATCTGAATCGCCTGGGGATGAAAGGCATTTACAAACATCTACATTTTTAGAACTGCTTTTACAGCTTATAAAAATAAATGAAGCAAATAATATCGCTCCAGAAACTACCAATACTTTTTTCATAATTATTTAAATTTTTTTATTTCTGATTCATCAAACTTATTGTGTAATCCCTTTCCAATTATCTGTTCTAAAAGAGGATGCCGGCAAATCAGAACCATTGTAAAGATTGGCATCTTCTGGATTGTTACTCCACGCATAGCGCACTGCAACTGGATTTTTCACTTCGTTTGAACTGATTTGAATACTATTGGTTCCAGTAATTTTTCCTATCGCCCAATGAAATTGATGATCTTCTCCAGCTATTGCAAATCCTTTTAAATATCCATACTTATCTTTTATTTTTAATCCACTTCCTACTTGATCAAAGCTGACTGTAACCTTATTGCCTTCTACATTCATTGATTTATAAACTGGTCCAGTGTAAACAATATCTTTTTGATAAGCAACTTTCAATCCTGCTAAAGCCAATCGCATTCCTACTGTTTGTTTATCCCTAGGATGAATATCTAAAGCTTCGCCAACATCGGTAGTCACAGCCATTCCTGTATTCGGCAAAGCAAGTGTCATTGTCTGTGATTCCCTTAATTCAGCCCAAGCACTTTCTACAGGAATCGAATCTGTTTTCATAAAATTTGCTAACTGAACAAACAAAAAGGGGAAATCTCCCTGATTCCAATGTGCTCTCCAGTCTTTGATAAGATCAGGAAATACTCGTTGATATTGTTTGGCCCTATCTGCATTGCTTTCCCCTTGATACCATATCGCACCTTTGATTGCGAAGGGAATTAATGGATGAATCATTGCATTGTAAAGTAAAGTTGGATATGAGTTAGGACTTAATACCGCATTGAATTTTACAATACCCACTTTATATTTCCAACTACCTACCAACGAAATAGTTTGATCTCCTGATTTTAAATACAAAGTAGTGGGATTGCCATATACACCTCCCATTCCTCCGATATCCTCTATTCGAACAGTGATAATATTTTTACCTGGTTTAAGTAAGCCAGCAGCTATCGGATAAGCTCTTGATTTTTCTGCTTGAAGCTTTGTAGAACCAATTAATTTACCATTTATATAAGTACTGTCAGAGTCATTTATTTTAGCCAAATAAAGGGTTGATTTTTGTTTTGCTTCAGCCGCAGTAAGCGTAATCTCTTTTCTAAACCATACAATCCCATCCACTCCTTGTAGACCATTCGACTCAATATAACCTGGCAACTCCATCGTTTTCCAATCAGCATCATTGTAAGCAGGTGCAGCCCATAGCGCTTGGCCATTTTTCATCCCCTTATCAATGGTAGATGTTTCGCCTACTCTTTGCTTCACTTCATTTTCAACCGATTTAGCATAGTCATCTAAATTTATCTTTTTTAGCTGCGCTAACTGATTAGTAAAATCTGGATTTTGGCTAACCATCTGTTCACTAGTCCATGTTTCTGCAATGGTTCCACCCCAAGAACTGTTGATCAATCCAATGGCAACATTTAATTTTTTATTAAGCTCTCTCCCAAAGAAATAACCAACTGCAGAAAAATTAGATGAAGTAGCAGGCGAACACTGCGACCATTCGCCATCCTGGAGTTGTTCCTGCTGCTGATGCGATATCGTTTTTTTAACAGTAAAAAAACGAATGTTGGGATAGTCAGATGCTGCAACTTCAGCCGCTCCATTTTTAGAAGTAATCAATTGAAATTCCATATTAGACTGTCCTGAACATACCCAAACTTCTCCAATCATTACATTTTCAAAACTAAGATTTGTCTTTCCCTGAATGTTTAATTTATAAGGGCCGCCATAGTTCATAGATGGAAGTTTAACCATCCATTTACCCTCCTTATCGGCAGTGGTTGATAGACTTGATTTCTCCAGCGTCACCGTTACCTTCTCGCCGGGCGAAGCCCATCCCCAAACTGGAATGGCTATTCCTTTTTGAAGTACCATATGGTTACTGAAGAACGTCGGTAGTTTTACTTGAGCCGTTAAAGAGCCAACCAAAATTAATAACAGAAAGGTTGCCCATTTTTTAGATTTGAATATCATAAGCTTCGTTTTACAATTAATTTTAAGAAAAAATATTTTACCGCAATTTAAATTTAGAAAAAAATAGGCTATACTATTGCCTTTTCACTCTTGCCGAAGTGGTCAATTTTTTTCGACAAAATGAAGGGGAGTTTTTAGCAAGCTTTTCTTGGTTTAAAGATATGGCTTTTACTTCGGATTAGTTGTGAAGGGCAATCCCCTGTATCCTTCCTTATTGATAACAGAAAAGGGGCTATGATTTAAAAAATCATAGCCCCTTTAAAATTTATTTCGTCCAATTCTAGTCGTTGTCTTTTTTAGGTTTCTCTTTTACAAAGGCTGCCCTAACTGGCGAAGGTGCTGACTTGCCCTTAATTCCTTGCCAAAGAATTTCATTCATCACTAAATCTGGCACTCTGTCCTCCCTACTCCAATCATATTTTTCAGATAGGATCGCCATCGCTGAGCCAGATTGGGCTTTAGGATTTCTATCGTTTAGGTTAATATTTGCAGGTAAATATTGAAACCCTTTAGTATCAGGCTGACTAGTAAATGAGCGCCACATTGGAGTGGCAGCAGCATCAAATTGAGTCATTGGAGGAATCCCTAAAATTAGTTCCATTGTTCTAAGCATACCGGAAGTAGTATACATCGTATGATCAACATAATTGCGTTTTACATAAGGGCCCACAAGATAGGC
>Ga0164295_10005502_pt1 | contig 9999 bp, 6 predicted proteins | sample GEODES006metaG_FD_111798 | JGI IMG/M metagenome (GOLD analysis project Ga0164295, IMG submission 111798) | Oligotrophic lake water microbial communities from Sparkling Lake, Wisconsin, USA - GEODES006 metaG | ecosystem: Environmental > Aquatic > Freshwater > Lake | place: USA: Sparkling Lake... | reverse complement strand
TGGAACTGGTGTAAAAGCGGTTCAGCAATTGGAAAATGAATATGCTGGAGTTCAAGGTGAAATGGCCTATAAATACCCAATTCACCGAAATGCAATTCCTCAATGTGATAGTTTTGAAGACAATGGTTACACCAAAGAAGAAATGAAATTAGTTCGTGAAACTAAAAAAATATTAAGCGATAACTCCATAAACGTAACCGCAACTGCTGTTCGTGTACCTATTGTTGGCGGTCATAGTGAAGCAGTAAATGTGGAGTTTTCTAATGCTTTCGACGTAAACGAAGTCCGTACTATTTTGGAAAATACTTCAGGAATTGTGGTTCAAGATAGCACTGACAATTTTAGTTATCCAATGCCCATTTATGCAGAAGGTAAAGACGAAGTTTTTGTAGGTAGAATTCGCCGTGACGAAAGCCAAGAAAACACTTTAAATATGTGGATTGTAGCTGATAATTTAAGAAAAGGCGCGGCTACCAATACCGTTCAAATTGCAGAATATTTAGTAGTGAATCATTTGGTTTAATAAAAACTATTGGTCCTAAATAAATTAAAATACGAAAGTTGAAAAAGAATAAAATACTTATCCATTTTTCTATAGTGATTTCAATATTGTTTTCAATATTGTTTCAATCACACGATTCGTATGCGCATTTTGAAAAGGAAAAGGCCGAAACGGTTTGCCATCATAAAAGTTCATCGAAACACCAAATCACCCACCAACACCATTCATTGGAACATTGTTTTGTGTGTGAATTTGCTTTCAGTTCGGCAGCACCATTTTCTCTTTTTGAATTTAATATCCCAAAAATAGTATTTAGGACGCAGAATAGTTTTTACTATTCTGATGTTGTTAAAATCCATACTAATAATTCAAATCTACTTCGAGGGCCCCCTGTTTTTAATGTTTAATCGGAAATAAATCAGTAATAAAATGCTGATTTAAAAAATGAAACCACAACATTAAAAAAACAAAAATGAAGAAGATACTAATTGCCCTTTTCATAGGGTTTTCAGCATTTGTAAATGCGCAAAATAAAATATCAGGAAAAATTACAGATAAAGATAATAATCCAATAAAAGGGGTGAATATATTCGTTTCGGAACTACATAAAAGTTCAGAAACAGATGAAAATGGAGCGTACTCAATTAATAGTGTTCCCAATGGAACTTTAAAAATCACCTTTACATTTATCGGTTTTACATCCCAAAATAAAACTCTTTTGGTCCAAAATGGGGAAAATAAATTGGATGTAGTTTTTGAAACCTCTCTGTTTCAAATGGACGAGGTAATTGTGGCGACTTCCTTTCATAAATTACAGTCTCAAAATGTAATGAAAGTGGATCATGAAAGCATGAAATCGTTACAACAAAAAGGAACTTCAACCTTAATTGAAGGGCTGGCAACACTCCCTGGAGTTTCACAAATTTCAACAGGAACTTCCATTGGAAAACCAGTTATTCGAGGGTTAAGCGGCAATCGAGTTCTCGTTTATTCTCAAGGCGTTCGTGTTGAAAATCAGCAATTTGGTGACGAACATGGGCTAGGGTTGAACGATGCCGGGGTGGAAAGTGTGGAAATTATTAAAGGTCCCGCTTCCTTACTTTATGGATCGGATGCATTGGGCGGAGTGCTCTATTTTAACCCTGAAAAATTTGCAAAATCAAACACATTTGAAGGAGATTTTAGTCAAAAATTATTCTCAAATACACTAGGAAGTACTTCTACATTGGGCGTAAAAACATCATCTGAAAATTGGAAATATTTAGTTCGAGGAAGCAATACTATTCATTCCGATTACAGAGTTGCTGACGGAAATCGGGTGACCAATACAAGATATAATGAACAGGATTTAAAAACTGGAATTGGTTATAGCAACTCTGTTTTATCTAGCGTTTTTAGATATAATTTCAATAAATTGGATTTAGGGATTCCTGAAAACGGAATTGCCGAACAAACTTCGAGCTCCACTACCGAATATCCAAAACAAGCGGTCACCAATCATCTTTTAAGTTTAAATTCTACCCTATTTTTAAATAAATCTAAACTAGATATCGACTTGGGATTTATCTCCAATAACAGAAGCGAGTTTGAGGATAGAGACGTGGCAAATTTGAAAATGAAATTGAATACTTTAAACTATGATTTGAAATATCACCTACCAAAAGCAGGAAATTTAGAGTCTATTTTTGGGATACAAGGTATGGCGCAAACCAATGTGAATTCTGGAATTGAATACTTAATTCCTAATGCTAAAACGAACGATTTTGGGGTGTTTGGTACGGCAAATTACGAATGGAATTCGAGTGTTTTCCAAGCCGGAATTCGTTTTGATAATAGAAATATTACCACTGAAAGCTATGGGATTTCAGGGAATGAAGGCTCATTTGAGGCGCTTGCAAAAAATTACAACAGCTTTAATGGTTCGCTAGGTTACAAAACTAATTTAACTAAAGAATTTACGTTGAGAGTTAATTTGGCTTCTGGTTTCCGAGCGCCTAATTTAGCAGAATTGACTTCAAATGGCGTTCATGAAGGCGCCAATCGATATGAAATTGGAAATAGTAATTTAGCAACGGAACAAAACGTACAAACGGATTTAAATTTAGAATATCAAAACAGCCATTTTGAGTTTTTTGCCAATGGGTTCTACAATAAAATCAATAATTATATTTATTTAAATCCTTCCCCTACAACAATTGCAGGTTATGATGTGTATAATTATTATCAAACCGATGCTATGTTGTATGGTGGAGAATTTGGACTTCATTTTCACCCACACCCTTTGGATTGGCTTCATTTTGAGAGTAGTTTTGAAACAGTAACAGGCGAAAAACAATACCGAGGTCTCGGGAGTAATTTCTTGCCGTTAATCCCTGCTAACAATTGGAATAACAGCTTGCGCGCAGAATTCAAAATTAAAAATTGGTTGAAAGACGGCTTTGCAACATTGACTATTTCCAATACTTTCGACCAAAAAAAAATCAGCGGGTTTGAAACCTATTCCGAAGGATATACATTGGTTAATTTGGGAATTGGCGGTCAAATTAACATTGGGAAAACCCATTTTAATTTTAATCTTAATGGTAATAATCTGTTTAACAAAAACTATATCGCCCATTTATCAAGATTGAAAAATGACGGGATTCCAAATATTGGAAGAAATATCGTTTTGGGAATCAATTTTAATTTATAAAAGAATTCATTGCAATTAAATGTGTTTATTTTAATAATAAACTCGCTATTTTTGTGTAAAACTAATCTCTTATGAAAAAAATAATTTTAGTAATGGCGGTAACCACTTCCATTGCCACGTTTAGTCAAAATCAAAAAATGGAGCCATTAACCTACCCAGAAACAAAGAAAACAGCAACCGTTGATACTTATTTCGGTACTGAAGTTAATGATCCTTATCGATGGTTAGAAGACGACAAATCTGATGAAACAGCCGCTTGGGTTAAAGAAGAAAATAAATTAACTTTTGATTATTTATCTAAAATTCCTTTTAGAAATAAAATCAAAGAGCGTATGGAAAAACTATGGAATTATGAAAAAATTTCTGCTCCATTCAAAGAAGGTGACTACACTTATTTCTATAAAAATAATGGGCTTCAAAACCAATCGGTATTGTACAGAACTGATAAATCTGGAAAAGAATCGCTTTTTTTGGACCCCAATACTTTTTCAAAAGACGCCACTACTTCTCTTGACCGGGTGAGTTTTTCTAAAGACGGGTCTAAGGTTGCCTATTCCATTTCTAAAGCAGGAAGTGATTGGAGAACGGTAATTTTTATAGATGCTAAAACAAAAAAAGAAATTGACACTCCCCTAATTGATGTAAAATTTAGTGGACTTTCTTGGAAAGGAAACGAGGGGATTTTTTATTCTAGTTATGAAAAGCCAAAAGGAAGTGAGCTTTCGGCTAAAACCGACGAACATAAATTGTACTTTCACCAATTAGGTACCGCTCAAAAAACAGATTTAGTAATCTTTGGCGACAATCAAAAACGTCGTTATGTGGGAGGAAGTGTTTCTGAAGATGATCGTTATTTGTTTATTTCTGCGGCAAATTCTACCTCTGGTAACGAACTGTATTTAAAAGATCTAAGTAAGCCTAACGCTGCAATTATTCCTATTGTAAGCAACTTTGATTTTGATGTTGACGTAATAGATAATTTAGGATCAAAACTATATATCCTTACCAATATAAACGCTCCAAATAAAAGAATTGTAATTGTAGATGCAAGTAATCCAGGTATTGAAAACTGGGTTGATTTTATCCCAGAAACCGAAAATGTATTATCGCCAAGTACTGGAGCAGGATATATTTTTGCAACTTACATGAAAGATGCTATTTCGTTAGTAAAACAATACGATTTTAAAGGAAATTTAATTCGTGAAGTAACTCTTCCAGGTATTGGAACTGCAACCGGTTTTGGCGGAAAAACAAAAGATTCTGAATTGTATTTCTCTTTTACAAATTATACTACGCCGGCAACTATTTACAGTTTCAATCCTAAAGAGGGAAAGGCTACCGTTTATAAAAAACCAGTAGTTGATTTCAAAAGCGAAAATTATATTTCTTCTCAAGTCTTTTATACTTCAAAGGATGGAACCAAAATTCCTATGATTATTACCCACAAAAAAGGGTTGAAATTAGAGGGGAAAAACCCTACCATTCTTTATGGATATGGCGGTTTCAATATTAGCTTAACACCTAGTTTTAGTATTGCCAATGCGGTTTGGCTTGAAATGGGAGGGATATATGCTGTTGCCAACCTTCGCGGAGGTGGAGAATACGGTAAGAAATGGCATGATGCAGGAACAAAACTTCAAAAGCAAAATGTATTTGATGATTTTATAGCTGCAGCACACTATTTAATTGCCGAAAATTACACTTCTTCTGATTTCTTAGCTATAAAAGGAGGTTCCAACGGCGGGTTGTTAGTTGGCGCAGTAATGACACAAAAACCGGATTTAATGAAGGTTGCGCTTCCGGCTGTAGGAGTTCTAGATATGTTGCGTTACCACGCCTTTACTGCGGGAGCGGGATGGGCTTATGATTATGGAACTGCTGAAGATTCAAAAGAAATGTTTGAGTACATCAAAGGTTATTCTCCTGTTCAAAATGTGAAAATGGGTACAAAATATCCTGCCACTTTAGTAACAACTGGAGATCATGATGATCGTGTGGTGCCGGCACATAGTTTTAAATTTGCTGCGGAATTACAAGCAAAACATGTGGGAAACAATCCCGTTTTAATACGAATAGAAACCAATGCGGGTCACGGAGCTGGAAAACCGGTTTCAAAAACAATTGAAGAAGCTTCCGATATTCAAGCTTTTACACTTTACAATATGGGATTTAATAGCTTGCCATAAAAGTGAATCGAGTTGTTGTAAAAAAGCAGGCTAATAGTAATTAGTCTGCTTTTTTTAATATTCTATTTTCCCTAAATTCCGCATTGCCTTAACAATTTTGCCTTTTCTTTTGTTGATATAAACGGTGGAATTCGTGGCTTTGTATTTTCTTGGATTAGGCAATATGGCGGCTATTCCTGCGGCTTCTCTTGGTGTTAGATCTGAAGCTCCTTTTTGATACCAATATTCGGTTGCGGCTTGTGCTCCATAAATTCCATCGCCCATTTCAATAGAGTTTAAATAAACTTCCATGATTCTTTCTTTGCCCCAAATTAATTCAATTAGTACCGTAAAATAGGCTTCAAAACCTTTACGGATGTAACTTCTGCCTTGCCAAAGAAAAACGTTTTTAGCGGTTTGTTGAGAAATGGTGCTTCCTCCTTTAATTTTTTTTCCTTTTTGGTTGTTTTTTAAGGCCTTTTGCATTGCTATAAAATCAAAGCCGTGATGGGTTAAAAAAGTTCCGTCTTCGCTTGATATTACGGCCTTTTGAAGGTTTTTGGAAATTTCTTCTATAGGAACCCAATCGTGATTGCAAACCATTTCTTTTCCGTCCATTTTCATTTCTATAGCTCTGGTAACCATTAGTGGTGTAATTGGAACCGGGACAAATTTGAATAGAACAACCATTCCAATTGAAATTCCTAAGAACCAAAGAAAGAGTCTAAACACTATTCGGGTAAATTTTTTCCACATATAAATTATATTAAATCGGCCAATTCAGTGCCTATTAAACTGCCAATTGCAACTCCCATTCCACCCAATCGAACGCCACAGTAAACATTATTAGAAATGGGTTCCACTATTGGATTTTTTGAGGATCCAAGCCCCATAATTCCACTCCAACGATGGTCGATAGTAAATTCTTGATTTGGTAAAATTACTTCTTTTAATAACTTTTCCAAATGGTTTTGAATTAATTGCGTTTCGCCAAATTCATCGGTTGCTTCGCCTTGAAAATCTAAATTTCGGCCTCCGCCAAACAAGATTCTGTCTCCAAAATTTCTAAAATAATAATAGCCTTTGTCAAAATGAAACGTGCCTTTTAGGTGTAAATTTGGAATGGGCTGGGTAATTAAAACTTGAGCTCTTGCTGGTTTAACGTCGCCTTTTGTAAGTTGGGAAGCATAGCCATTGGTAGCAAATAATAGCTTTTGGGTTTTGAATGAAAAATCTCCAAGCGCCACCTCAACATGGATTCCATTGTCATTAAAGGCCGTCACTTTTTGTTGGTTCAAAATCAAAATATCATTTACAGCAGCTTGTTTCAACAATTCTTGCATCATGTTTCCGGGGTCAATTTGCCCCTCAAAAGGATTAAAAATTACACTTTCGTAAATGCCATTAAACCCAAAGCGATCTATTTCCTTAGAATAAACATTTGCTTTAAATAAAGGGTGAAGGACTTCGTTGATGAACGGAAGTTTGCTCATGCATTCCAAATAATCCGATTCGTGTTCTTTTAAAAACAACTCATATCCCCCAAATGGCTTGAAATCTAAGTTATCGTCGCCTACCCGTTTTCGCAATAATTTAAGTCCTTCCCAACGTTTTTGAATCAGACGAATAACTTCTTCTTCGGAATGGGATTTTAGGTCGTCTATAATTTCCGACAAACTTCCAAAACAGGCAAAACCGGCGTTTTTAGTGCTCGCCCCTTGAGGCAATACGCCTTTTTCTAGCACAATTATTTTACTATTAGGAAATCGTTCGCGAAGTCGTAATGCGGCGTGAAGGCCCACAATTCCGCTTCCTACTACGGTATAATCAACATTTGTAAACCAATTTTTTATTTCCCAATAACTGAGGTGCATCTTTTTTTATTTCAAATGTAATTAATCTTGGGATATAAATTAAAGAAAAAGCCCCAAAAGGATAAACTTTTGGGGCTTTTCTTTAAAAAAAGATTTTTTATTTTTTAATGATTTTTGCTGTCGCTTTATTGCCTTTTTCATCAATAAAATTCAATAGGAAAATTCCGGAAACTAAATTGTTGACTTCAATTGAATTAACACCAGAGATTAAATGGGTGTTTTTAACTTTCTTTCCGGTTATATCATAAAAAAACAATTGAATCGGTTCTTTTGAAATAATATCTAATTGGTTTTCAACAAGAGTTGAACTTAATTGAACTCCTAATTTATCTAAAGAACTAAATCCAACTGTCGCTAAAAGCGGGTCGTAACGATAGGTGCAAGTTATTGAATTTCCAATTTCATTCCCAGAATTATCTATTTGATAAAATTTCAAAACATAATCTACATTACTTGTTCCGTTTCCAGGATCGTCATTTCTAAAATGGTCAAAATTACCATTATTCCCTCCTACAGGAAGAATTGGAGTATAACTATTAATTATAGGGTATGCAACTCCTTCTGTAACTCCTGTAATACATGATCCTGCAAAACAAAACTGAAGTAAATTACCATTAGCATTTGAAATTCGTATAATTTTAATTTTTACCTTAATTTCAGCATTGGTAATATTATTAATATTAAATTTAAATTCTGCAGCATTGCCGCCAATGGAATTATAGGTAAGCACATCATTATTATTAACTTGGGTAGCAGTGCCCACTTTTGTAACTGTAAACTGTGCTTGTAAATTCAAAGCAATCAAAAATAGAAATGCTACTATTATTTTTTTCATTTTAGAATTATTTTAATATTATCTTTTCTGTTTGTACTTTATTGCCTTTAGAAATTTTTGCTAAATAAATCCCTTTTTGTAATGATGATAAATTTATTAAGGTTTCATTTGTAACCTCGTTTATTAAATATACTATTTTTCCTGTAATATCCGTAATAAGGACGTTTACAGGTGTTTGAGTATTAATTTTTATCATCCCTGTTGATGGATTTGGGGATAATTTATAATCAATTTTATCAAAATTTTCTACTGCTAAAGCTGAATTAGTTGAAAAGTTAGAAGAAGTTCCAGCGCCATAATTCCCATCAGTATAAAACAATTGTAATTGATTAGAATCGGTTATTCTAATAAATTCTTCTACAGTATTGGATACAATTCCATCTCCATATTGATCAATAACATTAAAAGTATAACAATCAAATGCAGGTAATGTAACCGGTATTGTTTTTAGTGCGTTATCGTCGTCTTGGTAAGGCCCTCCAGCAGTAATAATCGTTCCTAATGAGTTTTTGATATTCCAAGTAATTTCAGTACCATACATATCAGGCTTAATAGTCAATGTTATATTATTTGATGTCCCTAAAACCGCTTTTGCAAATGTTACCGAACCAAGATTGTTTGTATTATTTCCATCGTTTGGAAAGTTAATGTTTAAAGTATTTGATGGTTGGATTGTATAAGTTACATTAGGCAAGGTAATTGTTGTTCTTTCCAGCGAGGCTAATCTTCCCGTCCAGTTATAAATTTGGTTTGCGCCTCCATTAATATTGTAAGAAATTGGCAGTGAGGTTAACGTTGGTTGACCCAAATTTTGCAAAACTATTGTTGGTGCTAATGATGGGTTACATTGAGGCGTAATGGAATTAACATTGAAAACTTTTGCATCAGCAGTAGATGATAAACCGCTATAAGTTGGTATAGCTCCATTTCCACTAATAATATTTTGATTTCCTTCTGCAACAAAAGCTACTAATTCGAAATCTCCTAAAACTGCATCAATAGAATTGTACGAACTAGGGATGGTGTAAGTATAAGTTCTGTCAACAAAAGTTCCTATGGTTGTAGTGTTGATTGCATCGCCCCATTGCCCTGTTAATAAATGAACTAAACGGTGTTGATGATTATAATTAATTCCTGCATTCCCTCCTATTTGAAATCCTAATGTGTTGTTTTGTAATAAAGCAACATTTAATTTATTAGTTGAAACTCCACTTGAAGCCGTATAAAATGCCTCAACATGCACCGTTAATAATCTTGTATTAATATCGATAGTTCCTGTTAAAGCAACATTTACGCAGGATGGCTGTAATTTTACAGTGTTAGAAGCCTCTGTCCAAAAAGATCTATCCATTGCTGTCCCTCCTGCTGTATCCTCTAGTCCTGAGAAAACCCTTCTATTTATTGTGCCGGTAGGATAACCTATTAAACCTGTTTGAGAAGCTATTGGAATTCCAAATGGTGTCCTAAAATCTGGTTCTCCTGGTCCTGGAGTAGCGAATCCTCCAACATGAACATTAATAATAAAAGTGTTGTTTGGATCTGCTGCTTTGATTCCATTTGCAACAGCGTGTCCTTCTGGGCAATAAACACAGTAAATTCCTGTAAATTCTTCTAAAACAACTTTTTTGTTTTGGGGAGTTGTGCTTACTATTGTTTGAGCACTTGAAGATAATCCTGCAATCAACAAGACTGCTAAAGTAATTTTTTTCATAAATTAATTTATATGGTTAATAATTATTAGCAATATTGCAACTAAATTTTATTAAAAAAAAAATTAATCTGTTAAATTTTTCATTTTTAAAAAATGTTGAACAAATTGGTTAGAAAAATTGAGTACTTTTAAAACTTGAAAAATAATTATAACTATGAATAAATTACTGATTTTAACTTTATTCACCATGAGTGTAAATGCGGTTGTAGCTCAAAATTTA
>Ga0164295_10005500_pt1 | contig 10001 bp, 8 predicted proteins | sample GEODES006metaG_FD_111798 | JGI IMG/M metagenome (GOLD analysis project Ga0164295, IMG submission 111798) | Oligotrophic lake water microbial communities from Sparkling Lake, Wisconsin, USA - GEODES006 metaG | ecosystem: Environmental > Aquatic > Freshwater > Lake | place: USA: Sparkling Lake... | reverse complement strand
GCTATCACTGGCTGGACGACGAGCATTTTGCGGTTTACCTGCTGGATGTTTGCGGACACGGCGTGGGCGCAGCTTTGCTGTCGGTATCGGTTATGAACACGCTGTCGAATCGAACGCTGCAGGGCGTCGATTTACGCGCGCCCGAGCAGGTGTTGGCGCGCCTGAATACCGTGTTCACGATGACCCGCCACAACGATATGTATTTCACAATTTGGTATGGCGTGTATCACGCCCCCAGTCGACAACTCCGCTACGCCACCGCCGCGCATCCGCCGGCGCTGTTGTTTGCGCCCGGCGGCGCGCCCGACGCGCCCGCGCAACTCGGGATCCCGGCGCTGCCCATCGGGGCGATGGAAGACGTTGACTATCAGGCCGGCGAGATGACGGTGCCGGCGGGTAGCCGGCTGTACGTCTACAGCGACGGCGTCTACGAAGTGCAAATGCCGGACGGGCGTGAAATGGCGCTGGAGGATTTCATCTCGCTGGTCGCCGAGCCCCCGGCAGGCATTACCAGCGTGCGTGCGGCGGTATCCCAACTGCAGGGCAAGACCCAGTTCGACGACGACTTTTCGCTGATTGAGCTGGTGTTTGACTGAGCGTTGAGGCGTAGGGGGCGGCAGTAGACGCCGCCATCCCGTGGTCCGGGTTACGCCATGCCCAGCAGGGCAATCACATTGGGCAGGCACCGCAAACAGTGCCGCGCCGAGAAACCCGCAGACCGGCAGCGTGAACACTCAGGCCAGCAGGATGTTACGCACCGTGGCTTTCTGCAGCCCGGCATTCTTCGCCGCCATCGCGCGCGCGATGCGCCCGGCCGATGTGTGGATGGTGGCGGTGCAGGACGCACGGATCGCGGAAGTCGCCAGTGCATTTGCTGCCGCAAAACCATCCGACGCCATCCGCCCCATCGTCTTTCATTGCAGCGGCGCCCGGAACGCAGGCAGCTTGCAGCCTCTGGTCGACCCGGGGTGGCGCACGGCCAGGGCGCACTGCATTTGGCGCTTTGCCAAGGTCGCGGCGGCAGTAAAGCAATTCCCGGGAACTGCCTGTGCACTGGAGGGCGGCGCCGCGCCATGCGCGGTGTTCGTGCCTGCTTTCCAAGCCATGGGCAGCCAGTGCTGCCGGGTGGTGGGGGAGGACAAGGTGCGCTACCACGCAGCGGCAGTGTTCGCGACCAAGTTTCAGCCGGTGCTGCAGCCCGTGGCAGACGCTGCACGGAGCCGCAGCGGCGTGCCCGCCAAACCGATGCCTACCGGGGCCTCGGTACTTCGGCACTGAGGCTGGCCGGGCACGGATTTACGGCGGGCGCAGCCGTTTGGAAGTGGATGTTAAGCATCAGCGCGCTGCCAGCACCTCTCGTCCTGCGGGCTGCATCCCACGTTGCGATACTGTTAAAAACGGTCTCGCAAGATAGCCCTCTGGCCGAGTAGGCTTATGGCAAGGGTTGCCAAAAACCCGACCAACCAAACGGAGCGAAGTCAATGAAGAGATTGCTGACCAGAGTCTGGGCCGGCGCCATGGTGGCGGGCCTGTTTTGCGGGGTCACCCTTGCGGCCGACGCGCCGCCGGCACACCCCCTTGATTCGCTGACAGGGACGGAAATGTCGCGACTGGTGGCGATCCTGAAGGCAGACGGCAAGTTCACCGCCACCACCCGGGTGCATACGGTCGATCTGGTCGAGCCTGCCAAGGATGAGGTGCGCGCCTGGAAGACTGGCAAGCCCTTTGCCCGCCGCGCCCACCTCGAGCTGAGTGACAGTGGCACCGTGCACCAGGCGGAGGTTGATCTCGTCAACGGCAAGGTCCTGTCCTGGACCCCGTTCACGGGTCAGCCTGCTCTCCTCTATGCGGAATTCATGGGCGCCACCGACAAAGCCCTGACCGATCCGCGCATGGTTGAGGGCCTTGCAAAGCGCAACCTGAAGCCCGAGCAGGTGTTCTGCCTGCCCCTGACGGCGGGCAATTTTGGCACCCCGGCCGAGGCCGGCAAGCGCCTGATGAACGTGCCCTGCTATGTCCGACCGACCGAATCGAATTTCTTTGCCAAGCCGGTGGAAGGGCTGTTTGCCACCATCGATCTCAACACCTCTAGCGTCGTCACTGTGACCGACACGGGTGCCCTGCCCGTGCCGGGTGATGGCTGGGGCTATACGCCCGGGGAGGTCGCCAAGCGTCTTGGCGCCCTGCGGCCGGAGGCGCGCCCTGCCCGCCTTGAGCAGAAGGGCGGCCCCAATCTGACCCTGGCGAATGGGTTGTTGCAGTGGGATATCTGGCGCTTCCATGTGCGGGCCGACAAGCGCCCAGGCCTGGTGCTCTCCATGGTGGATGTCAATGACGGCAGCGCCTGGCGGTCGGTCGCCTATCAGATGAGCCTGTCGGAAGTGTTCGTGCCCTATATGGACCCGGACAAGGGCTGGTACTGGCGCACCTATATGGACAGCGGCGAATATGGCTTCGGCATCTTCATGACGCCCCTGCGCAACGGCGTGGACTGCCCTGCTTATGCGCGTTTCATGCCGGTGACCATGCCGCAGGATTCGGGCGAACCCATGGCGATCCCGGACGCCATCTGTATTTTCGAGCGCAACATCGGCGACCCGGCGTGGCGGCACTATGAAGTGTTTGCCCAGTCCCCGGACAAGCCCATACCGGCAGAGGGCCGGCCAGCCACCGAGCTTGTGGTGCGCTCCGCCTCGGTGGTGGGGAACTATGACTATCTGATCGACTATATCTTCCAGCAGGACGGCAGCATCCGCATTGCGGTTGGCGCCACTGGCGTTGATGCCATCAAGGGCGCCGCGGCCACCTCGATGAAGGATCCGAAGGCGGCAGCCGAAACCCGTTTCGGCACGCTGATCGCCCCCAATCTGGTGGCGCCATTCCACAGCCACTACTTCAACTTCCGCCTCGATCTGGATGTTGATGGGCCAAGGAATGACTTCATGCGCATGAAGCTGGTGGCCAACAAGACACCCGACGGTCTGCCGCGCACCTCCATGTTTACCGTCAGCCACGATATGCCCGTGACGGAGAAAGCCGCCCGCACGCGGATCGACTTCAACGCCCCCTCAATGTGGCACTTTTCCAAGCATGCCGGCGCAGGGCCGCTGGGTCACGACAGGAGTTACATGCTGATGCCGGGCGGCAGCGCCGTAACCTCGCTGCTAGCCAGCGACGATCCGCCGGTGAAGCGCAATCCCTACATCGATTACCAGCTGTGGGTGACACAGTACGATGCAAACGAGCGTTATGCCGGTGGCCGACACGCCACGATGAGCGACGGCACGGATACGCTGGCAACGTGGGTGGAGAAAAACCGTCCCCTTGGGAACCGCGACATTGTTGCCTGGTACACCCTGGGCTTTCACCACATCACCCGCACCGAGGATTGGCCGGTGATGCCAACCCATTGGTTCAGCTTCTCGCTGATGCCCCATAACTTCTTCCCCCACAATCCGGCGCTGACGGTGAGGCCGGACTGAGAGGCACTTGCCCACAGGGTCGTGGCGTCAACCGCCGCTACGACCCGATTGCCGTCGTCGCGGTCGCATTGTTGCGGCGACGATTGGACCGTCAGGATTCCATGAGCATGCGCATGAGGGGGGCCTTGCCTATCTCCTCATGCAGCACGGGCGCCGTCAGGATGGGGAGTTCGCCATCGGTGACACCGCGCAGGCTGGCGCTGCGACGCTGCCCGTCAAGCAGCGCAATCTCGCCGACGATATGGCCCATACCGCGGGCGGGGAACATCGTTTCGACCCCGCCAACCACATCGTTTGGCCGGCGTCACTGGTGCACGCAGCCGTTGGTTCGGCGCGAACACGCCGTGGTAGCGCGTGAGCTTGACGTGCGGCGTCGGCACCAATGCTGCCGCCGCCCATAAAGTCCAACGGCTCGAACACGACCTCCGTGGTGCTGTCACGGTAAGGGGCCTTCAGGCGGTACGGAGTATTCCCCTGCGCGCTCAACGCCAACCGCTCAATCGAGACCGCCGGGCGCGTGATGTCGCGGTAGTTGAGGCGTGTGCGGTGGCGGCGGACGCCGCCGCCACGTGGTCCGGATTACGCCATGCCCAGCAGGGCGAACACATTGAGCAGGCCTGCAAACAGTGCCGCGCCGAGAAACACACAGACCGGCAGCGTTAGCACCCAGGCCAGCAGGATGTTACGCACCGTGGATTTCTGCAGCCCGGAGTTATTGGCCGCCATCGTGCCCGCAATGCCCGAGGACAACACATGCGTGGTGCTAATGGGCAGGCCGTAGTGGTCTCCGGCAAGGATGGTGCTCATGGCGACCAGTTCAGCGGCGCCCCCTTGGGCGTAGGTGAGATGGTCCTTGCCAATTTTCTCGCCCACCGTTTTCACGATGCGCTGATAGCCCACCATCGTGCCGAGACCCAGCGCCAGTGCGACCGCATAGATCACCCATTCAGGAATGAAGTTGGTGAGCTTCTCCGCGCTTTTGGCGAAGCTTTGTTGGCTCTTGCGGAGCGCCGGATCCATATCGAGCTTGCCTGATTTATCCAGCTTGGAAACGCTCTTCGCGATGAGATAGAGATTGGTGCGCAGGCCGAGCCGCTCGTCTTTGGACAAGGCCTGAAAACCGCTGGCGGTCGATAAGCGCTGGTGGATGTCCGCAGAGACCACGCTGGCGGCGGCCAACACCTGGGCGCTCGGGCTGCCGTTGGGTTTGATGAATTCAGCCAGCAGGTGTTGAGCCTCCTTGGGAGATGGCAGGGCGGTGTTCGCCGCACTGGTGCTGAAGACCGTCGCCATCTGCTGGGCGGAATTGGCCAGTGCGGCAATGGTCTGGTCGTCGGTCGAGAGCTTGAGCGCATAGGTGCCGGGCAGAATGCCTACCAGAATCAGCACGATGAGCCCCATGCCTTTCTGGCCATCGTTGGAGCCGTGCGCAAAGCTCACGCCCGTGCAGGTCAGGATGAGCAGGCTGCGAATCCACAGCGGCGGTGGCTTCTTGCCCTCCGGCGCGCGGTACAGCGCCGGGTCGCGAATGAACACCTTGGCCAGAATCAGCAAGAGCGCAGCGGCCGCAAAGCCGGCCAGCGGTGAGAGCAGCAGTCCGAGCACCACGTCCTCCGCCTTGCCCCAGTTCACACCGTCGCTGATGGAGTGGGTCGGGCCCATCAGCGCATTGGCCACACCCACGCCGATGATGGAGCCGATCAGCGTGTGCGAGCTCGACGCCGGCAGGCCCAACCACCAGGTGCCGAGGTTCCAGGCAATGGCGGAGAGGAGGAGCGAAAACACCATCGCAAAGCCCGCGCCCGAGCCTACGTTCATCACGAGTTCTGCGGGCAGCAGCGCGACAATGCCAAACGCCACTGCCCCGCTTGAGGTCAACACGCCAATCAAATTCCATAGCCCCGACCACACCACGGCGGGCGTGGCGGGCAGGCTGTGGGTGTAGATCACGGTCGCTACCGCGTTGGCGGTGTCGTGGAAGCCGTTCACAAATTCGAACGCCAGCGCGAGGCCAATCGCGAGCGCGAGTAAAGCCCAGGTCCCGAGCGAGATGTCGGGAATCAGAGTGCTTAGAAATTCCATGTCAGTGCCCGCTTTCAGTAGATTTCAGGAACGATCATTTCGGAAGGGATCTCGTGGCGGTAGTAGTCTTCGTGATGCACCCGTTGCGGTAGCGTCACCGGCTCGTGGCTGACTTCTTCATAGGGCACTTGATGCAACAGGTGACTGATGCAGTTGAGTCGCGCTTTCTTTTTGTCGACGGCCTGCACCACCCACCAGGGCGCTTCCTCGATATGGGTGCGCTCCAGCATGATTTCCTTGGCGCGGGTGTAATCCTCCCAACGGCGCCGCGATTCCAGATCCATCGGGCTCAGCTTCCACTGCTTCAGCGGGTCGTTGATGCGGGCGAGAAAGCGCACTTCCTGTTCCGCATCGGTGATCGAAAACCAGTATTTGATGAGTTTGATGCCCGAGCGCACGAGCATCTTTTCGAATTCGGTGACGTCGTTGAAAAACTGCTCGTACTCGGTGTCGCTGCAAAATCCCATCACGCGCTCAACGCCCGCCCGGTTGTACCAGCTGCGGTCAAACAGCACGATTTCGCCGGCGGCGGGCAGGTGCGCGACGTAGCGCTGGAAATACCACTGGGTCTTTTCGCGGTTGTTGGGGGCGGGCAGGGCGGCCACGCGGCACACGCGGGGATTGAGGCGCTGGGTGATGCGTTTGATCACGCCGCCTTTGCCGGCAGCATCGCGACCTTCAAACAGAATGACGATCTTCTGGCCGCTCGCGACCACCCAGTCCTGCAGCTTTACCAGTTCGCCCTGCATGCGGAAGAGCTCACGGAAATACTGCTGGCGTTGGGCGCGCTGCGCAGAGCCGGCGCCGGCGCCGGCGCCGGCGTCATCGAGTTCGATTTCCAGTTCTTCATCGAGGTCGTCCAGCACCTCGCTCTGGATCCGGCGATAGAGATCTTCCAGCTCATTTTCGGACATGCGGCAGTTCCTTCCTGCTTGAAGAAAAATGGACGGTGGGCGAAGACGTAAGCCTATTGGAAGCAGCGGATGTTGCGAAGACTTGACGGTGCCGCGACAGATGAGCGTTTTCGCGATAGGCTCCGGCGCGCATGACCGCCACCACCACCAACACCGCTGTCCTCGAGTCTCGCTATGCCTGGCTGCGGCTGCTGGCGGCGGTGATGTTGATGACCATTGGCGGCGCGGGCATGTACACCGTGGTGGTGGTATTGCCGGCGTTGCAGAACGAATTTCAGATTGCACGCGCGGCCGCCTCGTTTCCTTTCACAGCCACCATGCTGGGCTTCGCCGCCGGCGGGCTCATGATGGGCAAGCTGGTGGACCGCTACGGCGTGATGGTGCCGGTGTTGCTGGGCGCGCTCATGCAAGTGGTGGGCTTTAGCCTGGCCGCGCAGGCCAGCAGTCCTCTGCAGTTCGCGCTCGCGCAGGGCCTGTTGATTGGCATGCTGGGCGCATCGGCCACTTTCTCGCCCTTGCTGGCGGATATCTCTCTCTGGTTTGTCCGTCGTCGCGGTATTGCGGTGGCGATCTGCGCGAGCGGGAATTATCTCGGCGGCGCGCTGTGGCCGCCGATTACGCAGCATCTGGTGGCGGCCTACGGCTGGCGCTGCACCTACGAAATGATCGGGCTGTTCTGCACGATTTCGATGTTGCCGCTGGCGCTGGTCTTGCGTCGACCCTCGCCGATTACGCCGCCGCCAGCGCTGGGCGCTGGGGGCAGCGTCGCCAGCAGGTCGATTAACGGCCTCTCGCCCGGCGCTTTGCAACTGGCTTTATGCGTGGCCGGCGTGGCGTGCTGCGTGGCGATGTCCATGCCGCAGGTGCATCTGGTCGCGCTGTGCGGTGACCTGGGTTTTGGCCCGGCGCGCGGGGCCGAAATGCTGTCGCTGATGCTGGCCTGCGGGATTATCAGCCGTCTGGCCTCGGGGTTTGTTGCAGACCGCATCGGCGGGCTCAAAACGCTGCTCATCGGCTCGAGCTTGCAGGGCGTGGCCTTGCTGATGTTCCTGCCGGCCAATGGCCTGGTGTCGCTGTACGTGGTGGCCGGTTTGTTTGGCCTGTTCCAGGGCGGCATCGTGCCGTCTTACGCACTCATCATCCGCGAATACTTCCCCGCTGCGGAGGCCGGATCGCGAGTGGCCGCGGTGGTCACCGCCACCCTGCTCGGGATGGCCTTGGGCGGCTGGATGTCGGGCGCTATCTACGATCTGACCGGCAACTACACCGGCGCATTTTTGAACGGCACGGCGTGGAATCTGCTGAACGTCGGCATTGTGCTGTTTCTTTTGATGCGCCTGCCGCCGCGCGGTTCGCGGAGCATCGTGGCGGCTATTTAAAGAACTCCATCAGTTCGATCACGCTGCCGTCCGGATCGAGAAAACACACGAACTTGTGATTGGCGCCATTCAGCGCGGGCATGGTGGGCTCATCCACCAACACCACGCCCTCGGCGCGGAGCATCGCGACCATTTCATCCAGCCCTTTCACCCGCAGGCAGATGCGGCCGATGCCCGCATGCGCGAGATGAGGGTAGGGCGCACCGCTGGTCGGCGGGTCGGTCCATTCGAGCAGGTCCAGCATGGTGCCGCGCGGGTCATTGCCCAGCATCAGCAGTTTGGCGCGACCCCGCCGCGGGATCGGACCCAGACCGGGCAGATCTCCTTCCGGCAGATTGATCACCTCGCGAAAACCCAGGCGCTGGTAGAACGCGAACGAGCGCTCGAGGTTCGTGCAATTCACGTTCACGTGATAAATCTGCAGGCTCTGCCACATGCCAGTACGACTCCGGTTGAGGGGCAAAGCCCGCGGGTGATAGGGCGCGACCATGCAGGGCATTGGGACGCTTGTAAACAATCCACTTTTTCTTGATCCGGGCAGCTTGTTCCGCCGCCGTCCCCTCCGGATATTGCACCCTCGCGCTTGCATCTTGGCGCCAGGAGTTCAGGCATGGAAAAAATCAATGACTCGATTGCGGCGGCTGGCTATCTGGGAACCCTCGCCAAAGCGGAGGGCTTGTCAAACTTGTCGGCCACCACGCGCCGGCGTCTGGCCGATCAGGCGCAGTTGAAGCGCCTCGCGCCGGGGGAACTGCTGTACAACCCCGACAGCCGCGAGGACTGCGTGTACTACCTGCTCGCGGGTGAACTGGATTTGTATTGGCGCCAGATGTCGGTGGAGCGGGTGAAGGCCGGCTCCGTTCGCGCCAGTCAGGCCTTTGACGTGCAGGCGCGCCGGCGGGTGACGGTGAGCGCGGTGGGCACGGCGATTGTCGCGCGCTTTAACCGCACGGTCTTGATGCGCGAACTGGGTGATGAGTTCGCGCAGCACGTGCCCGACGCCATCGACGTGGCAGAGCTTGCCGAGCGCCCTGCCGCCGACTGGATGGCCCGGCTAGTGGGCACCAAACTGTTTGCCCAATTGCCTTCTACGCATATCCAGCGTCTGTTCAGCGCCCTGCAGCCCGTGACAGGTACCGCGGGCCAAACCTTGATTGAGCAAGGCGAGGCGCCGCTGTGGTACTACATCGTGGCCGAAGGCCAGTGCGCGATGAGCCGGACCGTGCAGCCGGACGGCCGCGTGCTGGCCCTGGAGAATCTTGGGCCCGGCGATTGTTTTGGCGAACTGCCGCTGATCACCGGTCGACCCTGGGATGTGCGGGTAAGGTGGCTGAGTAACGGCATCGCAATGCGCTTGTCGGAAGTGGTTTTCCGCGAGTTGCTGTGCGCGCCATTGTTGCAGGCGCTGAGTCCGCAACAGGCGCTGGCCGCGCGCGCCACTGGCGCCATCTGGGTAGATGTGCGTCGGCCTGAAGTGCATCGTCAGGACAAGCTACCCGGCAGTCTCAATGCCCCGCTGTCCTTATTGCGGTTTCTCGGGCAGCGCTTGCCGCCCGAGCATCCGCTGGTGGTGTGCGGTGACGAGCCGGCGGCCAACGCGGCGGGCGCTTTTCTGCTGCGCGCCGCCGGCCGGCAGGCGAGTTATCTCGCGGCGCCGATGACGGCGCTCAAGGGCGCCACCGCGTCGTGCAATACGCAGCCAGTGGCGTCGGACAACGTCATCCCGCTAAACCGCAAGCCGGGCACTGCCAACGCGTCTGTGCCGGGCGCGGCGGCGCCCGATGCGTCTGAAACCGAAGCCCGGCTACGCGAGCAAGTCTTGTCCCTCGATCGACAGCATGAGGCGCAGCTGTCCGCACTGCGTGTCCGCGCCGATGCCGAGTTAAAGCAGCGCGCAGCGGCCATGCGGGCGGGCTTTGCGATTGCCTGGGCCCGCAAGGAACAAGCGCTCCGGGCCGAGTATGAGCAACGCTTGGCCGCGCTTGAGCAGGGCGCCTTGGCCAAAGCCATGACCTCACTGGCAGGCGCGGCCCCGGCGCGACGTGACGAGTCACTGGCCTGACTCGCCGTGGGTTCGCCGATAGCCCGAAACTCGCTGCGCTGGCGAAGCTGGCGCAAGCGCAGCGCTCTAGTTGCGTTGCAAT
>Ga0164295_10005499_pt1 | contig 10002 bp, 7 predicted proteins | sample GEODES006metaG_FD_111798 | JGI IMG/M metagenome (GOLD analysis project Ga0164295, IMG submission 111798) | Oligotrophic lake water microbial communities from Sparkling Lake, Wisconsin, USA - GEODES006 metaG | ecosystem: Environmental > Aquatic > Freshwater > Lake | place: USA: Sparkling Lake... | reverse complement strand
GGAATGGCAACAACTGAATGGGCACACACCACCGTCATGTTGAAGGAGGCGGTCGAGGCGCTGGACGTCCAGGCCGAAGCCACCTATGTCGACACAACCTTTGGCCGAGGCGGGCATGCAAAGCGCATCTTGGAAAAACTGTCCCCAGCGGGCCAATTGATCGTCTTCGACAAAGACCCGCAAGCGATTGCAGTAGCGCAGGCGATGAGCGATCCACGAATGCAGATACACCATCAGGGATTTGCAGCAATGAACCAACTCCCGCACCACAGCGCCGCCGGTGTGCTGATGGATCTGGGGGTGAGCTCGCCTCAAATCGACAACCCAGAGCGAGGCTTTTCATTCCGTCAGGACGGCCCGTTGGACATGCGAATGGACACAAGCCAGGGCCAAAGCGTTCACGACTGGTTGGGCGTGGCAAGCACCGACCAAATAGCTCAGGTGATTCGTGACTATGGAGAAGAGCGATTTGCCAATGGCATTGCCAAAGCTATCGTCGCCCAACGCGATGCGGGACAACTGCCATCGACCACATTGGCCATGGCTGAACTGGTTGCTTCCGTTGTTAAAACCCGTGAAGCGGGTCAAAACCCAGCAACGCGAACCTTTCAAGCCTTTCGCATTTTTATTAACCGAGAGCTTGAAGAACTTGCACAGGCGTTGGAAGCCAGTCTGCAGGTTCTGCAACCAAGAGGGCGTCTGGTCGTGATCAGTTTTCATTCCCTGGAAGACCGCATGGTCAAACAATTCATCGCAAAAAATGCGAAGGATGTGTATGACCGAAGAGCGCCATTTGCCAGCCCCGCGCCATTGGCGCTGCGCGATTTGGGGCGCCAACGGCCAAGTACTGAAGAGGTCAGCGCAAACCCACGCAGTCGAAGTGCAATTTTGCGCGTAGCTGAGCGCTTACCTTTGCAGGTGACCGCATGACACGCGTCAGTGCTTTGCTGCTGCTGGCAGTAGTGCTGAGTGCGTTGTATTTGGTTCGCACCCAATATGAGTCACGGCGTGTATACACCGACCTTGACAGAGCCAAAGCTTTGGCGCAAAGGCTTGATACAGAGCACGACAGATTGGATGTAGAAAGAGGCGCTCAAGCGACAACTTTGCGAGTGGAAAAACTCGCTCGAGAACAAATGCATATGCATACCATCTCGCCTGCAATCACGCAGTACGTTTCTGTACAAGGTGCAAGCAGTGAAAACGTATCAGCCAGTACACCGCCCAAGGCTCAGCCATGAGCAGTCGCAGCGTGCAGTACTCCACCAATCCCTTGCTTGCGAGCAAAACACCGATATGGCGCAGCCAATTCATCGTTGCTGGAATTGCGCTAGGGTTCATCGGCTTGGTAGTGCGAGCAGCCTATGTTCAGGTACTTGACAACACTTTTTTCAAAAAACAAGGACAGGTTCGCTTTGAGAGAACCTTAGAGATACCTGCCAACCGTGGACGGGTTCTCGACCGAAATGGACTCATCTTGGCATCAAGTGTCCCCATGCCCAGTATTTGGGCCAGTCCAGAAGAAATGGACACAAGTAATCCAAAGCTTAAAGAGCTTGCACGGTTGCTGGAAATACCTTATTCAGAAATGAGAGAAAAAATCAAAGACCCCAAGCGCAAGCACGTATGGCTCAAGCGACAAGCTGATATGGCGTTGGGTAAAAAAATCACAGAGCTAGGTGTGCGAGGTATTTACACCACCATGGAGTACAAGCGCATGTACCCAGAAGGTGAAGCTGCGGCACATGTGGTGGGATTTACCAATATTGAAAATGTGGGGCAAGAGGGTGTAGAGCTTGCCTTTAATAAGCATTTGGCAGGTAAGAGTGGCTCGCGACGCGTGATCAACAATGGTCAGAGACAAGTCGTGGAAGGCATTGGCCAAGAGATTCCGCCAGAAGACGGCAGAGACTTGCAACTGAGTATCGATAGCAAGATCCAATATTTTGCTTATCAAAAGTTACGCGAAGCTGTGATTGACAACAAAGCAGCTGCTGGCAGTGTGGTGGTGTTGGACGCGCAAACAGGGGATGTTTTGGCGCTGGCCAACTACCCAAGTTACTCACCAGAAAAACGAAGCAACTTTAATGCTGTGCAGATGCGCAACCGGGCATTGACTGATACCTTTGAGCCAGGGTCAACCATGAAACCCTTTGTGATCGCCTTGGCGATGGAAAAAGGCATGGTTAAACCTGATACGCCTATCGACACCTCGCCCGGCAAGCTCTATATGCCCGGAAAGACCATCACTGATCACCATCCGCTTGGAATGCTGAGTGTGTCAGAGGTGATTCAAAAGTCGAGCAACGTTGGCACAGTCAAAATCGCAATGAAGATGACCCCAAAAGATATTTGGGAGATGTATACCCAAGTAGGTTTTGGACAAAAGCCTCAAATCGCATTTCCTGGTGCAGTTGCCGGACGATTGCGTCCCTACAAAACTTGGCGACCCCTTGAACAAGCCACCATGAGTTACGGCTATGGTTTGTCCACCAGTCTGTTTCAACTGGCACAAGCCTATACGGTGTTTGCACGAGATGGCGAGGTCGTACCTGTCAGTCTTATTAAGCGAGAAGAAAGGGTGGTCGGCGTACGCGCTATCAGCGCTCAAAATGCCGTGGCAGTGCGCAATATGCTCAATATGGTTACTACGGGCCCTGGTGGTACTGCACCTAAGGCACAAACTATGGGCTACTCCGTGGGTGGAAAAACCGGAACAGCCCATAAGCAAGAAGGCAAAGGCTATGCAGCCAAAAAGTACAGGGGATTTTTTGTAGGCATGGCTCCCATAGAAACGCCTCGTATTGTGGTGGCGGTGATGATTGATGAGCCAAGCAATGGGCGTTACTTTGGTGGCGATGTCGCTGCACCCGTGTTCAGTGAAACTGTGCAGCAAACTTTACGGATGTTGGGTATTCAACCTGACAGAGCCGTCAAGCCACAAGTCATTACCCAAGCCGAGGTGGAGTCGTTTTGATGCATTCATTACAGACGCCAACGCAAGCAGCGCAATGGTTGCGAGAAAAGGTCACTGGGCAACTGCACATTGACAGTCGCAAGGTCAAGCAAGGGGACGGCTTTTTTGCTTGGCCAGGCTTAACGCAGGATGCCCGCCAATATGTAGCGCAAGCCTTATCCCAAGGGGCTAGCGCTTGCCTTGTGGAGGCCAATGGCATTGATCAATTTTCATGGATGCAGGACGAGACAAGAGTTGGCGTCTTCACAGATTTAAAACAAGCTTGTGGCCCTATTGCTGATGCGTACTTTGAGTCTCCAAGTCAAAACCTACAGATGCTGGCCGTGACAGGGACCAATGGAAAGACATCCACCGCATGGTGGTTGTCGCATGCACTTAGCCGAACAGGTCAGCGGTGCGCAGTGGTTGGCACATTGGGTATGGGTGAAGCGCATCAGTTACACACCACTGGGATGACAACACCGGATCCCTTGCGACTTCATGCGCAGTTACGCCAATGGATAGATGATGGCGTTAAAGCCTGTGCCATAGAAGCTTCGTCTATAGGGCTGAGTGAACATCGATTAACTGGTACGCAACTAAAGGTCGCCATCTTCACCAATTTCACGCAAGACCATTTAGATTACCACGGCAATATGGATGCCTATTGGCAAGCGAAGTCAAGTCTGTTTGCATGGCCAAACTTGCAAGCAGCAGTCATCAATATCGACGATTCGCACGGTCAAGTACTGGTTAATCAACTGAAAAACAAGCAAGGGGAAACGCTGCCAGACATTTGGACCATCTCGATGTATTCCAGTGCAAGACTGCGAGCTCAGTTCGTGCAAATCGGTGAATACGGTTTGGAATTTGAAGTGGTGGAAGGCGATGAAGTTCACCCCATGAAAACCGATTTGGTGGGTGAATTTAATGTGATAAACATGCTGGGAGTTTTGGCTGCAATGCGTGCAATCGGAGTAGAGCTTTCTAAAGCCATCAAAGCATGCCACAAACTGCCATCCGTACCAGGCCGAATGCAAAGTTTGGGTGGCTCACAAAAGCCATGTGTCGTCATTGACTATGCGCATACACCCGATGCCTTGATGCAGGCACTCAAAGCCTTGAGACCTATGACAAAGGCGCGTGAAGGACAGCTGCATTGCATCTTTGGTTGCGGTGGCGACCGCGATTCAAGCAAGCGAGCGCCTATGGCAAAAGCGGCAGAGGACGGTGCAGACGTGCTTGTATTGACCAGCGATAACCCTCGCAGCGAACAACCGCAGAACATCATTGCGCAAATGATGGATGGCTTGTCTGAACCCACCAAGGCGATCATTTGTATAGACCGAGCAGAGGCTATTGCCCAAACCATTGAAAAAGCCAGACCACAAGATGTCATCCTCATCGCCGGCAAGGGACATGAAAATTACCAAGAAATAAAAGGGTTGAAAACACCTTTTTCAGATGAAAAGCAGGCTTTGGTGGCATTAAGTCTGTGGGGCAGTGCATGACGCAAAACCTGAATATTTCATTGGGACAACTCCACACTTGGTTGCCCCACAGTCGCTTGGTTGGCGACCCAAGCCTGCTGGTTTCACGCATACATACCGACAGTCGCAGCCTCATTAAGGGCGATCTGTTTGTCGCCTTGAAGGGCGATCGATTTGATGGACACGACTTTTTAGCGCAAATATCTGGCCACGGTGTCGGTGTCGCTATTGCAGCCCACGGCTTGAAAGATGCTGGCTTGATGGGCCTAGAGGTGGCAGATACATTGCAAGCATTGGGACAGTTATCGCATGCTTGGCGCTCTCAGTTTTCAATCCCCATGATTGCTGTGACAGGCAGCAATGGCAAGACCACCGTCACACAGATGATTGCCAGCATATTGCGTGCATGGCACGGTGAAGATGCACTGGCAACCCAAGGAAATTTCAATAATGCTATTGGTTTACCTCTGACTTTATTGCGACTCCAGGCTCACCACCGTAGCGCTGTAGTCGAGTTGGGAATGAACCATGCAGGTGAAATTGCTGAACTCTCCAGATTGGCCGCGCCTGATGTTGCTTTGGTCAATAACGCGCAACGTGAACACCAAGAGTTCCTGCACAGCGTGCAAGCTGTCGCCGCTGAAAACGGTGCAGTGATTGACGCATTGCCGCCAAATGGTATCGCTGTTTTTCCATCCGAGGATGCTTACACAGAGTTATGGCAGAAATTAACGGGTAACAGACAAGTGATGCGTTTTGGACGATCGGATGCGGCAGACGTCCAACTGATCAATAGCGCATGGTCTAACCAACAGTGGCAACTCAGCGTACAAACACCAAAGGGGCGAATGAACACCAGCTTGTCTGTTGCAGGTGAGCACAATGTGAACAACGCCTTGGCCTCCATCGCCTGTGCAGTTGCCGCAAATGCTCCATTGGCTTGCATAGAAAAAGGGATTGCTGCATTTGAACCTGTGAATGGAAGATCACGGTCCTTTTTTCTCAATTGGGCTGATCGGCAGCTGGTGTTGATCGATGACAGCTACAACGCCAACCCAGACTCTGTAAGGGCCGCTATCAATATATTGGCCCAGTCACCCTCACCTCGTTTGTTGGTGTTGGGGGACATGGGAGAAGTAGGAACACAAGGCGCTGCGTTTCATGCCGAGGTTGGACGCTATGCACAAGCAAGCGGTATTGAATATCTCATCACCTTAGGAGAACTCAGCCGCGACACCGCCAAAGTATTTTCAAATTCAAAGCATTGCCAAACTATTGATGAGGTATATGCACAGGTACAAGCCAGATTACCCTTGGTGGAAACAGTGCTTGTCAAAGGTTCTCGGTTCATGCGGATGGAGCGTGTGGTGCAAGCCATTCAGTCTTGGGTAAATAACGCCCAAACAACTGCTTCTAAAACCAGGGAGGTGCCATGTTCTTGAGCTTGGCCCAGTGGTTACAAGCCATATCCCCCGAGTATGGTTATTTGCGTGTATTTCAATACCTTACCTTCAGGGCGGTGATGGCTGCAATGACTGCGCTCATGATTGGACTGATTGCTGGCCCCTTTGTGATTCGCAAATTAACGCAGTTGAAAATTGGACAGCCCATCAGAGGTTACGGTGTAGAAGCGCACCTTGTGAAATCTGGCACCCCTACGATGGGAGGTGTGCTGATATTGTTGGCCATTGCTTTGTCGACTTTACTGTGGGTAGATTTATCCAACCGATTTGTATGGATCGTACTTTTGGTGACCTTGGGTTTTGGTGCCATAGGGTGGGTAGATGATTGGCGCAAAGTGGTGCGCAAAGACCCAGAGGGAATGCCCTCGGGCGAAAAATACCTTTGGCAGTCCATCATTGGCTTGCTGGCAGCGCTTTACTTGGTATTTAGCATTTCAGAGGTCAGCAACCTGCGTGTGATGGAGCTTTTTTACAGCTGGGTGCGATCAGGCTTTGATGTCAACTTGCCGCCCAAAGCTGGCTTGCTATTGCCATTCTTTAAAGAAATCAGCTACCCATTGGGGATCCTTGGCTTTGTGGGCTTGACCTATGTGGTGATCGTAGGATCTAGCAATGCAGTCAATTTGACCGATGGATTAGACGGCTTGGCAATCATGCCAGTGGTCATGGTGGGGTCAGCGCTTGGCGTATTTGCCTATGTCACAGGTTCTGCTGTGTATTCACGTTACTTGTTTTTCCCCCATATTCCTGGTGCAGGTGAGTTATTGGTATTTTGCTCCGCCATGGCCGGTGCAGGTTTGGCCTTTTTATGGTTTAACACGCACCCTGCTCAAGTCTTCATGGGAGATGTGGGTGCTTTGGGTTTAGGAGCGGCTTTGGGGACCATTGCGGTGATCGTCAGGCAAGAAATTGTGCTTGCCATCATGGGCGGTATTTTTGTAGCGGAAGCTGTCTCAGTGATGCTACAGGTCAGCTATTTCAAATACACCAAGCGGAAATATGGTGAGGGCAGACGGATATTGAAAATGGCACCGTTGCACCACCATTTCGAAAAATCAGGATGGAAAGAAACGCAGGTTGTGGTTCGATTTTGGATCATCACCATGCTATTGTGTTTGGTAGGTCTTTCTACATTGAAGTTGCGTTGACCATGAAGATGCTGGCAGACCTACATATATTGGTTTTAGGCTTGGGTGCCTCAGGCTTGGCCATGGTTCGTTGGTGCGTGCTGCAAGGAGCCAAGGTCACCGTGGTGGACAACCGTGAACAACCGCCATGTTTGGCGATCATGCGCTCAGAAAACACAGGGGTCACATTCATCCACGGATCTTTTGATTCAGCCTTGCTAGATGATGCTTCGATAAAGGGTGTTTTTAAGAGCCCAGGCTTGTCACCCGCACAAGTCGAATCTGTTTGGACTGCCACACAACAAAAAGGACTTTGGCACGGGACGGAATTAACCCTGTTTGCACATGCCATGGACTACTTGGCCAAAGTGCAGGCATACCAACCGCATGTATTGGCCATCACGGGAACCAACGGCAAAACAACTGTCACAACACTAACTTCATGTTTACTCAGGCGTGCAGGACTGACTGTTGCTATGGCTGGAAACATTGGCCCAAGCTTATTGGATACTTTGCGTGAAAACTTGGCGCATTTGCCCCAAGCATGGGTGCTGGAGTTATCAAGTTTTCAGCTCGATGGCGAGACGCAATTTGAGCCCACTGCCGCGTGTGTATTGAACCTCACACAAGACCATCTAGATTGGCATGCGGATATGCAAAGTTACGCTGCTGCCAAGTCGCGAATTTATGGACACCGAGCCGTCGCTGTGATGCCGCGTCATGATGAAACCGTTGCCGCCTTGTTACCCAAGGACACAGCCAAAAAGAAAACAGACAAACGTCATGTGATTTCATTTGGTGCTGATCTACCCATACAAGCAGGTGACTACGGCCTAGAACTTGTCAATGGTATGACGTGGTTGGTGCGGGTAACTTCCCCCGAGACAGAGGGAAAGAAATCAATAGACGAAGAAATCCATCTTCAGCGATTGATGCCAGCCGATGCATTGCGTATTCGGGGGCAACACAATGCCATCAACAGTTTGGCTGCACTCGCTATGGCAAGCACCTGCGGCGCTGGTTTGGCAGCAATGTTGTATGCACTTCGGGAATACATGGGCGAGCCGCATCGATTGCAAACGGTCGGCGTTATCAACAATATTGAATACATTGATGACAGCAAGGGTACCAATATTGGCGCCACTGTTGCGGCCATGAACAGTTTAGGCAAGCATAAAAATATCATTGTCATCTTAGGTGGTGATGCTAAAGGCCAAGACTTTGGGCCTCTGTTAGAGCCGCTAAGGAAATATGCGCGGGCAGTTGTTTTGATGGGCAAGGACGCGCCACATATTCAACAAGTCTTGGCTGGGGCCGAGTTCCCTGTGTTGCAAGCCACAGACATGGCCAGCGCGGTTGCCAAGGCCAGCGCACAAGCAATTGCTGCGGATACGGTTTTGTTATCGCCAGCTTGTTCTAGCTTAGACATGTATAAAAACTATGAAGAGCGTGGGCAGATATTTTCTGAATGTGTGAATGCATTGGTTTTTGAAGAGGGTCACGCATGAGTGAGAGCACGCTCATAAACTGGACAGATCGCGTAGGGCGTTGGTTTGGCAGTACACCAAAAGAAGGACCTGACGCATTGCCAGTGCGTGTGCATGGGCGGGAATATGGGCGTACTCGTGCCGCACCTGCAGGCATCAAAGCATTTGATCAGAGCTTGGTTTGGGCAATAGCCGGCTTGCTGATCTGGGGCTTGGTGATGGTCTACTCCGCATCAATTTCACTCAATGACGGACCTCGCTCAACAGGTTTTTCGCAAGTTCAGTATCTTGTGCGGCATCTGGCTGCAATGGGTGTTGGATTCATTGCAGCCTTGCTTGTTTTTCAAGTTTCTATGGACACTTGGGAGAAGACCGCTCCGTGGGTATTCATTGTTTCAATCGCCTTATTGATTGTGGTGTTGCTACCTTTTATGGGGAAAAGTGTCAACGGGGCAAGACGTTGGATCAGTTTTGGGATTTTTAATTTTCAACCTTCAGAATTGGCGAAATTTGGCACGCTTTTGTATGCGGCCAATTACATGGTGCGCAAAATGGATGTCAAAGAAAAATTCTTTGCAGCAGTCACACCTATGGGCGTGGCGATCGCCATTGTGGGTTCACTCTTGCTGGCAGAACCTGATATGGGCGCATTTTTGGTGATTGCAGTGATCGCCATGGGGATATTGTTTTTAGGTGGTGTCAATGCGCGTATGTTCATATTGATTGCACTGGTCTTGCTCATTGCATTTGGTCTCATTATTGGTTTGTCAGAATGGAGGCGTGAACGTATTTTTGCCTACCTAGACCCTTGGAGTGCAAAGTACGCGCTTGGCAAAGGCTACCAACTGTCACACTCACTCATTGCTTTTGGAAGAGGAGAAATTTTCGGGGTTGGCTTAGGCGGTAGCGTGGAAAAACTGCACTGGTTGCCTGAAGCGCACACCGATTTTTTACTCGCGGTGATTGGTGAAGAATTTGGACTCGTCGGTGTAGTTACCTTGATTGGCGTGTTCATGTGGATGACACGTCGCATCATGTTTATAGGCCGTCAAGCCATTGCCATGGACCGCGTGTTTGCGGGTTTGGTGGCGCAGGGTGTGGGCATTTGGATTGGTTTTCAGGCCTTTATCAATATGGGCGTGAATTTGGGCGCTTTGCCGACCAAAGGCTTGACTTTGCCATTAATGAGTTATGGGGGTTCAGCCATATTGCTCAACCTTATCGCATTGGCTGTTGTGCTGCGTGTGGATTATGAAAACCGACTCCTGATGCATGGAGGTCGAGTATGAATTCACCCACCGCATTGGTCATGGCCGGTGGTACAGGCGGCCATATTTTCCCAGGCTTGGCCATTGCCGAAGTGTTGCGTGGTCAAGGTTGGCAGGTGTATTGGATGGGTGCACCGCATCCCAGCATGGAGTCCCAACTGATTCCTCCCAAAGGCTTTGCCTTTGAAGCAGTGCGTTTTGGCGGTGTACG
>Ga0164295_10005498_pt1 | contig 10002 bp, 9 predicted proteins | sample GEODES006metaG_FD_111798 | JGI IMG/M metagenome (GOLD analysis project Ga0164295, IMG submission 111798) | Oligotrophic lake water microbial communities from Sparkling Lake, Wisconsin, USA - GEODES006 metaG | ecosystem: Environmental > Aquatic > Freshwater > Lake | place: USA: Sparkling Lake... | reverse complement strand
TGTGTGCCATACGTACTGGTGGGCAACTACTAGCAAGATCTTTGTTGGCTTGGTAGCTCAGTTGGTACGAGCGAACGACTGAAAATCGTTAGGTCGCCGGTTCGATCCCGGCCCAAGCCACAGAATGTTATCCTCCATGAATATCTACTTAAGTAGTAGCTCTCGCAGAGTTTTGTTTAGTTGAAGTACTGGGAATGTAGAGTGTCGTGAAAAATTCCTGCAGAATTTACTTACCGCAGCCTGCACCACGTCAGAAGACCACCAAGCATCCAAATCATCCCAGTGCTGATTAATAAAGTTAGAAGCGTTGAGAGCGGACGGATGAAGTATTCCAACACTTTCAAGCTCTTCATAAAAACCAGTGAACTCTTCGCTGACATGCATATATTTGTTTTCCCAAAATGCAATTACCGGTAAGTTAAGTGAAAGTCGTTCTAGAATTCCTGTTGAATCATAGCTAAAGATGGCTAACTTTGTTTTGGCTAATAATGAATTTGAACTTGATTCCAAATCGAGTTTAACTCGTGAATCAAAATCTTTCCAGCGAATAATCTCTTGACCCGCTGGAAAAGCTTTTGGCTGGTATAACCTAATGATGAGTTCATTCCTTATAGATTCACTCAAATTCTCGACAAAAGAGAATTGCTCCTGCATGTAGTTTTCGAATTTGTGGATACCAGACCAAGTCAAATTATCATTTTCAAGTGGTAGTTCGAAAAGAACCAAAGAAGATTGTTTTTTCTTTCTTTTCTTTCTTTTTGGTTGTTTAAAATTAAAGCATGCTACTTCTCTCTCCAAATCTCGACTCCAGCCCCAAGTTAGAAAAGCATCACAAACGCTCTCTTCTACGGATGGCGACAAGAATCGATTTACCCCGTAGTTGTTGCCATGCTGACCGATGTAATATGGAATTCCTTTTTCTACCTGAAGCGCAGCCCAAAGTTTGAAAATTTCGTTTGTATCAAAATCATTACTTGTGAAAATAAATTTTGGGTTTTCTGGAAATCTCACAAAATTGATCGCTTCCTGTAATTCAGGCATGTCTTCCAAGTAACAGCTTGGGAATAAATCTACAATCAGATTAACTAGGAATTGTTCATCTGCCAGACTATAACTTTGACTTAAGTTATCGGACATCTGACATCGATTGTAACCTTGAGACCTAACAGGCTCTAAAAGTTCCTCGAATTTATATATCTGAGGAAATTGTCCGAAACTTAAATTGAGCAGCACCTCATGTCGTCTACTTAAATAGGTGCTGCGAATAAAGGCATCGTTCCTTCTTTGCATTTTACTTAAATACCGTACTAGCAATCTTTTCGGCTTGATTTCTGGTGCAAATTGAACTTTTTCTTGCAAGCTCTGACCGATGAGAATCTCTGAATCATTTCTTGAATGAATCACCTCTAAGTCAACATCAAGTAAATTAAGGCTCTGAACGATCTTAGATGTAATTCGTGCATCCCACTCTGTGTTATTGCGGAGATGCAGGAAATCAATAGTGAGGAATGTAGGTTCAACCAAGTTCGCATCACTCAAAACACGAATACTCGTGATTTGATATTTTTCTACGCATCTTAAAAGATGGTACTTTCTAAAGAAGTACATCTCAATTACCCGTCTGAGCCAAGCACCAATTAGCGTTTTCCAGAAACGCAGGCTTCTATTTACCTGATGGTAGGCATTTAACTCGTCGCACAATCTAGGTAAAATAGAATCTTCAAACATTCGAGACCTTGAGATAATTTCAAGTATTTCAAAGGGTGACTCGGCTGAAAAATCTGCAACCTTGTGTTTAATATTCAATTTTTTATTCGCAAGTTCGCTAATAGCGCTCCAATCATTTATGAAAATTACATCTTCATTGGTGTCCCAAAATTTTGGATTTCTCCCAATCACTAATTTAGTCATGGTTTTATCTAACTTTAAAGAGAGGCTCTAAGGGCTTTACTAACAGCTCGCGCTCAAGCGATTGGGTTTTAATCGCGCTATCAATCTTGCAAAAGACTTCGTTTAGAATCTCAGAGGTTTCTTTGATTTTAGACTCTACAAATGCTGTGGTTACATTGAATGTTGAAAGTACTATCAACCCATTTTTGAATGCTTCCTGTAAGAAATAGGTTTTTAGCTGTGATGCAGAGTAGTCTTCAGTTTGTTTCCAATTAAGAAATTTCCATGAATTGTGACCAGATAGAGAAACTACCTCATCTAGGTTGTTCTCCTTGATAGCCAATTGAGTAGAGTCACTTAGTTTGCCTCCGATTTCAAAAAGCCTTTCACAGATCCCACCTGCAAGATGTCTCGTCAATACAGACTTAGCTGCGGCAAGCGAGAGTAATTCACCTCCGAATGTTCCAGAGAAGAAGATTTCTTCCATTTCCATCATAACTTCTCGGCGGCCAACTATTGCCGATAGAGGAAAGCCGTTTGCCATCCCCTTTCCAAAGGTTGAAAGGTCAGGGACCACACTGAATAATTCTTGGGCACCACCTCGGGAAAATCTAAAACCAGTGATTGTTTCATCAAAAACTAATAGTGCTCCTGCCTTCTGAGTTAATCTCTGAACTTCTTCAAGGAAGTCTGGTTTGGGGAATTCCAAATTCATAGGCTCCATAATTACAGCCGCAACTTTCCCCTCAAGGCGTTTTAGGATGGACTCCAAAGATTCAATATTGTTGAACTCAAATTTGTGCGTTAGATTAGAAACTGATTTTGGAACACCTTTATTTCTTGTAGTTGATCCAATAAACCAATCTTGCCAACCATGGTAACCACAGACAACGACATGGTCTTTCCCGGTAAAGGCACGGGCAAGTCTAATTGCAGCAGAGGTTGCATCAGTTCCATTTTTTCCGAATCGAACCATCTCCGCAGACGGGACCATCTCAATAATCAGTTCCGCCACTTCTGCCTCTAAACGCCCAGGCAGTGTCATGCTTACGCCACGCTTTAATTGATGTTTTATGGCTCTTTCAATTTTTTTGTCCCCGTAGCCAATTGTGACGGAAGCCAGCGCACTAACTAAATCAATATAGCAATTGCCATCAACGTCCCAAATTTCTGCGCCTTTGGCCCTCTCTGCGTAAAGAGGAGAAATACCAACAGGATATTGAGTTTTCGATTTACTGAAAGTTTGTGATCCCAATGGGATTGATTTTTCAGCTCTCATTAGCTGTTCGAAAGATTTTGAATATCGGCTCATAAGAACATTACCCCTTGTTGTCCTTTAGTTTACTAGATTCCTTCGCCCTTATGCCCATAATCTCGGTTTTGATCTCGACCTTTTTCGCTAAATAATCCATTAGTTCAATTAACGTAAATCTAGACTCCCGGTTTCTGAATTCATGGAATATTTTACAAACAAAATCAAAGTCGGCTTGATAGTCAACAGTCCACCTTTCATTGCTATTGTCATGTATATTCCTAAAGTTAGATAATTTGAAAGACTGGGGCCTACTGTAAATCCCTTTCGTTACATGTTCAATTTCTTCTGAGTCGAGATTAAAACTAATGAGCTTTTCCAGCACTCCATTCCGCACAATCTCAATGTCAAGACCATCGGGGTAAGTAGGTGGTAATGTATTTGAAAGATAATCAGCGTCCTGCTCATAAAATTTTGTGACCATTGCATCTAGCAATTCGGGCATCACTAATGGACAATCCCCAGTTAGTCTTACTAAGGCATCATGCTGGTGCATGGCAGATACTTCTAAAAAGCGCGAGAGGACATTATCTAAAGATCCTCGATAAACTGTAAGACCTTTTCCTAACAAAAAATTCGCGAGAAGATCATCGGTTGAATCTGATGAAGTAGCGACAATCAGCTTGTCTATTTTCTTCGCGTTCAAAATTCTCATTACTTGCCAGTAAATCATCGGTTGACCATTTATCTTCATCATTACTTTGCCAGGAAGCCTTGCTGACGAAGTTCTTGCTTGCAGTACAGCGATGGTTTTTTTCACAATTCCCATTTTCGTGGGTCGACGATGTGCTCTGGTAAGGTTTGGATTAGACTCCCAAATCCGTCTGGTAATGATAATGATGCTTTAGTTATCGCTTTAAGTTGATCAATAGATTCCACGCCAACAATGTACCGATCAGACCATGTTATCGATTTAATGTACGCAAGGCACAAGTCTAAAACAGAAATAGATCTATCGGAACAAAAGCGATGTAAGTCATTGATAGAATCTCTTGCTTGCTTCAATTTAACTGGAATTGATTCAGGGTCCATTAACAACAATCCTTGCAGAAAAACGGACCGAATTATGAATAGATTTCCTGCTTCAGCCATATCCAGCAATTCATCAGAAAAATAAAGTCTTCTATCGCAAATATTCTCTGGAACCTGAAATACTTGTAGTTCTGGTAATACTTCTTTGCAGGCACTAATTGCACTCCCTTCATACACCGAGACGCCAATTTGCCTAGCGACACCAAGATCTAATACATCCTTTAATCCATTAACAATCTCACTTTGATACGAGGAGCCCATTAATTGATCGTTATGCAGATACAAGGTTCCAAGTTGGTCTACTTTAAGTCTTTTACATGAATCCATTGCACTCTTAACGATTTGTTCTCGTGATGTACATGAATCAAAATCTAATTTGGTGTCAATGTTCGGCCTAATGCTTAAATTTAGGGAGTTTCCTAAAACTGCTTCGGCATCGCCATACGCCATTGCGGTGTCAAAATCGTTTATTCCATTTGATTGGGCCCATAAAACTAGTTCTTTTGCTTCGATCGACGATTTTATTGTGCCTTTGTTGGCCACTCCATAGACATTGCCAAAATTAGCTGTCCCGAGAATTAATGTCTTCATTCAAGGAAACGATCTACTCACTAAAACTAACACTCATTGGGGTTCCTTTTGTGAATTTCCCAATAAACTTCTTCCCAATCAATGTGTCCAAATGCTTTGGTTCACATCCCCCACCTGGTCTAATGGCTCGTAAATTTTCATGTGTAATGACTTCTCCAGGTAATACGTCCATGACGATGTACAAGCTCCTACGTAAACTTCGAGACTCTTTTTCGGATGTTTGCATGCTCCATTGAGCATTTCCCAAGGCTAACTTCGCGGAATTTCCTTCACTAACCAACATCGCAAATTCCTGAGGTTCCATCGAGAACGCACTATCGGCACCACCATCACTCCGATGAAGAGTTAAGTGCTTTTCGATAACCCGTGCCCCAAGACTAATGGCGGCAATACTCACACCTATTCCAAGTGTGTGATCAGAAAGTCCTACATTGACATTAAAGTGATCACGCAAGGTCGCAATACGACGCAAGTGTGCATCTATCGGATGGGAAGGATAAGAACTTGTGCACACCAAGAAAGTTAGGTTCTGATTGCCTGTCTCTCTAACAACATCGACTATCTCCCCTAGTTCATCCCATTCTGTTGCACCAGTTGAAATAATCAAGGGCTTACCAGTTTCTGCTACAGCCTTTATTAAACGATGATCACCTGTCTCAAGTGAAGCAATTTTATACATGGGTGCATTGAGGGTTTCTAAGAATTTTACCGCCGAGAGATCGAAGGGGGAGCTGAAGGGTAAGACATGAAGAGAACGACAAAGTTCAAACAATTCTTCATGCCAGTCCCATGGCGTATGTGCCTCTTCATACAAGTCATAAAGTCTTCGGCCGCCCCATAACTCGTGATCCTCGCTGACTTTAAAGTCGTCGATATCCAGTGTCATTGTTTCGGCGGTGTAGGTTTGAAACTTAACGGCAGTGGCACCAGCCTTAGCCGCGGCTTTAACGATTTCCCTAGCTCGCTCAAGTGAGCCCAAGTGATTAGCCGAGACCTCAGCAATGAATAAAATGTCATCTTCATGTTGTGCCATTTCAAAAGTATACTTTAGGCGCCATGGAGATAACACAGCGAACTGCCTGTTTGGAAGATGCAGAACTTCTGCGCTCGTGGCGTAATGACGCTACTACCAGGCGGTTTTCAGGGCAAAGTCGATCAATCCCTTTCGACGAACACTTGCGATGGTTTACAGCGCGGCTTGAGAGGATCCATATTGAACCTTTCTTTCTTTTTTCGGCGAATCAAAAACCTGTCGGGATGAGTCGCCTGGATATCTTGGTTGGATCGGAAAAAAAATTTGAAATCAGTATCTTAGTTGATCCTAAGCAAATCGGTATAGGCCTGGGCTCACAAATTTTAGAAATGACATGCGGCACTTTATTGAGTTCACATCATGACTTTTCGATTCTTGCTAAAGTTCACAAAGATAACTTGATTTCGCAAAAACTTTTTACGAGAGCTGGGTTCAAATCAATTTCTGATGAAGATGAATTTCTCCGTTTCGAAAAAGTTCTTTAGACTAACTCAATTAATTTTTGGACAATAAATTCAATTTCAGCTTCTGACAAATGAAAGTACATTGGGAGAGAGATTTCTTGCGAATAGAAGAGGTCGCTATTTGGATACATTCCTTCTTTAAATCCCTTATCCTCAAAAATTGGGTGACGGTAAGCAGGAAGATAGTTCACCTGCACTCCAATTCCGGCTTTTCTCAGACCTGAGAATATGGATTCTCGTTTATTTGATTCAAATCGTGCAGGAAACAAGTGCCAATTAACGTTCATTTGCGAACGTTCAATAGGAAGATAGACGCCACTCAGATCCCTTAACTTGCGAGTATAACTTTCAAATATTGATCTCTTCTGATCTTTGAAGACTTGTATACGCTCTAGTTGACTAACACCTAACGCGCACAAAATATCAGGCAATCGATAATTCAACCCAAACTCATGGACTTCTTGATGCCACAGCCCTTGATTCATAATCTTAAACTCGCTTGGGTTGCGAACTAGTCCTTGTCGTGAAAATCTCTTTGCTCTTTCAAGAAGTTCTGGATGAATTGAAGCCACGGCTCCACCTTCGCCTGTGGTCATATTCTTGGTTGGAAAGAAGGAGAAGGCTGTTATGTCAGCAATTGAGCCAACCTGTCGACCCTTATACATTGACCCGATGCTATGGGCAGCATCTTCAATAAGATAAACACCGTGCTTGTCCGCGATTACCCTCAGTTCGTCGAGATCAGCTGGGTGGCCTGCAAAATCAACTGCGACTATCGCCTTAGTTCTTGGAGTTATCGCAGCTTCAACCGCGCTTGGATCAATATTGGCTGTATCTGCTTGCACGTCAGCGAATACAATTTTGGCACCAAAGAGTGCAGCTGTTGCCTGAGTCGCAATAAAAGTAATGGGGGGAGTAATTACTTCATCGCCTGGTTGAAGCCCTATTGCTGCATATGCACAATGCAAGGCAGCAGTACCCGAACTCACAGAAACACAGGGCGCCCCAACAACTTTCTCTAATGCCGCCTCAAACGCTTCAACCAAGGGTCCGGTAGTCAGCCAATCACTTCTTAAAGCGGCAACAACTGCAGCAATATCGTCATCGTTGATTGAGTGACGACCATAAGGAATCATTACAGATTAGAAATTCTTTATAAAATTCTTAATGTCGGATTCAGACATCCAGAGATCATTTGTATCCGACCTAAATGCCTGACCCTCAGGCATTCTTGAACCCGCTGGAGTTTTGTAACCCCACTCTGCAACAACTGGCGTCACGACGTATCGATTCTCCAGAACTATTGTCCTGCGACTGTCATCTGCTGAAATCATTTCCTCGTGAAGTTTCTCTCCAGGGCGCATACCAATTTCCTCTAACTTTGTTCCTGGTGCCACGGCGTTAGCAAGGTCAACAATCTTCATGCTAGGAATTCTAGGAACATAGAGTTCGCCTCCTGTCATCATTTCAAGCGAATCAATAACAAACTTGACAGCTGATTCAATAGTGATCCAAAATCTGGTCATCCTTAAGTCGGTAATCGGTAGTGGCTTTCCTTGAGCAGCGATCTCTCGAAAAAAAGGAATAACCGAACCACGGCTACCCAATACATTTCCGTAACGAACGACTGAGAAAGTGGTACCGTATGCAAAACTAAAATTATTGGCGGCGATAAAAAGTTTATCTGCTGTTAACTTAGTTGCTCCGTATAGGTTTATCGGAGAAGAAGCTTTGTCCGTCGATAAGGCAACTACACGTTTCACACCAGCATCAATTGCCGCATCAATAACATTTTGGCTTCCAAGGACGTTTGTTTTGATGAACTCCATCGGGTTGTACTCGCCGGTATCGACCTGCTTCAGCGCGGCGGCGTGAATCACATAATCCACTCCATGAAATGCTCGCTTGAGTCGATCAAGGTCGCGAACATCCCCCAAAAACCAACGAAGGCGTGAATCATCTTGAAATTCCATCCGAAGATGCTGTTGCTTGAGTTCGTCACGAGATAAAACAACTATTCGTCGGACCTTCGTCTGATTTAGGAAGTATTCCACTAGGGATTTGCCCAAAGACCCAGTTCCACCTGTGATTAATACCGAAGCGCCGTCTAACTGGGACACTCGAGCCTCCTTTGGGTCTGAGCGGTGTTCCCGCAATTCAATGAATGGAGCATACCCTTAACCCCTATGAGATACATTCTTCGGGCTGATTCTTCCCTGAAAATTGGATCAGGACATGTCATGCGGTCATCGGCAATCGCTGAAGAATTAATCGCCCGGGGGGAAGAGGTCATATTTGTTGGAGATACTTCCGAAATTCCTTGGTTATCTCTAAGGATCGGAGGTCTAGGCTTTTCGCAAGTCCTGAAGAGTTCAAGGGAATTAGCCACTAATCCCGAAACTGATATCTTGATTCTTGATTCTTACACACTACCCATTGGAGATGAGTTTTTAGAAAAAAATAGGTGGAGACGAATTATTGCGATTGCAGATGAGTCCACTCCAGCCTATGAGGCAGATTTGATTATTCGCCCCGGTCTTTCCGAAAATCTGAGACCAAAATTAGCTCCTAAAGTCTTAATGGGACCAAAATACATCCCATTTAGAAAATCAATTAAGAAAATAGATAATCCCCTGGAGGATGGTGGGGCTCTTGTTATCTTGGTCGTTGGTGGCGGGACAGACACATTTAATTTTGTTGAGGCTATCTGTGTGGAGCTAAAGAATATTGAAAGTCCATTCCAAGCAATGATTTTCTCCAGTAATGAGCGGTTGTCACAATTGGATCCTAGGTTCACCAATGTGCCAATTGGTTCCCAGCTTGATTATTGGGCCACATCGGCGGACTTAATTTTTACCACCGCAAGCACAACTAGTCTTGAGTTTATCGCTAGGGAGATACCTGTAGGTCTTGGATGCGCCATTGATAATCAAGAAGAATATTATGAATCTCTTACTTTGGCTGGAGTTGCAATACCAATCGGCCAATTTAGGGGAGATAAATGGGATTTAGATCAGCTAAAATTAGAAGAATTAGTTAACTCTAAAGAACTTCGAGAAACTTTGAAGCAAAAATCTGCAGGGTTAGTTGATCTGAAAGGCGCGGAGCGAATCGTAGACGAAATCTTAAAGCTCTAATCCAACCTAACAACACCACTCGGCGTAATCAGATGCACCGCAACAATCCCTGACTCACCCTCATTTGTTGACGGGTCAATAAACTCAATATCTGTGCCATTTAATCCATCAAGAATCTCTGACTTAAACCATGAGTCTGACAACTGCTCAGTGTCAGCAATCGTAATCTTCTCAATAGCAGCTACTGCTTTTCCATCTTGTGATGGGTGATCAGCAGTTAACCATTGAATGAAGAATGGAAGTTCGCGAGAGTCAGTAATTTCATTAACTCCGATTTGCTTCCACTTAAGGTCGGTGCCGTCTGGGCGTGTGCGGTGTCCTTCGATTGCAGGGCGTCCAAACTTCTCTTCAACCTTTGAAATATCTTCAGTTGCAAAAACCCATGTAAGCCAGCCGCCGCCTTCTTGTGCTTTCTTGCTTACAGCTTTACCCCAAGGAGTTTGCTCTGTTGCTGGGTGATCTAGTGGGCAGACAACTTCGATGTATTGACCGTTTTGAAGAGGCAGTGTGAAGTTGCGTGTGCCAAAGCGTGGGTGGACACCA
>Ga0164295_10005497_pt1 | contig 10003 bp, 6 predicted proteins | sample GEODES006metaG_FD_111798 | JGI IMG/M metagenome (GOLD analysis project Ga0164295, IMG submission 111798) | Oligotrophic lake water microbial communities from Sparkling Lake, Wisconsin, USA - GEODES006 metaG | ecosystem: Environmental > Aquatic > Freshwater > Lake | place: USA: Sparkling Lake... | reverse complement strand
GTACACTCTTACAGGAAGAGGAAGATCGTCTCATAGCAGCCAAGACCAAGGCCTGGAATGATCGTTTCGCTGCAGAGAGTGAAGCGTATCCTCCAACACTCGAGAGTATTCTTTGGATCGTGGCCAAAAGTGGATTTACAAAAGAGGTGGCTCCATTGATGAATCTATCAAAGGCGACAAGGGAGTGCAAGAATTTGCAGAGGTTCATGAGGGAGGGGAGAAATAGGAGGGGAAAGACTCAACTGATCTACTATTGCGAGCATGGCATGACATCAAGTGTGGTAAGAATGTTGTCAATGAGGAGCATCGATGTGGAGGCAAAGGGTGAGTATGGATGGACATGCCTTTTGACTGCCGCACAGTATGGTCACTTTGCAATCTGCCGCTTATTGATCAACAAGGGAGCGCAAGTGCAGGCGAAAGGTAGTGGCCGTTATACTCCGCTTCATTATGCTGCTTCACATGGCCACGTTGAGATTGTTCGCCTCTTGTGTGATCGTGGAGCAGATATTGAGGTACGAAGTGATTATGGATGGATCCTATTACATAATGCAGCCTATAATGGCCACATCTCTGTCGTGAAAGAGCTCATCGAAGAAAGGAATGCGGAAATCAATGCGAGAGATGACGATGGGAGAACGGCATTGAGTTTGGCCAGACAACAAAACAATGACGAGATAGCTGCCTACTTGGTCTCACATGGTGGTATAGAATGAGTGAGTGATCAATTTCTTCATATCTACTACATTGCAAATCAATCCATCACCATTTTCCCTCTCCTCACTCTCCCCAAAAATTTCTTTCACTAAAAAATCAAATCAATTGATTTTCAAAAAGTGTAAGCACTGCAAACTCAAATTTAATTTCTCCCCCCACACTGTTTTGCGAAAAAAAAGTGCGTTATCCGTGATCCGAAAAAAGGGTACTGCCGCGACTCCTGACGACCTTCTTACGACAAACTTCAAAACAAGCTCGCTCCACCTCTACGCTAGAGGTTCTAGACAGAGTTTGAAACACTCTGGTGATTCGATCCGTCAAAATGGGTTGTGCTTCGAGCTCCCCTGTACAAGCATCTCCTCTTGATGTGAACAAGAAATCAGACTCTTCTGCTCCTCTTCCAGCATCCTCCTCTTCTGCTCCTCCTCCAGACTCCTCTTCTTCCTCGTCCTCCTCCTCCTCTTCCTCCTCCACCTCTATATCATCCAAAGCGGCTGCTTCTCCTTCTCCAGACTATAGAATAGAGTTATCCCCGCAAGTACAGCCTCTCAAAGAGCGCTACACGATGGGCAAGATTCTCGGTGTTGGGGGGTTCGGCGAAGTGCGCCTTGCCATCCGCAAATCCGACGGCAAGCAGCTGGCCATCAAGAAGATCAGCAAGATCAAGTTCAGGGGAGATAAGGAGCGAGACTTGATGGTCAATGAGGTCAAGCTGATGTACAGGGTGCGTGGGTGTGAATTCGTCGTTGAGCTTATCGAGTGGGCAGAAGACCTTGCAAACTTTTACATGGTCGTGGAGCTCTGCGAAGGAGGCGAGCTAATGACGAGGATCATCGAGGCTGAGCACTTTTCAGAAAGGGTCGCTGCAGCCTACTTCCAGCAAATGTGTCTAGGCCTAAAGCACGTCCACGAAAATCTAGTTGTTCATCGGGACATCAAGCCTGAGAACTTTCTACTGGACTCTAAGGACACCAACGCAAAGGTTAAGTTGACTGACTTTGGTCTCTCCATTGGCATCCCCTATGCAGACACTGTGCTTGACGAGGCGTGCGGCTCAGCCTACTATATAGCCCCAGAAATGTTCAAGGGCGAGTACACAAAGGAGGCGGACATCTTTTCTCTCGGTGTCAACCTCTTCTTGATGCTATCCGGCACTGTGCCTTTCGGTGCAGAGGCCAACTCGGACGCGCAAATCTACAAGGCGATTAAGCACGATCCCTTGGTCTTTGGCTCAGAGTGGGACAACTCCACGGCTGCAATCAAGGAGCTCCTCATGGGGTTACTAGAGAAGGACCCAAAGAAGAGGTACACTCTGGTACAAGCCTTGAACCACCCGTGGGTGACGGGCGTGGCCGCTAGCACCTCAAAGGTCGACGCAAAGGTGATCTCGTCGTTGATTTCTTTCAACAGAAACAACAAGTTCAAGAAGAACGCCCTGAACCTCATCGCCTCTACCTTTGAAGCAAGTGAGGTTGCAATGCTGCGTGAACAGTTCATCAAGATCGACCAGGACAATAGCGGCCAGATCAACCTGGCGGAACTGCGCGCTGCCATAGAAAAGACTGGCCAAAAGAGCGGCGAGAGCATAAACAATGCGATTGCAAACATCGACGTGGACGGCGATGGCTCAATCTCTTATGAGGAGTTCCTTGCCGCGGTTATTGAACGACAGCTCATCCATCGGCAGAATAAGGTCTGGTGGGCGTTTTGCGAATACGATCAAGATTCGGACGGCAAGATCACTGTTGAGGAGCTAAAGAAGGCCTTAACAGAACAAGGCGTGAGCAAGGACGGCGAAACGACAAAGGAAACGAACGAGAAGGTTGCTTCTTATATTGCAGAATACGATCTCAATGGAGATGGAGTGATCGATTATGAAGAGTTTATGAAGATGCTCCTGCCTAAAGACACAAAGTACAAAATAAAGCCAGACGCATAAAGCGCACCCTCGTACGCTTGTGTTGATAGTTAATTATAATAGTGTAAAATCAGTGAATAGGTGTAGAATTATACATAATGATGAAGATGTTTAAAACGTAGATCCAAAATACAATTGTCGATTACCTAGGTTGTTGTTGCTGTTGTTGAGCCTGCTGTCCCCAACCTGCATTCCATTGTTGTTGTGGCTGCTGCTGAGGCTGCTGCTGTTGCTGTACAGGCATGGCTTGACCCCACGCTGCTTGTGGCATCATCATCATCATTTGTTGCTGCGGCTGTTGCTGCTGCTGCTGCTGTTGAGGCCAAACACCAGGCTGTGGGGCATACACTTGAGCTGGTTGCATTTGCATTATTTGAGGCTGAGGTTGGATTCCCCACTGCGGTTGTTGAGCAACCTGTTGTGGTGCAGTCTGAATACCCCATCCTCCAAGAGAGGGCTGCTGCTGCTGCTGCTGCTGTTGAGGCATATAGGGCTGTGGCTGCTGCTGTTGTGTTGTCCACTGTTGCGGCTGCTGCTGCTGCTGTTGTTGCTGTATTCCCCAGCCTCCTTGTGTTTGCTGCATAGGAATTTGTTGCTGCTGCATCTGAGGCATGACAGCGCCACTCACAACAGCACCTCCTATACCACCACCGCCACCACCACCACCACCTACTACAGCCATCTGCGACACGTGACTCTTCTTGTCTGCAGCAGAGATGCGATTAAAGTCTTCTTGAGGCGCCTTGTACTGTGGGTCGTGTAGATAGGGACACCTCGCCCCGTTTCTGCATCCAGCCTTTGACTGGAAAAACATGCACGGCTTCTTTCCTATACCTCCACCTCCGCCGACACTAGAAACAGAAGTCGTGCCGACCCCGCTTCCGATGCCCATCATCATCATTGGGGCGGCATTGACACCAAAACCGCCCTGTTGAAGTGCCTGAAGAGTCGATGAGACAGAAGAAGAAGAAGCAGCAGGTCTAGTCAGTAATAGTGATGGAATTGCGGATGATGACAGTGCTGAATTTGATGATGGATACATCATTGGCATTGACATGGACGCAGGAACTGGCGTCATGATCATTGAAGACGAAGTTGAGTCTACAGGAGTTATTGTCGTAGTGGATGCAACAGTACCTGAAGCTGCAGCTGCTGCTAGTTGTTGCTGTTGTTGTTGTTGCAATTGAATCTGCTGTTGCAGTTGTTGTTGCTGCAGCAATAACTGTTGTTGCTGCTGAGCCAGTTGTAGCGCTTGCTGTTGCGCTACCTGTTGGAGTTGAAACTTTTGCTGAACATAGAGAGGGCTATTAACGGACGACACTCCTCCTCCTCCAATACCGCCTAAGAGTCCAAACTGCCATCGCACCTTGATATGTTCAAACACCTTTTGCAAGGACGGATCTCCTCCTCCTCCACCTCCTCCGCTACCTCCTCCTCCTCCTCCTCCACTACCTCCACTTCGAGAAACTGCTGATGATGCGAGTCCATCGGGAACAAGCTCTGGGTCTGCATCGATCTTGCTCTTGTCCTTCCATGTAAAGGGGTGGAGAAGGGGCGCTGCGCCTCCTCGGCCTCCTAGATACCTCTGCCCCATCAGCTGAGCCTTCAAGGCAGCGCTTGTTTGCATCTCCTTCTCTATCTTGGCAGCCTCTGGTGAGACAAAGTGAGCGCGAGCTGACGCCTTTACCTTTGGTGGCCCAAGAGGAGAGAGCCACCCTTTGGAGACCTTTGCAGAGCAAGCAGGAATGGCCGTCATCAGCGCAGAGTAGGGTGAAGAGTAGAGGTGCTCCTGCACCTTCTTTTTTGGTCCAGAAGAGGAAGGAGAAGACCCAACAGCTGCTAAGAGAGACTTCTCTCGAGATTTTTCTCGCTTCTTTGCTTCTTCGAACGATATGACCCCACCGTTGCCATCAGCAGCACTTGAGGAAGCGTCAGAGGAGGAAGAATGGGCACCAGTTTCTTCTACTACCACCTCTACAGCAGCAGCCGTAGACAATGATGAGGAGATGCTAGTTGTTGCTGATCGTTGTTGGGCCTTCTTTGGATCCTCTACAATGTGGGTTAAAAAATCAAAAAATCTCACAGCTACAAGTCCGTTCAACGTGTAGGTTGAGCAAGGTGCAAAGTGGTTCTTTGACGCCAGCGCTGGACCGGCGTTCTCTGCTTGGTCAAGCCAGCGGATCGGGCGACGAACCTTGACTCGAACAGGAGCGCCCGCGGAAGAATTTGCTGTTGTTGGGTGCTCTGTCGTGGTCACAATTGAGGGAGAAGAAGAAGAAGAGTCTTCTTGTTTAACGACAATGTCAGATGGTGGTGTCTCTTTACTAGTAGAGTGAGAATGAGACACGACTGCATTAAGAATTGGCGGAACTCCAACATTTGTGTTTAATTCAGAGCCAGGAGGTGCATCGTCATCACCGATGACCATCATGCTAGCTCCTCCACCTAAAGCACCGCTTTTACTCGAATCAATTACGGAAGAAGAAGTATCAGAGATGATAGGTTTTTGTTCAATCTTTACACTATCTTCAACCATTGCTCCATCATTCTGCGCTCCTCCTTCTCCTCCTCCTCCTCCCTCAATGACAATGATCGATCCTCCTTGCTTCATCACTTCTTCTGCTTCTTCAGTTCCAGGATCAAGAAGCCGTAGCGGGAGTCCGCCCACCCTCATCAACATCTTGTTAACAAGGATGCCCCTTGGGAGAGTCCTCTGCACGGTCTCGTCAAAGTAGCCTCCAGAAACAATGCCATAGCGATCTGGCATGCCAAGCCCGCGCATGCGCTCTAGCCCTTGCTGTTCGTCTTCGCGGATGCCTGGCTCAAGGTCGTTCTCTAAGTTCTTCTCGTAAGGGATGTCGCCAAAGCCTTGGGGAGTGCGAAGAACGTTTTGGGACCATTCATCTTCGTCTGGGATGCCCCAAGCGATGGCACTAGGGTCGAGTTTATCAAGAGCATCGTCGATCAGATAAGTAGAGGGGCCAAGGGTATCCTCATCAAGAGCATGACTATTGATTGCACTACTAGCGAATGATGAAGACGAGCTGCTAGTGGAACCTCCAAGCCCGCTGCCTAGCCCGTTGCTAAAATCCATCGTTGACATCATTGACAACTGGTGGTGATGGCTGCTACCAACCGCCGTGTCAGTTGACATTGACGACGTCGGCGGAAGACTCGTAACACCTGGCAAAGAAGATGATGATGATGATGGCAATGATTGAGACCCTGACGATGAAATACTGCTAGATGTAGTTGTAAAAGATGATGATGATGATGAAAGACGAGCAAGAGGAGTAAGGGGAGCTAATTGAGTGCTGTTGTTGTTTTTTCCACTCGAGCTAAAGCTTTCTACGGTCACTGCACTGTTTGCTGCTTATAAAGGGAAAGGAAGAGGGGTGGTATAAGGAGAAGGGTTAGTACGAGATGATATATCATGTTGTCATGGATTAAAGTGTGTGCAAATAGGCATCATCATCGATGATGACGATGACAACAACAACCCTTGTCTCTACGTCACATTTTTCAACTCCCATGATAATGGGGACTGAAAATACGGGGATCTAATTAGAGAGCGTTTTACGTAACAACAACAATATATAATAATAGTAATGTATTATAATAACATCATCCTCTTTTGCCAATCAAGTAGAGAGTTTATTTGGTTGTAAAAGTTTAGAAGAGAAGAATGACTCAACACTAAGTGTGTTGTTTCATCTATCATTCATTTCAGGCCCAATGGGGGAAAGACCTAAAACAATTACATATTTATATTGTTGTTGTTGTAAAGCGATCGCCATAATAAGAGAGAGAGAGGGGGGGGCGGTGTATTTTCTATTTGATAAACAACCTTCAGCCAGCATACTACGACGACGACAATTTTTATGATTCTCTTTATATATAAACTCACCTTCTGTTTTTGATTTCTTGCTTGTAGTTGTCGTCGAAGAAGAAGAGGAAGAGGAGGAAGAATTTCCCTTGCCCTCCTCTGTGCTATTACCCTTTGCACTCGATGATCGGGGCCTCTTCTTGCTTGCTTCTACTACGTCATCATCGATGACCATTGTTGCAGAAGATTTTGATTTTGAAGAGGAAGATAATGTAGCCATCAATGGCAAAGGAGTAGGGTGAGAAGAAGAAAAAGAAGATGAAGATTTAGTTGACGCTCCACTTTTATTTGAATCAACAGTCGTCGCTGCTGCTGAATCAACTGCGGTCTTTGCTTTCGTATCCTTCCAAAGCGTGACAACACGAGTGGCCGTCTTGTATATTTCTTGAATTTGTAGAGAAATAGCGCCTGCTCCTCCTCCTCCGCTACCTCCTCCTCCTGATATAGCTTCGACCCCTGTCGTGTGCAACTTCATCACTAGGTGTCCGATCTTTGACGCAGCGATTCTCTTCAAGTCTACAGGAATCCTCAAAAGCGTCTGCAGCACGCAGCTAACAGCCTCAGCTGTTGCGTCGCTTGCAGGGCCAAAGGGAGAAATCGCAGTGGAAGGAGAAGCACTCAGCGCGTCGGACAACCACGTCTCGAACACCGAGAAGAGCGCAGACGATGATGGAGTCGATGCTGTAGACGCAGAGTCAGGTAGCTCAACGAGGGACTTTAAGAAGGCCTCTGACGTGTTTGAAAGAACCGCTGCAGCTGTTGCACGAGATGGCCACTATAGCATTAGGAAGAAGAGTGAGAAGGAGAAGAAGAGAGAGAGGGAGAAGAAGATAGAGAAAAGGTTAGTCTCGGAGAATACGTACAAGGTAAAGGAAGGAGTGAAGGAGAAGGAAGGAGGAGAACTCACAGAAGACGCTACGAGGAGTGTCGAAAGAACCGCTGACGGCTTGCTTGTTGGAGAAAAGCCGCCGTCTTCACCGAGCTGGCCGCTTATTAGGTCGTCAAATGAGAGCATTTCTGTGGATCGCTCGACAGCAAGGCCTGAAGAGTGGTCGCTTTTGAAGCAGAGAGTGAGCGACGATTCCTCTAACACTATTAAGGAACGACTCCTCAAAATCACTCCAATAGTGTGGATATAAATAGAGGTCCACAAACGAGGTGGAATTAATTTATAATAAATAAATAAAAGGGTTTGTTCAATCAGTTCATATTTTGTTTCTCTTTTTTTCGGTTTGATTTCGAATTTCGAATTGGTATCGATTTCTATAGATTGACATGAGTGCTCACGCAGTCGTGGACAGTAGTCGTGTTCACATGGAGCACAAGGCCATCCAGGACACGGACGGCTTCATCTACCAATCAGTCGAGGAAATCTCGCCCGACTTTGGCGAGACCCCAGACGACGAAGATTTAAGCGCAGTGGTTACTGCGCTTCTCGACAAGTCTCGTCAATTAGCAAGCGGCTCGCGCCACCGAGGCTCGGCTGCAGGAGCAGGTGGTGAGACTCAGCAAATTACACCCTCTGGGCCAAGAAAGCCGAGAACAGAGGAGCTCCCGAGTGTCGCTGACGACTTTATTCGAAATTTTCTTATCAGGAATGGGATGGATCGAGCCTTGGATTGCTTCAACAATGAGTGGTACGACTTGAAGACGAAAGGCAAGCTCCCAGGGGAAGAGAACCTCGCTGTGCCGGACGTATATGCACAGAATCAACGGCTTGAAGACACTGCTGCTCTACTTCGCACAGAGTTGGCTCAAGCGACTGAGATCGCCGCAAAGGCACAAGCTACGTGGGACCGATTTAGAAGGGAGCGCGATTTCCATCGCATGCACCACAAGCGCGTAGTTCACGAAAAGAACAAACTCGTTGTGGACATTAAACGCCTGCAGGCTCACTATTCCAAGTTTGAGCCTACGATTGAAGAGCTCAAGGTTAAGTACGAGCTTGCCATGAAGGAAAAAATGCTGCTACGGTTAGAGCGCGACCGATTAGCGGCTCGAATTGATGCATTGGAGACACAGATTAAACAAGGTGGTGGTGGAGGAGGAGGTAGAGCTGATGCAGGCGAAGGTGGACTTGGGGCGGTAACGACAAGAACAACCACTGCTGCTGCTGCTACTACTATCTCTGGGGTTGCTATCCCAGGTCCCCCGATTCATCGGTCAGGCATACAGGCTGCTACTGCTAGCTCTCGTGCTAGGGTTGAAGAGCGCTTTGCCTCTGGACCTCTACCAAACATTCAAGCCAAGGCTTTAGCTGCGGCCGCAGTAGAAACAGCAGCCCTTGCTAAGGCAACTCGCATTCCTGACTCTAAATTCCCTATCGAGGATCCTCCCAATCCGTACCTTGGCCTGGCGTTTGACCCGGCTCGAGCTGGAAGCTACAAGCTAACCGGCACTGTAAAAGCACACGGGGCGAGTATTTCCTCTATTGCCTTCCACCCTTCCCGCCACATCTTTGCTACGACTGCCGATGACATGCTGTGGAGAGTGTGGAGCGTAACCTCGGCTCAAGACGCCGAGCTGCTGATGAACGGGGAAGGACATCGAGCGTGGCTAGCCAGCTGTGACTTCCACCCTGCCGGAGACCGACTAGCAACATGCTCAGGCGACGGCATCGTCAAGATTTGGAACCTAGCCACGGCGAGCTGCTCTGCTACATTTTCTGAGCACCTGCAAACCTGCTGGGGCGTGGCGTTCCACCACACTGGCGACTTTCTCGCCTCATGCTCAATGGACCACTCGACTAAACTTTGGGATGTGCACACCGGAAGAGTGCGGCAGAGCATGAGGGGGCACGAAGACCACGTAAACGCCGTGGTCTTCCAGCCCTTCAGTGCCAATCTGGCCACTGCCTCTGGCGACAAGAGCGTTTCAATGTGGGACTCGCGATCTGGCCAGTGCGTGCAAACGTTCTTCGGCCACAAGAACGCCGTCAACTCCTTATGCTTCTCGACTCGCGGCGACACCATTGCCTCCTGTGACGCGGATGGCGCAGTCAAGCTCTGGGACGTCAAGATGGTGCGCGAGAAGGCCCCGGCGTCTCTAGGAATGCAGCCAGTGCACAGCGTGGCCTTTGCCCGATCCGCTCAAGTACTTGCATGCGCGTGTGAGGATGGCGTCGTTCGTGTGTTTAACTGTCACGCGGATGGACTCACCTCTGCAATCAGCCTTCGCGGGCACGAGGACAGCGCCCAAAGCGTGGCCTTTGACCCGACGTCGCAGTATCTACTATCAGCCGGCTCTGACGGCACAGTGCGTATATGGTCAGAAGGCGTCGTGAAGGGAGCTGGCTTGCCTACTACAAATGACGGAGGAGCAATGAGTAGTCCCTCTCATCGTGGTGGTGGAGGAGGAGGATATGGCGGACCCGATGGAGATGATTAATCGTGTTAAGTTAGTAGTTGAATTTTTATTAATACATACAATTATAAATAAAATATTAGTCATCTCTTACATCATGGGCGTTCGAGGCCGTGGAG
>Ga0164295_10005496_pt1 | contig 10003 bp, 10 predicted proteins | sample GEODES006metaG_FD_111798 | JGI IMG/M metagenome (GOLD analysis project Ga0164295, IMG submission 111798) | Oligotrophic lake water microbial communities from Sparkling Lake, Wisconsin, USA - GEODES006 metaG | ecosystem: Environmental > Aquatic > Freshwater > Lake | place: USA: Sparkling Lake... | reverse complement strand
CACATTACGAAAAGGGGTGGATTCGCCAGCAACGCCGATACGGATTCCCCCAGAAACTACGAAAAGGGACCCGATGAGAGCGATGAAGCTAATGTATTCTTCGAGAGCCGAGATAACGGGGGCGCTGTTTCGCCTAATCAGGAGGTAGTAAGCGATAACGATGGTGGCCAAGGAGATACTGATTAGGGGGTACCTGCGGTGCCAGAGGGGGGCGATGAGCAGGGGGCCCATGGCGATGGCGAGGATGAGGATGGCAAAGGGGGCGAGGAGCCAAAAGGGGGGCGGGGCACCCATGTCCATGAGAGCGAGGATCATCCTTCTTGGATGCAGAGAGTTAATAGCAGGGTCAAGCTTGGCTGATGGTTGCGAGAGAGCCTTGCTCTAGTCCAAACGTTCTCTAGGATTTTCGCATGTCGAAGAGCACTAGTGAATTGGCTTACAATTCGAAGGTGGAGGGGAATGTGGTCCTGACCACGCTAGATGCGGCGGTGAATTGGATGCGCAAAAACTCCCTTTGGCCGATGCCGATGGGTTTAGCTTGCTGTGCAATCGAGCTGATGGCGGCGGCTTCGGCCCGTTTTGATATTGCGCGGTTTGGTGCGGAGGTGATGCGTTTTTCTCCTCGTCAATCGGATCTGATGATTGTGGCGGGGACGGTGACCTACAAGATGGCTTTGGCCACGAAACGGATCTGGGACCAGATGGCTGAGCCGAAGTGGTGTATTGCGATGGGCGCATGTGCAAGTACAGGCGGGATGTACCGAAGTTACGCGGTCCTCCAGGGGATCGACCAGTTGATTCCAGTGGATGTCTATATTTCTGGGTGTCCTCCGCGGCCTGAAGCAGTTCTGGAGGGTTTGATGAAGCTACAAGAAAAGATCGCCCAAAGCCGCGGGGTTGTGCTGGGGCAGAAACAGCTCTCGTGAGTGATTCGGTCATGGAGGGGATTACGATGCTTCCTGAGTTTCGAGGCGAGGCTTCTGGGATAGTGGCTCTGGATCAAATTCCTGAAGTGATGGCTGGCTTGAAGAGCGAGGGATTTACTTACTTGGTGGATATTACTGGGGTCGACAATCAAGGAGAGGATCCCCGATTTGAAGTGGTCTACGAGCTTTGTGATCTATCGAAGAAAAAACACCTGCGGATTAAGACGATGGTTGCGGAAGGTGATCCAGTACCAAGCGTCTCAGCGATCTGGCGGACGGCCGATTGGCATGAGCGAGAAATCTGGGACATGCTTGGCATCCGCTTCTCGGGTCACCCAGACCTGCGCCGCATCCTCATGTGGGAGGGGTATCCGCACCATCCTTTGCGCAAAGATTTTCCCTTGGCTGGTTTGCCTACAGAGATGCCTGACATCGCCTTTACCGCCAAAGCGCCGCTGGAAGGTGGACCCTTCGTGACGAGTTCGGCCGCTCTGACCCAAGATCGTGAGCCTAGGGCTCACCCTGCGGAAGAGAGGAACCTGTGAGTTCGACCGTTCTACCCATTTCTTTTGGAGACGCGGTGGCGCGGACAGCGGTAGCGTCGTCAAATCTTCCTGCGGAAGATGTGGGTGAGAAGCTAGTTCTAAACATCGGACCCTCCCACCCAAGTACCCACGGAGTGTTGCGCTTAGTGCTGGAGTTAGATGGTGAAGTGATTACGAAGACGGACACAGAAATCGGCTATCTCCATCGTGGCGACGAAAAAATTGCCGAGAATATGACCTGGAATCAGTTCGTCCCGTATACTGATCGCTTGGATTACATGGCTCCGCTGGCCAATAACGTGGCCTACGCCTGCGCAGTGGAAAAGCTGATGGGCTTTGAGTTACCGCCTCGGGCCAAGGTCACTCGAGTCATCTGTTGCGAGCTAGCGCGGATCTCGGCTCACTTGCTCGGGCTGGGTGCCTTTGCCATGGATGTGGGTGCGATGACGATGTTTCTCTATACGTTCACCGAGCGGGAGAAAATATATAACTTAATTGAATTCCTCACGGGGGCACGATTCACCACAAGTTTCACGCGGGTGGGGGGTCAGATACGAGATATCCCCCCTGGATTCCTCGAGGGAGTCTCTGAGTTTTGCGCCCAATTTCCAGCGCAGCTAGATGATTTTGGGTCAATGTTGAATCGCAATCGAATCTTTGTCGATCGAACCAAGGACATTGGAATTATTCCTGTGGACGTGGCTCTCGACTATGGGTTGACTGGCCCGAATCTCCGCGGATCGGGCAACGACTATGATGTGCGCAAAGTTTTCCCATACCTTGATTATCAGTCTTACGATTTTGAAGTGCCCGTAGGTCAGGCAGGTGATTGTTATGATCGGTTTGCGGTGAGGATGGAGGAGATGAGGCAGAGCGTGAGCATTTTGCGGCAAGCGGTCGCCAAGATGCCTGGTGGGGCTTGGCAGGTTGATGACCCAAAGAACGTGCTTCCAGCCAAGGACAAGGTGGTGACGAAGATGGAGGAGTTAATTCACCAATTTATTGTGGTGACCCAAGGACCCGATGCCCCTGTGGGTGAAGTTTATTTCGGAGCAGAAAATCCCAAAGGAGAGCTGGGTTTTTATATTCATAGTCACGGGGGCGGGGTGCCTCATCGGCTTAAAATCCGCGCCCCTTCTTTTTGTAATCTAAGTATTCTCAGTCAACTTTTACCTGGGCATACGGTGAGCGACGTTCCTGCGATTTTGGGGAGCTTTGATTTTGTCATGGGGGAGTGTGACCGATGAGCACGGCCTTAGAGGTGGGTACAGAGAATTGCGCTGGTCCTGAAGCAGGCGAGATTACTCCTGCGCTTGAGAAACAGGCGACGGAGCTGATTGCGCGTTACCCGGTTTCTGCACGCAGTGCGGTTATGCCTTTACTCCATCTTTGGCAGGAAACTTTTGGATATATTGGCCCACGCGGGGTAGAATGGATCGCGAAAAAACTTTCTCTACAAGAGATTCAAGTTCTTGAGTTAGTTACTTTCTATCCTTGGTTTAGGCAAAGGCCTTATGGGAAATTTCATTTCCGGGTTTGCCGGACTTTGCCTTGCGCCTTGGGGGGTGCGGGGAAAACTTTTGCGGCCTTACAAAAGCTCATGGGACTGAAACCCGGAACTCATGAGGGGGCCATGGTGAGCGCAGACGGCAGATTCTCTTTAGAATACTCAGAATGTCTGGCTTCTTGCGGCACGGCGCCAGTGGTTCTCTGCAATGACAATTTCCATGAAAAGGTCGACGAGAAAAAAGCCATCGAGCTGGTGGGAGGATGTTCCTGATGGCGCGTCGCGAGCATCGGTTAGTTTTTAAGAATATCGATGTCCGGGGCTACACCCGCGACATCGCCTGTTACCAAAAGCATGGAGGGTATGAGATTTTAAAAAAGGGATTGGCCATGGGGGGGCCAGCGATTCGAGATGAGGTGAAAAAGAGCCATCTGCGAGGACGGGGCGGGGCAGGTTTTCCGACGGGAACGAAGTGGAGTTTTATCGATCCAGCCAAAGCAACCAAGCCGATCTATCTTATTTGCAATGCGGATGAGTCAGAGCCCGGCACATTTAAGGATCGTCAAATTATTCATAAAGATCCACATCAGCTTTTGGAAGGAATGATCCTGAGCTGTTTTGCCAATGGAGTGAAGCTGGCCTATCTCTATATCCGCTGTGAGTTTACCGAGGGCTGGAAGATCATGGAAAAGGCCTTGGAGGAAGCGAGGGCGGCAGGTTTTCTTGGAAAAAATATATTAAAGACTGGTTATGATTTAGAAATTTACGTCCACCGTGGGGCGGGAGCTTACATTTGCGGAGAAGAGACCGGATTAATTGAGTCGCTAGAAGGGAAACGGGCCTATCCCAGAATTAAGCCGCCTTATTTTCCTGCGGTCCTTGGGCTCTATATGTGTCCGACGATCGTGAATAACGTGGAGACCCTCTGTAATGTAAAACATATCGTGGAAATGGGTGGGGAAGCTTATGCCAACATTGGGCGATCGAATAACACGGGAACTCGTTTACTTTGTGTCAGTGGTGATGTGGTCAGACCAGGATACTACGAATTTCCAGTGGGGGCCCTGACTTTGGGGCAATTAATCAACGATGTTTGCGGGGGAATCCGTAACGGCAATCGACTGAAGGCGGTTATTCCTGGTGGCTCATCGGCCAAGGTTTTGAAAGCGGGAGAAGTTTATAAGATTAAAGAAAAGGGCTTAGATGGAAAGATGCTGGAAAAAGAGGTTGGTCTAGAGGATTTGCGTCTGGATTTTGATACCCTAGCGGCTGCTGGAAGCATGGCGGGATCGGGCGGTGTCATTGTGATGGACCACACCCGAGATATGGTGGAATGCTTGGCCAATATCTCCGCCTTTTATGCTCACGAATCCTGCGGTCAGTGCACTCCATGTCGGGAAGGAGTTTTGTGGCTTAAGAAAATCCTTGGGCGGATTGCCGAGGGGCATGGGAGAGAGGACGACCCTGCGCTTCTAAAAGAGGTAGCCGATCGGATCGCGGGCAGGACCATTTGTGCTTTTGGTGAAGCGGCGGCATGGCCCGTGCAGAGTTTTATTTCGAAGTTTAAAGCGGAGTTTTCCGCGCGAATTGCTAGAAATGGATCAGCGTCTAGGCACGATACGATTTCTTTACTCCATTGAGAAAAATATGAGCTGTTGCCAGACCCATTCGATGAATCCTTGGAATCATGATGTGGCCAAGGATGAGCTGGATTTGGTCGACGTGCAGGTCGACGGAGTTTGGTTGAAGATGCCCAAGGGTTTGAATGTGGTCGAGGTGGCTCATCGATCCAAAAAGTTTATTCCGCACTACTGTTACCATCCGAAGTTGTCCGTAGTGGGTAATTGCCGGATGTGTCTCTTTGAAATGGGTACCCCGAAGATGAACGCGGATCGTTCGCCCGTCATGGGTTTAGACGGAAAGCCGGAGATCGCTTGGATGCCGAGACCGCAGATTGGCTGTGCGACTGGGATTACCCAGGGTATGGGGATTCGGACTGATTCTCCCTTAGTCAAAGATTGTCGGAATGGGGTGATGGAGTTTCTTTTGATCAACCATCCGCTGGATTGCCCAATCTGTGATCAGGCTGGGGAGTGTAAGTTGCAGGAGTACTCGGTGGAGTACGGTACGGGCGCGAGTCGGTTTGTGGAGGAAAAGGTGAAGAAGCCTAAGAATGTGGATTTGGGTAAGCGCATCGTGCTGGATGATGAGCGGTGTATTCTTTGTTCCCGATGTGTGCGTTTTGCTAGTGAAGTAATGAAGGATGACGTTCTTGGATTTGTGAATCGAGGAAGCCAGAGCACCTTAACCGCTTATCCAGGGAAGAGTTTCGATAACGATTATTCACTGAACACCGTCGATCTTTGTCCGGTGGGCGCGCTGACCAGTAAAGATTTTCGGTTTCAGATGAGGGTGTGGTTCCTAAAAGAAACAAAAAGTATTTGCACGAGTTGTGGAACAGGTTGTAGTACGACTATCGGATCGAGGGAAGGTAAGGTTCATCGATTGACCCCTCGTGAAAATGAGGCGGTGAACTCTTCCTGGATGTGTGACTACGGAAGGCTAAACATCCATTATCTCGAATCGAAAGACAGGCTCCACCGGCCTCTGCTCAAGGCGGTCGGGGAGCAGTTCCCTGGAACTTGGACAGATGCGATTCACCGGGCAGCGGAGGGATTGGGGAAAGTTAAGCCCGAAGAGATTGCGGTGGTGGCCTCGGGTCGTCTGACGAATGAGGAGCTTTTTGTCTTAAAAAGATTGCTGGGCGAACTTGGGGTGACTCGGGTGGATATAGTGAAACATAATGGGCAGGCGGATAACTTTCTTCGAAGTGGGGATGGAAATCCTAATGGGCGGGGGGCGGAACTTCTCGGGCTTTCTTCGGGCGGAAGAAAGTTTAGCTCATGGGGGGCGGAGATTGTTTCAGGTAAAATTCGCGCACTGCTAGTTTTGGGTGGTGAGGATGTAGTAGCGGCGGGAATTCCTGCAAGTGCGCTACAAAAACTGGATGTCCTTCTGTTCTCCGGAATTCTTGGGAACGAAACCTCTCGATTGGCCCATGTGGTTCTGCCTTCGGCGGCGACGGCAGAGAAGACTGGCTCGATGGTTAATGTGCACGGAAGACTCCAGCGAATGACCAGGGCGATTCCTGCCCCTGGAGAAGCGAGAGAAGATTGGCTAATCTTGCGAGATCTTCGGGAGGCCTGCACGGGCGGGAACTCACTGCACTCGGTGGAGGATGTGTGGAAAGCGATGGCGGGGGAGGTGCCCCAGTTTACTGGTTTGAGCTGGGCTAAGATTGGAGATTTAGGGGTGCAATTGGAGGCAAGGAGCAGTTTGTCTGAAGGGACTCTGGTTAGGGCTTAGCCTGTGCGGGTTCTCTTTTTTCTCTTGCTCGGCTTTCTGGCGTTTTCTTGGGCGGACGAGGCCAATCCACCTCAAGTGAAAAGTAACGAATCGCCCAAGCCCCTGCGTGAGTTCTTTGGGGAAGCGGGGGCAGGAATTGAGAAGGGGCCAACGCCAGGGGTGATTATAGATGGGGTGGAGTATGAGAAGATTTGGCGGGAGCTAGGATTGACTGAAGAACCCGGAGCGGTCGATTTTGCAAAAGAGGTTGTGGTTGTCTCAACCACTCGAGGTAGTCGAATCACTTTTCGGCTTCGGGATGAAGGAGAGGGAAGATTGCAAGTGATGTCGATCTCAACCAGAGATATTCGACCCGGGTTGCGCTTTGGATTTTGTGTTCTTCCAAGGTCTGGGTGGAAGCAGATTAATGACAACAAGATTTAATGGCCCCACTTGTGCCACGCAAAATTTTTAGTATTATCGTCCTATGTCGCTAGTCCTATCAACACCGCGCAACTTTACTCCGGGCGATACCAAGGAGGAGTTGATCAAAATAGCCAAAGATGGTCTCGATGTAATCCAAGACCTGCCCCGCTATGCGAAAGACGGTGTGCAATCCATTGAAGCGGATGATTTTATGCGGTTTAAGTGGTATGGGGTTTATCAACAGAAACCGAAGGAAGATGGCTATTTCATGCTGCGGACCCGAATTCCTGGGGGTCAGCTTAATCCCGTGCAACTACGAGAAATTGCGGCACTTACCGATCAGTTTGCCCATGGATTTGGGGATGTGACGACCCGACAGACAATTCAACTCCACTGGCTACGGATTGAGCAGTTTCCTGAGATTTTTAAGCGTCTGCAGGCTGTGGGCATCACTTCGAGCGGGGCTTGTGGTGACATTGCGAGGAATGTGGTGGGTTGTCCGGTTGCGGGTTATGACCCTGATGCGATTCTGGACGCGACGGCCGAGCTTCATGCGGTGGATGCGCACCTGACAAACAATAGCGAGTTTTCCAATCTGCCACGGAAGTATAAGATATCCATTTCTGGTTGTCGGATCATGTGCACCCAACCCGACATCAACTGTGTGGGGGTCTTTGGCTTGGAGCGTGGGAAGGAGAAAGGGTATGGGATCAAGGTTGGTGGAGGACTTTCATCTGCGCCTCACTTGGCCCAAACCCTCCCAGTATTTTTAAAGCCTGAGGATATTTTTCCAATGGTGCACTACACCTCGGTGATTTATCGGGACCACGGGTTCCGCGACAAGCGGGCGCGGGCTCGATTGAAGTTCCTCATGGCGGATTGGGGTCCAGAGAAGTTTATTACAGAAGTGGAGCGGGTGGCGGGGCGGACTTTTCAACGGCACTCCGAATTCGTCTTCCCGGAGAATTCTGAATCGGACCATATGGGAACTCACGCCCAGATTCAAAAAGGACTGTATTGGGTAGGCGTTTGCTTGGCAGGAGGGCGATTGACTGGTGCTCAGATGAGGAGTATCGCGGATATTTCGGAAAAGCACGGGGAGAAGGGGAAAGTGGGGATTCGCGGAACGAACAAACAGAATTTGGTCATCGTCAATGTTCCAGAAAAGAACGTAGAGGCACTGAAGAAAGAATTAGAGGCTTCCGGGCTGGTGGTGAATCCAAGCAATTTCCGCAAGGGCTGTGTTTCTTGCACAGGAATCGAGTTTTGTAATCTTGCGGTGGGCGAGACAAAGAATCGAATGATTCGGATGGTGGGCGAGCTCGACCAACTTTGTTCGTATTATAAAGATCAGGTTCGGATCCATTTCAGCGGATGTCCCAGCTCATGCGGTCAGCATCAGATTGCGGATATTGGTTTTCGTGGTGCGACCCGAACTATTGATGGGGTGAAGAAGGAGTGCTTTGATATGTTTTTGGGCGGAAAAACGGGCGCAGATGCGCGGTTTAATGTCCTGATTCAACCCAAAGTGCCTTATGAAGAGGTTCACCACTATATCGATAAGGTTCTTAAGGCCTACCAAGCGAAGAAGAGTGGCACGGAGACATTAACGCGATGGCTTGGGCGGAGTTCTAAGGACGATTTGAAGTCGATTTTCGCTGAGGCGAACGGCACGACAACGGTTTGACCAAACCCGCGTTCGGCGGGAATATACTTCTCCCCTTGAAAAAGGGTCTATGAGTTCCTCTTTAGCTATATCCACGAAACTTAATTTGCAGGCACACCCTGTCGATGAGGTGGGAATTCGCGAAAGAGTGGCGAGGTTGGCCACACGGAGTATTAAAAAAACATCGAAAGTGGAGGGATTGAAATTAGCCCTATCGATGGTTGATCTGACCACTTTGGAAGGGGCAGATACCCCAGGAAAAGTCCGGCAACTTTGCACCAAGGCGATTCACCTACACTCAGGTCGCAAGGATCTGCCCATGGTGGCTGCGGTCTGTGTTTATCCGACAATGGTTCGGATTGCGCGGGAGGCTTTGCAGGGCACCTCGATCCAAGTGGCGGCGGTAGCGACCGCCTTTCCCAGTGGAATGAACCCTTTAGCGGTGAAGTTGGAAGATACGCGGTATGCGGTGGCGGAAGGAGCGCACGAGATCGACATGGTCATTTCCCGAGGAGATTTTCTTCGTGGAGATTATGCTCGGGTAGCCGACGAGATCGGGCAGGTCAAAGGTGCGTGCGGCAAGGCACATTTAAAGGTGATATTGGAGACAGGGGAACTGGGGACGCTGGATCGAGTTCGATTGGCTAGCGATATCGCAATGCAGTCAGGGGCTGACTTTATTAAAACCAGCACGGGTAAAATTCAGCCTGCGGCTACTCCCGAGGTGGTTTTGGTGATGTTACAGGCGATTAGCGACTTTTATCGTAAGACAGGGAAAAGGATTGGAATGAAGCCTGCGGGAGGTATCGCCAATGCCAAAGCCGCCCTTAACTTGCTCATCATGGTCCGCGAGGTTCTTGGGCCTGCCTGGTTAACTCCTTCTTTGTTTCGAATTGGGGCGAGTAAGCTTCCCAACGACATGTTGATGCAACTGGAAAAAGAGCGAACAGGGGTGTATCAAGGATTGGACTATTTTTCTAATGACTGAAACCAATATCTCCACCAAAGGATCCGACTGGGGTTATGCCCCTGCTCCAGAGAGTGCGGACCACTTTAAGCTGAAAGAGCAGTATGGTCTCTTCATAGGCGGGAAATTTGTTCCGGCTGGATCGGGAAAGCGATTTGCCACGATCAATCCAGCGAACGAGAAGGCGCTGGCTCAAATCGCGGATGCAGGAGAAAAAGATGTCGATAAGGCGGTCAAGGCGGCGCGAACCGCTTACGAAAAAGTCTGGCGCAAGATGTCGGGTCGGGAGCGGGGGAAGTATCTCTATCGGATTGCGCGGATTATTCAGGAGAGGGCAAGGGAGTTGGCGGTTGTCGAATCGATGGATGGGGGAAAGCCGATTCGTGAGTCTCGGGACGTAGATATCCCTTTGGCCGCCGCCCACTTTTTTTATCATGCGGGCTGGGCGGATAAGTTGGGTTATGCCTTTCCTGGTAAATCGGCCAGCCCGATCGGGGTGGCAGGTCAGATCATTCCATGGAACTTTCCTCTTTTGATGGTGGCTTGGAAGGTGGCTCCTGCTTTGGCCTGTGGAAACACTGTGGTCCTGAAGCCGGCAGAGACAACCCCACTGACGGCACT
>Ga0164295_10005494_pt1 | contig 10006 bp, 5 predicted proteins | sample GEODES006metaG_FD_111798 | JGI IMG/M metagenome (GOLD analysis project Ga0164295, IMG submission 111798) | Oligotrophic lake water microbial communities from Sparkling Lake, Wisconsin, USA - GEODES006 metaG | ecosystem: Environmental > Aquatic > Freshwater > Lake | place: USA: Sparkling Lake... | reverse complement strand
GGTTGGTAAAGCATTTTGCAAATGTCTCCATTATTGTTCAAACATCTACCACACGCTGCTTTTCTGATGAAGAATACCGTCGGGCCGGCATGGTTGTTCAAGAGGATATGCAATCTTGTGATATTTTGCTGGGCATTAAAGAAGTGCCTTACTCAAAACTCATCCCGCATAAAACCTACCTCTTTTTTTCGCATACCAAGAAACTTCAACCGTATAACCAAACATTGTTTCAAACCATTATTGATAAAAAAATCACATTAATCGATTATGAATGTCTTGAACACGAAGATGGTACTCGGATTATTGGATTTGGTTTTTTTGCCGGCATCGTAGGTGCGCATAATGGCATCATGCTGTATGGCCAGCGTACCGGGCAATTTGCCCTAGAAAGGGTACACAAAATGCGGAGTTTTAGAGAATTGATTCATGCATATTTCGGTTTAAAATTACCCAATATCAAAGTGGTTATTACAGGATCGGGTAGGGTAGCGCATGGTATTGTAGAAGTGATGAACCTCCTTCAAATGCACGAAGTGGAGCCGGATGAATTTTTGATGCGTCAATTTCCCTATCCCGTTTTCACCGAATTAAAAGGGGCTTCTTTGTATGCTCATAAAATTTCAGGATCTTATAACAGGGAAGATTTTCATCTTCACCCCAATCATTACCAATCACTTTTTGCACCCTACACCAAGGTGGCAGATATTCTTATGAATGGTATTTATTGGGATGTCAATACGCCCCGTTTATTTGAAAAAGAAGCCATTGAATCTCCCGATTTTAACATCAGCACCATTGCTGATATTACCGATGACGCAAATGGATCGGTACCTATCAATTTAGGTGATCAAACCATAGAAGACCCTGTGTATGGTGTAAATAGAGCTACCGGATTAAAAACCGCCCCCTTTTTACCCGATTCTATTGATGTAATGGCAGTAGGAAATCTCCCTAATGAACTGCCCCGCGATGCCTCCAGATATTTTGGCGAACAATTGATTAAGTATGTCCTCAATGGATTAATCATTGAACACAACGATACCATAGAAAGGGCAACCATGGTGAAAGATGGGAAGTTGACGGCAAGGTTTGATTATATGTCGACTTATGCTGGATTAACCTTATAACTTTAGATAATAATCCCTTAGCAAATCAACGAAAGGAGGGGTGTATTCGTTGTTTTCTTTGATGACAAGGGTGTGACAAATTTGGGTTGATGGGCTCTGAGCAAAGCGCAAAATCACTCTAAAATAGGGGTGTGTAGGTGTTTGTTGAACCAATACTTTTTCTTGTAGATAAAATCCGTTTGCGGTACTGATTTCCTCTATTTCTTGTAATCTAGAAAAGGGTAGAAGGATGCCAAATTCTCCGGTGGGTAATAATTGGGTTTTGATAATGGCTACCAGCTCTTTTAATCCCAAATGTGAGCTGTGTTTGGCAAGATTGTTTTTTTTATCAGCAGATTCCAGTTGTTGTTCGTAAAACGGCGGATTGGTAATGATGAAATCATACTGACGCGGAAACAAATACGTTCTGGCATCACCGTTAAAAACGGTACATCGATTTGCCCATGGGCTAGTTTTAATGTTTTCTTGAGATTCTACAAAACAGTTTTCATCTATCTCGATACCATCAATGTTGCTTTCAGCGTGTTTCTGTGCCAACATTAAAACCAATAATCCCGTTCCGCTGCCAATATCTAAAATATGCGATTGATGCTTTAAGTGTTGCGCAAACCATGCACCCAACAGGCAAGAATCCGTGCTAACTTTTAATGTTGCCCGCTCTTGACGAATGGTAAACTGTTTGAATTGGAAAAACATGATGAATGATGAGTTATGAGTCGTAAGTCGTAAGTCGTAAGTCGGAGGTCGGAGGTCGGAAGTCGTAAGTCGGAATTCGTAAGTCTGGATATGGCAGGGGGCGGAGCTTCCGACTTCCGATTAAAACCTCTTTCCGATTCCTGATTCCTAATTCTTAATTCCTAATTCATATCGTTCCTCTCGCTTCCGGAACCACATCTAATCCGCAGAAATCACCTGCCAAATATTTGTAATAGCCTGTGATGGCAATCATGCCGGCATTGTCAGTACAATATTCAAAATTTGGGATGTATGTGTTCCAACCTAATTTGATTCCATTATCCTGAATAGCTTTGCGTAAACCACTATTGGCAGAAACCCCGCCGGCAATGCAAATTTCCTTGATGCCGGTTTGTTTGGATGCCTTTTTTAATTTGTTCATTAAAATCGACACAATTCTATGTTGAACGGATGCACAAATATCATGGAGGTTTTTTTCTACAAAATCTGGATCGATACGTTTGTTGTGTTGTAAGAAATATAAAATAGCAGTTTTTACCCCGCTGAAACTGAAATTCAATCCTTCTATTTGCGGTTCAGAAAAGGTGAACTTCAATGAATCGCCTAATTTGGCATACTGGTCAACCAACGGACCGCCCGGATAGGGTAACCCCAGCATTTTAGCCGCTTTGTCAAAGGCTTCGCCAGCAGCATCGTCGATGGTTTCGCCTAAAATCTCCATCGATAATGGACTGGTGCATTTGATGATTTGCGTATGTCCGCCACTCACTGTTAAACACAAAAAAGGAAAGGTTGGCTTTGATGTGGCAATAAGGTTAGCCAATACATGTGCTTGCATGTGATGCACACGTATGATTGGAATGTTTAAACACATCGATAATGATTTTGCTACTTCCGCACCTACAAGTAAAGCCCCAATTAATCCGGGGGCATGGGTAAAGGCGATGGCACTCAAATCTTTTTTGGATATACCTGCCTTTACTAATGCCGAATCAATTACTGGAATGATATGTTGCATATGCACTCTACTTGCCAACTCTGGCACAACACCGCCATATTGGGCATGAATCTCTTGCGTAGCAATAATATTGGATAATATTTTACCGTCAGCACAAACAGACGCACTGGTTTCATCACAAGATGTTTCTATCGCTAAAATATGTACTGACTGCATCTATATTGTTTAATTACATCTACTGCGGAAATGGTACAAAATGTGTTGGTTATCCATTTATTTAGACCTGATAGCCACCACTGGATCCATTTTTGCTGCAATCGAAGCTGGAATGATCCCTGCAATTATCCCAATCATTATACAAATTCCTAAAGCTAAACTGAGGATATTCATTGATATAAATACAGGAAATTGGAATGCTGCAGTCAAGAAAAAGGTCATAATAAAGACCAACAATAAACCGATGGCACCTCCAAGAATACAAATGAACGCAGATTCTAAAAGGAATTCAGCTAAAATAGTGCTTTTTTTGGCGCCAAGGGCCTTCTTTAAACCAATTACGGGCGTTCTTTCTCGCACTGTTACAAACATGATGTTGGCTATACTGAACGCTCCCACAATCAAACTCAAAATCCCAATAAACCATCCGCCAATGGAAACATTGCCGAAAAAGCCAGTAACGGCTGAACTGAAATCACTTACCGAATTTAAGGTGAAATCATCTTCCTCCTTTGGCCCTAACCTTCGCATATTGCGCATTTCGCCTTTCAATTCACCCCTCATCGACTCTAAATCAATATTGGGTTGACCTTGCACCATTATAATTGGTCCAGCATTTTTTTCTTCATATAATAATCTAAAATAAGGGTAGGATAAAAAAACTGATTGGTCAAACTGCCAACCTCCCATTAAACTTTTACCTTTTTTCTTGATTACCCCAATGATTTGCAATTTTCTATTTTTGAGCGTCACTGTTTGTCCGATCGCTTTTTCAGCTTTTCCATATAATTGTTCCGCATTATCAAAGCCGATTACTGCAAAGGGAGCTTCTTTTTCTAATTCTGATAGGCTAAAATATCTACCAGCTAGCATTTCAAAGGGTTGAATTTGAGTAAAACCATCTGTTGCACCATAAATATTTACTGGATTCAATTTGGTGTTGTTGTATTCAATAGCACCATTGGTGGAAAGTACATAGCAAATATTTTCAATCAGCGGACTACTTTTTTTAAGTTGTCTCATTTCAGAAACGGTAGGTTCAGGGCGGTTTACATACTTCCACCAAGGATAATCTGGCCCGCCACCATAATCCCATTTGTCTATATATATGGTATTGCTGCCCAAAGATTTGATATCGTTTTGTACATTTTGTTCCAGACTATTCACTGTGGCCAGAACGCCAATAATACAGAATATACCAAAAGTTACACCCAGTAAAGAAAGCGTGGTTCTTAATGTATTGTTTCTTAATTCGAGCAATGCCAGTCTAAAACTATGCGAAAGTATTTCTGCGAGTTTTTTCATCGATGTAAAATTAGTGATTCCTTATTGGGTAGGCTAAAGCTTTTTTTAAGCGGAAAAATCTATGGGTTAGTGGTTAATCTTTCTTTTTTGTAAAGGGGGTATAAAATTAAAAGTTTTACCTTTGCAAAAGCATGAAATACGATAGTGAAATTCAGAAGCGCCGCACATTTGCCATTATTTCTCACCCGGATGCGGGAAAAACCACTTTAACAGAGAAATTTTTATTGTTTGGAGGAGCCATTCAGATTGCCGGAGCTGTAAAAAGCAACAAGATTAAAAAACACGCCACTTCCGATTTTATGGAAATAGAACGGCAACGGGGAATTAGTGTTGCTACTAGTGTGATGTCTTTTCAATACAAGGATAAGTTGATCAATTTGTTGGATACACCGGGGCACAAAGATTTTGCGGAAGATACCTACCGTACACTAACCGCCGTAGACAGTGTGGTGTTGGTAGTAGATAGCGTTAAAGGGGTGGAGGAACAAACCCGAAAATTAATGTCGGTTTGCCGCATGCGTGACACGCCTGTGATTGTGTTCATCAATAAATTAGATCGCGACGGTAAGGTGCCGTTTGATTTATTAGATGAAATCGAGAAAGAATTAAATATTCAATTGCATCCCCTGAGTTGGCCCATTAATATGGGAAAAGAGTTTAAAGGGGTATATAATTTATATGATAAGAGCTTGTTGTTGTTTAAGGCCAATCAAAAAGCCACCGCAGATGATATTTTGCCTTTGCAAGATTTGAATGATCCCATGTTGGTAACTCAGGTGGGTGAAAAAGATGCGGCACAACTTCGCGAAGACGTAGAATTGATTGAAGGTGTTTATGGTGATTTTAACGCAGATGCCTATCTGCTAGGAAAAACCGCCCCTGTGTTTTTTGGTTCTGCCATCAATAATTTTGGGGTAAAAGAATTGCTTGACACTTTTATTCAAATTGCACCTCCACCGAGAAGTTTAGAATCTACTGAACGCACGGTAAATGTTCACGAAGATAAATTCTCCGGATTCATCTTTAAAATCCACGCCAATTTAGACCCTAGGCACCGTGATAGAATTGCATTTTTACGCGTTTGCTCTGGAAAATTTGAACGAAATAAGTTTTTTCACCACGTGAGATTAGACAAAGAGGTACGTTTTAGTAATCCTTATAGTTTTATGGCGAGGGAAAAAGATGTTATTGAGGAGGCATATCCTGGCGATGTGGTTGGATTATTTGATACCGGAAACTTTAAAATAGGCGATACATTAACTGAGGGAGAAGAATTCTATTTTACCGGCATCCCTTCTTTTTCGCCAGAAATATTCAAGGAAGTGGTGAATAAAGATCCAATGAAAACCAAACAACTAGAAAAAGGGTTGTTGCAATTAACCGATGAAGGGGTAGCACAATTGTTTACCCAATTGAATGGTAATCGCAAAATTATTGGTTGTGTAGGTGAGCTTCAATTTGAGGTTATACAATATCGTTTATTGCAAGAATATGGGGCATCGGTGCAGTTCAATACATTGCCTTTTTATAAAGCTTGTTGGATAACCTCCAACAATAAAGCCAAGCTTGACGATTTTACGCGGTTTAAAACCACCAACGTGGTAACCGATAAAGATGGCTATTTGGTGTACTTGGCGCAAAGTGATTGGTTTTTACAAACAGAAATCGCCAACAATCCGGATATTCAATTCCATTTTACATCTGAGATACATAAAAACGATTAATGAATAGTATAAGCATTATTGTTTGACTATTATAGGATATCCCATTCATTTGGCATGCATTCAATGGCGAAAAAAGGCTTATATGCATCATTTTAATGGTATCAGATGGTGATTTGCATGTATTATTAAACTTTCAATGTTTGGCGATTTCGAATTTTTTAAGCAAGGTTTTAATGTTTGTTTAAAAAATACAATAAATCGGGTTATAAAATTCAACAATTCCAAGAAATAGCTATTTTTTTTACGATTCTTGTATTATTTTTTAGTTAAGACAAGGTTAATTTATTAAATTGCAATCGACTTTTTAAAACTAGACTGAATTATGAGAAATTTTTTCATGCTTTTACTGTGTCTAGTTACTTGTTCTACACAAGTTTGGGCACAAAATCGAACCATTTCGGGTAAAGTATCTGATGCAAAAACAGGGGAAGCCTTAAGGGGTGTAACTGTAACATCAGGTACAACAAGTTCTCTATCTGATGTAAACGGAAATTATCAAATTAAAACTTCTGCAAAATCCATCACATTTATGTTTGTTGGATATGAAAGAGCAGAAGTTCAACTTGGTAAAACAAACCTTGTAAATGTTTTATTAACAAGTACTTCTAAAGCTTTAGAAGAAGTAGTTATCACAGGTTATTCTCGTGAGCGCAAAACACAATTTGCTGGTGCTGCAACTGTATTGAGCAGCAAAGTTGTTGAAACTGTTCCTGTTGGTGCTTTTGACCAAGCATTACAAGGTAGAGTACCAGGTATGTTGGTGAACTCAGGTTCTGGTCAACCAGGATCTAGTGCTTCTGTAACCATTCGTGGTGTACAATCTATTACAGGAGCAGGTGCACAACCTTTGTATGTATTGGATGGTGTACCATTGCCAGCCTTTGATATGGCTACCATTAATGCCAACGATTTTGAATTCTTCACCATTTTGAAAGATGCAAATGCTGCAGCTTTGTATGGTGCAAGAGCGGGTACTGGTGTTATTGTAATTACCACTAAAAGAGGTAAAGCCGGTCAAACCAATTTCCAATACAGAACCCAAATGGGTATTACTTCTCGTCCAAGTTTTGCACGCATGGACCTTATGAATACTAGGGAAATGATTGCGTACGAAGAAAGAGAGAAAATTCCTGGAACGCCAGGTTGGGTATATTCTGCTTTGAACCCAGCTATCCCAACTGGTTATACTGCTGCAATGAAGCAAACTTCTTTAGACAGTATCAGAAACATTGATATTGATTATGCCAATATTTTCTTCCGTCAAGGGATCTCTCAAACGCATGAATTGAATATGTCTGGCGGAACTGATAAAACCAGGTATTATCTTTCAGCAGGATATTTTAACCAACAAGGTATTGACCTTGGTTCTGAATTGAAAAGATATACTGTAAGATTCAATTTGGATCATACTGTTGATAAATTAACTGTTGGTTTAAATACTACGATTGGTTACTCACAGTCTAAATTGTCTGAAGGTGAATTATTGGGAAACAGTGCTCGTAACCCTTTCCAAATGACTTACCGTGCAAAAAACTATGAGAATCCTTACAAGCCAGACGGTTCTTTGAACTTTGGTGCTAGTACTAGTATGGCAATTAAGTCAGTAGCTAACTTGTTAGAGGGTATTCAGAATTCCATGAGAAATGCTAATAATTTGAAAATCAACGGAGCTGGTTCAGTAGCATATAAAGTTCTTCCTTCATTTACATTGAAAACAACAATGGGTGTGGATGTATCTAGCTATTATTCTAATCGTTATATTAATGCAAATTCTTATATCGGTGCTTTGCAATTCTCACAGAATGGATTGGCTCAAGAAGGATATAACCTTACTTCTCAGTTCATCAGTACTTCAAGTGCCATTTTTGCCAAGAAATTTGGTAAGCATGAAGTAGAAACTGGTGGTTATTTTGAAGTTGTTCGAGGTTTTGATCGTGGTCTTGGTTTTACCTTGTATAACCTTGATCCTAGATTGACACAAACAGGACAGGGTGCAAGTGCTTTGGCTACTGGTGGTGCTGCAACTTATCCTCAAAATGCAACAAGTGCTAAAGGTGGATTCGGTATCCGTTCTTATTTCGGAACAGCTCGTTATACATTCAACAACAAGTACTCTATCAACGGAAATATCCGTCGTGATGGTACTTCACGTATAGTTAATCAAGACAACAGAGAAATCACTACCTGGTCTACAGGATTTATATGGAATGCTATTCAAGAAGATTTCTTGAGTAAGTTTACCTTCTTGTCAGATTTGAAAGTTAGGGCTTCTTATGGTATTGTACCAAACATTGGTTCAATTCCTACCTCTTCTTTCGGTACTTATTTGGGAAGTGTTGCCAACTATCAAGGACCCCAGGTTCCTACATTTGGTACTACAGCTTATGCAGGTTCTACAATTGGCGGTTTGGCTCCAAGTACACCGGGTAACCCTAATTTGAAAATTGAAAATATTCAAAAAACAAATATAGGTCTTGATTTTGCTATTTGGAACAACCGTGCAAGATTCACTATTGACGCTTACAAAAACAAAACTGTTGATTTGTTCGTTAGTCAGCCATTGTCTGGTACAACTGGATTTGGTAGCTTGAACGTGAATGCAGGTATTATGACCAATCAGGGACTTGAATTGACTGCAAAAGTTGATGTAGTAAAAACAAATAATATTGGCGTAACCCTTGGTGTAAACCATGCGATCAACAAAAACAATATTGACGATTTAGGATTGGTTAACGAATATTTCTTAGGTACATTCGTAATCAGGAAAGGTCTTCCTTATGGTTCTCATTATAACTACAATTACTTAGGAGCAGATCCTGCAACGGGTAACCCGATATATGAGACAGCTGATGGAAAAACAACTTTTGATATCTCAAAAGCAGGTCAGTTTGCCAAGTTTGGTACTTATTTACCAAAGCACGTAGGTGGATTTGATTTTGAATTAAGGTACAAAATGATTACCATTTCAGGTTTGTTCTCCTATCAGTTTGATGTAGTGAGAAGCAATAACACCCGTAACTGGATTACCAGAGGTACCCCTGGATACCAGCAAAGCGTTAGAGGTTCAAGAGAATTGATAGAGAACCAATGGCAACAACCTGGTGATGTTAAAATGTTCCAAGCATCTAAATTTGACAGAGGTTTTACATCTTCAGATTTAGAAGATGCTAAGTTCTTACGTCTCAGGAACTTAATGGTTTCTTACCAATTGCCAGAAATTAAAGCTACTAGTGGAAAGGTGATCATCAAAAGTGCTCGTTTCTATGTACAAGGTCAAAACCTTGCTATCTGGAGTCCTTGGAGAGGTTTAGATCCTGAAGACAACAACAACATCAGTTTGAACGAATATCCTAATCCAAGAATGATTGTGTCAGGTTTGGATATCAACTTCTAATAATTTAATATTTATATAATGAAAAAGAGTATAATCATCTTTGGATCACTTTTTATGTTGTTGATGGTGACATCTTGCAAAAAAGTGATTGATGTTAAAGAAACTGACTTTATTGGAGGCGATATCGCCTTAAAAACTGTAGCAAATAACCAACAAGGTATTATTGGAGCTTATGCTGCAATGAACGTAGAAATGGGCATTTTGTTGAATAGCGTATTTGCTGATGAAGTAAAAGTAGCAGAGTTCTATAATGCAGCAACAAACCACGAATGGCAATATGCATCTACGGATATTGGTTTAAGAGACAACTACACCGCATTTCCTTTGTATTACAGGATCATTGACCGCGTAAACCGTGTGTTGATTGCTCTGCCTATCTCAACTTCATCTGGTGCTGCTGACGATGCGTTGAAATTACGTTTAAAAGGTGAAGCCCTTTTCTTAAGAGCTTTTGCACATTTTGAATTGTATCGTTTTTACAGCAACAGTGCTGTTGGAACTGATTTGGCATTGGCTTACATGGAAGTTCCTTCTTTGGATCCCAAAGAAAGAATCGCTGTAGCTCCTTATATTGCAAAAGTTAAAG
>Ga0164295_10005492_pt1 | contig 10008 bp, 5 predicted proteins | sample GEODES006metaG_FD_111798 | JGI IMG/M metagenome (GOLD analysis project Ga0164295, IMG submission 111798) | Oligotrophic lake water microbial communities from Sparkling Lake, Wisconsin, USA - GEODES006 metaG | ecosystem: Environmental > Aquatic > Freshwater > Lake | place: USA: Sparkling Lake... | reverse complement strand
TGGAGAGCAGCCCTGGCCTATTACATATAGCTATTCTCGAGCAGTGCAAGATCCAGTCCTTAAGATATGGCGCAACAGAGCAAATAACACCAAGAAAGCTCAAGCTTTATTCTCTCAGCTGTTGGCTCAAAATAGCGCTGCGAGAAATGGCGAGTATATTTGAGCTAATCACAGGCGTTGCAGCGACTTAATTAAAAAACATTAAAAAAAGTTCTGAAAAGCTGTTGACAGCACCCAAACGTAAGCGGTATTATTATATCAGTGCTGCACACATAAATTACTCAAAAACAAAAATAAACACTTTTAACAGGTTAGCAAGCGCCAAGGGCCCACGCTAACCTGTTTCTTTTTACACGAATAACCGCTAATGCTAGGCATAGCGGTTATTTTTTTGTTCACTAAATATTTGCACAATTTATCATTTGCCCTAGCCGAACCAACTTGGCCGAAGCCACATGCCATTATTACTATATAGCCCTTGTGCTTATACATACTAAGGTGGTAATATTTATATCAAATACTAAAAATAAAAATGACTACAAAAATCAAGATACGAGCAGAGTTAATATCAGATATAATCGCCGCTTTTGGCATTGTATTGGTATTTGCAGTTATTCTTTCTGGTTCTAAGCTAGAAACCAAAAAAGCCCAAGCCGAGCTTGCTACAGTCAGCACCGAAGCCCCTGTTGCTTCTGATATTACAGCTGTACTAAAAGGCTCAGCGTTAAGTAGCGAAAGCCCAATCAGCTCTCGAGGCTTCCAGTGGGGGCAGGACTCCAGCTACGGCAACACGACGGCCGATTCCTCTGCCATACTACCCGTCCGATTCACTAGCCAGCATGCCACCGGCCTTAAGCCTAACTCTGTCGCTGCCAGAGCCGATGGCAGCTTTGCCATCTTAAACTCTGAGGCGAGCAAGGTACTTATTTATGATAATTCTGGAAATCTATCAAATGAAGTGGGTGGAACTAAAGGCTCAGGCAACTATGAATTCGACGCGCCATCTGCAATTATGTTCGATAGCAATGGCAATCTACTGGTTGCAGACACCAATAATAACCGAATTCAGAAATATGATTCCTCACTAGCCTATTCCGGCACCATTTCCGACTCCTCGATGATGAGCCCTATCGGGTTAGCTACCGATAAAGATAATAACTTGTACGTAATTGACTCGCAGAATAGTCGCGTCCAGAAATTTGACCTAGCCTTAGTGCCGCAAACAATTTTTGGTGGATCTGAAATCGATCAGCCCAAGAGCATAGCAGTTGATTCCCAGGGCAATCTCTATGTCGCCGACAAAAATGGCCTAGAAAAATTCAATTCTACCGGCAACTATATTCAAAGAATCGGCAATCAAGCCTTCACTTCTGTTGCTATCGACTCCAAGGACAAGATATATGCCAGTAGCTTTGATGATTATATAAAAGTGTATGAAAAGTCGGGGCAATTCCAGCTACAATTTAGTGGCAACGGCTCGGATGCGACAAATTTTAATCAAATCAGCCAGCTTAGCTTCGATTCAAACGACAATCTCTTTGTGGCTGAACGTGATAAATCTAAAGTTAATAAGTTTGCTAGTCAGGAGTCTTATAGCCTCGGGGATTTTAGCCTTGATATTGGTAATCTCAGCTGTAGCACGCGATACCACTTTAGGGCATATGTAAGTAATGGCGATGGAACTGCCTATGGCAATGATGCATCATTTGTAACGCTACCGTGCGGCTCTAGCCGACTCTTAAGTCCGATGTCTATGAGTATTCAAACCAATAGCCCTACGGCCGTAGGCAGCTTCTCTGCCACGCTAAATGGGGATGTCACTGCCACTAGCACCCCTACCACCAAAAGAGGTTTTGAGTGGGGTACTACGGCAAGCCTCGGTAGCCTTGTCGCAGGAGAGGCCACTGAAGCCAGTCGCAACATAAACCCAAGCTCCGCCCCCTGGCCCATAGCAAGTAATTTGCCGACTGGAGTGGCAATAGATAAAAACCTTCAAAGGGTCTATGTCTCCGACCCGAATAATAATCAGATAGGAATCTATGACTTCGCAGGCAATACAATTGCAACATATTCACCAGGCACACTAAGCGATCCCAATGGCTTAGCCGTTGATGGCAATGGTCGTATCTACATCGCCGACAGTGGAAATGATAGGATTTTAGTAATTAACTCTGACTTAACCCTGGCAGGTAGTATGGGAGGACCTGGCCCTAATCCGCAGAATCTTAGTAACCCCCACGGCGTTGCTATTGATACGTTCGGCAATGCCTACGTGGCTGACACTGGCAACGACAAAATAAAACGCTACGACTCTAGTTTTACATACGATGCAAGTGGCAGTTTCGGCACCACTGGATCTGGAGCAACTGGAGAATTTAATAATCCGCTAGGAATTGCTATATCTCAAAGCGGCAGCAACAAAATTGTAGTTGCCGATACTGGTAATAGTCGCTACCAGGTCTTCGAACAAAGCTACTCTTCGGGTCCTCCGATAAGCATAACTCCAGTAGCCATTCCGAGTCTTATAGTGGACGGCAGCAGCTCTGGCACTGCTTTTGTTTCTCCGGCTTCGGTGGCAATTGATGTCAAAAATAATGTCTACGTGGCGGATACTGGCAACGACAGGATAGCCATATTCCGCGAAGATGGTAGCTTTACCAGTACCTATGGATCAATTACGAATTTGAATTCTCCATATGGCATTGCCACCTATACTCAGCCCGAATCCAACCCCACGAACAACGATTCGCTACTTTTTATTGCAGATCAGAATAATTCTGAAGTTGAAAAGTTCTTAACACAGGGAGAGTTCTCTCCGGCAGCCTTCAGTAATACTCTAAATTTCCTTAATTGTGGCACCACTTACTTCTACCGTGCTGTAGCGACTAACTCGACCGGAGATTATAACGGTGCAACTGAAACCTTCACTACTAACCCATGCAACACGAACATCTCGGTGACGACCCTTCCGCCAGACAATATAGCCGGGACGTTCGCTACGCTAAATTCTAGTTTTAATTTTGTCGGCGACCCTCAGCTTAAAAGTCAGGGCTACCAGTGGGGCTCATCGAACTCTCTAGGTAATACCATCCTAAACACTAATGTCGATAACGCTAGCTATCTAGACTTAGCAACCCAGTGGAGCTCAGGTTTGAATACCCCTATCGATACGGCAACCGACTCGGATGGTAACGTATATGTTTCCGATAGTGCCAATAATAAATTGAAGAAATACAACAATAACGGTGGTTTTATTACTGAGTGGGCCGTAACCAATCCTCGCGGAATTGGCCAGCGCCTCGGTTATATTTGGGTAGCAAATCAAGCTGGAATCTCAAAATATCAGTCTGACGGAACTTTTATTGCAACGTTTACAGATGGTATTGGTGCTACGGATGTGGCTGCAGATGATAGTGAATATATGTATGCAACTTTTCCAGAGGGGTACGTATTAAAACTTAACCCTGGAGGATCACCCGATAGAATAATTGGATACTATAGCGCTAGTGTCCAAGAAAACTTAGGCTACTTCCCGACAGGTATAGATATCAAAGATGGAGACAGTGTGATGTTCGTTGCCGACACTACAAAAAACAGAATAGCCAAATACTCCCTGACTGGTGTTTATGGAGGAGAAGTTGGTAGTTTTGGATCCGAAAAGGGACAATATATTCTCCCCGGTTTTGTTGATTACTCTAATAGCGCACTATTTATAACCGACTCTACTGGCTCTCTCACCAAGACCGATGAAACCGGTGGTACCATTTACTATAAAGATATCATAAATAGCATGATTTATACCGGCAGCATTAACTCTATATTGAGCGGTGTGTCGGTCGATGTTAGTGGCAATATATTCGTTACCAGTCCTGCTAATAATCTTGTTAAAAAGTACTATCAAAGGGGCTTAACTTCTGCAGTAGCAGGAAGCTACCCCAGTGTACTAGGCCAGCTAAATTGTGGGTCAACTTACTACTACAGAGCATTTGCATCTAATGGAGTAACAAATTTCTTTGGCGATATAATATCCTTTCAAACCGTAAGCTGCAATCTTATTCCGTCGATCATAAACCCAATTCCTGCAGGTACATTTCCTGCGGGGATTTTCTCTTCTGCTCAGCCGGGTGGCGGCGCAGGAATTATTTCTGATTCGAGCGGACCTATATCTCAGCTAGGAAGAGGCGGAATAATCACATCCATAGACAATGCATTACAGGGAATTTTAAACATAACAAAAAGAGTTTCTCGCGAAATCGCAACTGCGATACCATTTTTACTTATTTTTATTATCCTATTCTTTGCATTAATTTACGCCATCCAGTCATATCGAGAACTAAAGAGCAGTGAACGCTATAATATTTTAATTGATAAGTATGAAAACCTTCAGTTTGGTAGCAAAAACTTTATAGCCCTCACCAACCATTATCTCAATACCCCAATTAGTATTATGCAGCTCAGTGGTGGGCTACTATTGTCTGCAGGCACCATAACTAAAGAGAAATATAACGAAATAAATTCCCTAATGCGCAACATCACCAACTCAGTTCATGAACTTTTGGAGAAAAACACAAGTGCGACCGAAAAATTTATGTCAGGCATGAACCCTCAAATTATCAGCAACAAACCCATCAATACCAGCTTTAATCCACTAGCATGGTTTCCTATTGTAATAGCTGGGCTACTTGTAGTTCTAGCTAACCTTCTATTTTTACGGGCAGAAGTCCTGAGCTTTAACTATGCTTCACTAATAATTCAGATTGGGCTTTTTGCATTAAGTGCATTATTTGTCTTACTGGCCTGGAGAAGCCTTAGTCGCAATCGAGAAATTCGCAAACAGAGAGCGATAACTCTTAAAAAAGAGCAGGAACTTTCTAAGTATAAGATCAACTTCATTAATGAAGCCTCTACATCAATAGACCAGAACATAACCAAAATCGAAAAAATTGTGTCCGAGTTTGGCCAAGATGAACAGTCTAAATCCTTCGTCAGAGGCGTAGCCATGCTATCAGGTGTTCAAAAATCATTTGAACTACTTAAGAAATTTTCAGCATTTAGCCCTACTGGCAGCGTAAATGAATCTGATGTGAATGAAGTGACAGCTAAGATCCTAGAGCGCCAGTCGGCTGGCCTAGAAAGAAAGAATCTTAAAATCAAAACAAACATATCTGATGAACTAAACATGCGCCTAGATAAATCCGCACTGATCCTTTTGCTGGGTTCGGCTATCAATAATGCCGTTAAATTTAGCAAGCCAAATGGCACCATCTATCTTGATGTCGAAAACAAGATTCATGGGTCCAAGATAACCATAAAAGACCAAGGAATAGGAATACCAAAAGACAAGATTGATCAGCTCATGACACCATTTACACGAGCAAGCGATGCGTTGCAATATGACTATGAAGGTCTTGGCCTAGGGCTGTATCTGGACAGAATAATTATTGAACAAATAGGTGGAACAATAAAAATATCTTCTGAGCTTGGCAAGGGCACAACAGTTGAATTCGAAGTTCCGAGGGGAATAAATCAGCCCACTAAGAATCCTCAAAAAGACACCAATAAAGCTACTCAACAGATTAAAATAGCATAAAAAAAAGCCCCTTCTGCAAATAATTTGCATCTGGGGCATAAATCATAAGTCCTTAAGCTTTATGGCTCCTTCTAAGCGAAGCTCGTTAATAGCTTGAATCCAATCATGCATCATTGCATTCTCACGATCCTTCTTGGTTGCGAGATGCATATAGCTTTCTGGCCTGATCAATTCACCAACTACACCGACTATAACGCGGCGCCGCATGATGGCAGTACGCTTAACTCGATCCTCTCTGGAGCAGCCCACTAGACCAATTGGCAGAATTGGGCATCCGGACATAAATGAAGCTCTAAAAGCTCCATTTTTAGCTCCCTCAACATTAGAGTTAGCTGCCCTGCTACCTTCTGGAAACATAATTGCTGGAACTCCACGCTTAAGAGCACTAACCACAACAGGTATTACCTCTGTGGGCTCATAGGAAGCCATTTGGAGTGCTTTGATGCGTTCGGGTGAGTTCTTGTCCATGTTCGAGTCCAAGCTCGGTCTAAAGACTGGAACGGCACCCATGCGCTGGTTAATTTGAGCTAGGATAGGATTCACACAAAAATGCGGCTTACATACCCAGACAAGCCCGCGCCGAAACATCCCAATAAATGAAATGTCCCAAATCAAGCCATGATTAGCTGCAATTATAAACGCCTGGCAATCACCAATCTTACTAGTACTGTTGCGAAAATAGTACTTTGGCTTATACCGATATCCTCCTGCTTGAGGAATTCGCTCATCATAATAAAGTATAGGCTTAGTAAAAATCTTAGCCATTAGCGTAATGGCACCACGGAAAAAAACATAGCCCGTAGGATACGCCACGCCAGTTGCAGACTTCAGTCGCTTTTTGCGCTTATTGTTATCTTCACTACTCAGATTAAGCATTCATCGCCTCCATCTTGAAAGGTACTTAGAGAATTCTAACAGGTTATAGTCGGCTTTTAAAGCGTATCTTTTTTAAAGTTGTAATGATTACATTATTAAATACTTTTCAATCAAAAAAAGACCATTCAAGGTCTTCTTTTGGTGGAGCTGGCGGGAATTGCACCCACGTCCGCTAAACTTTCCAATATGATTTCTACGAGCGTAGCTAACCTGAAAATTGTTTAACAAGCTCTAGGTCATAGAAGATTAGCCAAAGAAACCTAGCACTTGCTTACTATTTAGTCTTGAATAACACCTAGCAAGAAATGTTACTGCAATCTGGTAAATGACATCGAATACCCCCTACCAGACATTAAGGGATCGACGGCTAATGACAATTAAGCATAAGCTGGTGCGAATGATGGTGCAGGAACTGCATTCACCAAACGCGATACAAGTGATTTTGCATCTATAGTTTTGAGAACAGCTAACGTGTATTCTCAACCCGACTCGCAATCATATTTCAAGATTCAACGTCGAAGCTAGTCAGCCCCATAGCAAGAATTATAACATATTTAGCGACATAAAGCTAGTGCTATATATCAAACTTGAGGTGCTTTTTCATGGTCATGAACTGGTAAACTCCAAAAATTGCTATCAGTCCACCAGATATTGTCATTACAGAACCAGGGCTTATTAGATCAGCCGTAATACCAGCAAGTAACACCGGCAAGCAAGCTGCTAGATTCATCATCATATTGAGAGTACCGAATATCTTTCCCCTATCTTCGTCGGTTGAATGCTCCTGGAGCAATGTTTGTGCAGATACGCTCACAAGAGCATTGGCGAAGCCCAAAATAAAAGCTAGCGATATCACGATGGCAGTGTAAAAAGGCAGCTCCCTAAGGTTTGCGACGTTCCCAATAGCTAGTAGCGATGCAACTGCCATCGCAATACCAACGTTAATGACCTTGGCCTTATGAGCCTTTTTGAATACCTGTCCGACGACTATTGCACCAATCACCATACCGAGAGCAGCCGGGATGATTATCTTTGTACTCACCTGCGCTAGGCTTTGGTTGAATAGTACTACTGCCAGACCAGGGGCAACGACCGCAATAATACCGATTATCATCTGCCCAATAGTCAGGTTAGCAATTGGGAAAAGCAACATCGGAGACTTAAAAATTTTGCTGGTGGTCTGTCGTATTGTTATAAAAACTTCATGATTTATTGCCCTGAAATTTAGGCCGTGTTGCTTGGCTTTCATTCTAGGCAAGCCAGCACTCAGAAAAGCTGCCAGCACAAATGCGGCCGACGTAACCCAATATACCGAATCAGCCCCCCAGGTAGATATGATAGGCCCCGCCAAGCTATAGCCTAATATGAATGAGCTATAAAGAGTGAATAAAAACAGCGAATTAGCCGCTACTAATTGATTTTTCTTAACAAGTCTTGGTAAGGCTGCCGATTCTGCAGGTGTAAAAAATTGAGATAAAATTGATATTACGAAAACCATTACATACACGAACACTAAATTGGCCTCAAATAACAAAAAGAACAAAACTAGCACAGCCCGCACGATATTTGTAACAACAAGTACTTTTCTTCGATCTAAGTGGTCTACGTAGGCGCCTGCTAGGACGGCAAAAATTATCGAAGGGACACCAAATGCCAAAATCAACAAGCTGACTGATATATTCGCATAGCTAGTATTAGCGGAAAGGTCGAAAACACGAATAATAAGTGCAAAATTCAATAGATTAGCAGCTAACTGCGAAAAAAGTTGAGCTAACCATATCTGTAAAAAGTTTTTATTTTTTAATAGATTTGGAATCATAAACTTAATTTTAGCATTATTGGACTGCGATTCACAGAAAAAATATGGTCTAAGTTTGTAAGCAGCCGCTTAAAATGTATATAATGTATTCATGAAAAATAAAAAAATGAAAATACTATTAGTTACAGAGAGCTACTGGCCAAATGCCGATGGCGGCGCACTATTTGAACGCCGCTTAGTAAAGGGCCTAATAGGCAAAGGGCATGAAGTGTCAGTATGGGCACCTGCCAAAAACTTCAGGAATTATATCGAAAATGATGACGGCTACAGCATACATCGAGAAATGGCTGTAACACTGCCGGTTAATAAAAAATACAAAGTCTCGCTTCTACCTGCAATGCATACCCGCAGGATTTTTGACCAAGTCAAGCCCGATGTAATTCATATTCATAATCCAGCCCTACTTGGCAGGACAGCAATGAAATATGCTAATCGCCACAAAATACCAGTCCTAGCTACCAATCACCTCATGCCAGAAAATGTCTTGATGAACATTAAGGGAAGCGGCTGGTACTACAAGTGGTTCTACCAGAGATTTTGGAATTATTTAGTTAAATTTCACAATCGAGCACAATTTGTGACCACTCCAACCCAAACGGCTCTAGATTTTTTACTCAAGCATGGCCTCAAGACGCCCTCAAAAGCCGTCACTAACGGAATCGACACTGAAGTGTTCAGGCCAGCCAAAAAAGATTTAAAAATAGCTAAAAAGTACAATTTAAGTACCAAGCCAACCATCTTATATCTAGGACGGGTGGATGGCGAGAAACGAATTGATTTAATAATCAAAGCTATGCCGTCAGTGCTTAAGAAAGTAGATAGCCAGCTGGTCATAGCTGGGTTCGGTAACGCTATGGATGAGCTCAAAAATCTAGCCACCAAGCTTGGTGTTTCTAAAAACATCATCTTTACAGGTTTTATAGACGAGGAGGATAAGCCAGCTATATATAACCTCAGTGATCTTTTTGTAATTAGCTCACCCGCCGAACTGCAAAGCATTGTAACCCTAGAAGCTATGGCAAGCTCTAAGCCTATTATTGCGGTAGATATTGCAGCTCTGCACGAGCTAGTGCATGACAACGAGAATGGGTACCTTTTTAAGGAGGATAGCTATTTGGAGCTAGCCGAAAATATTACTAAGATCCTTACTAGCCCCAAGCTCATGAAGGAGTTCGGGCAAGAAAGTATGAATATCATCAATAAAAGCCATAGCACAGAGATAACTTTCGATGAATACGAGTCGATACTTGAGAAAATTAGCTCATGAAGATAGGTTTTTTTACCGACAGATACTACCCTCAAGTAGATGGCGTGGCCGTTTCGGTAGATATTTTTGCTAAAGAACTAATAAAATTAGGGCATGAAGTTATTGTTTTTGCACCTGAAGCTGCTAAGAAGAAAAAAAATCAAGAAGACCCGGCATATGTGGTGAGGTTTAAATCGTTCCCAAGCATATGGTACGAAGACCATCGCGATACTATGCCGTTCACTGCCTCTACCATAAAAAGAGTTAAGAACGAAAATCTTGAAATTATCCATATTCACACACCTGCTCAAGTCGGAATGCTTGGCCTCAGGATAGCTAAGGAAGATAATATACCGACTGTCGTAACTCACCATACCGATATTGACCAATATGCCAAGATTTACAAGAAAATAATGCTTGGCATCCTGGTAGGTATACTGCTAGGCCCAGCACTTATCAAATCAAGTGACCAATATA
>Ga0164295_10005490_pt1 | contig 10009 bp, 1 predicted proteins | sample GEODES006metaG_FD_111798 | JGI IMG/M metagenome (GOLD analysis project Ga0164295, IMG submission 111798) | Oligotrophic lake water microbial communities from Sparkling Lake, Wisconsin, USA - GEODES006 metaG | ecosystem: Environmental > Aquatic > Freshwater > Lake | place: USA: Sparkling Lake... | reverse complement strand
TACCAGAAAAGCGTAGAGAGGGCTGCGAATCTGAGATGCATGGCAGGACCGTACCCCGATACTGACGTAGACTCGTACACACCGCTCGGGGCCGAATCATCCCAGGGGAACGAATGGGCTTCGGCGTGCAACGCAAAAACAACGGGATGCCACTGCGCGATGCCAGGGCTGTCTAGAATGACTGACACTTGCGCAAGCTGCTTCTCGGGCATGTGCTCTGAATGCACCACGGGAACATCGCCCATCTCGTTCGGTTGCATCGACAGGGTGCCAGGCTACTTGGCCCCAACCTTAGGATCGAATGCAGGCTTGGGCTGCACTGCGAGCATGGTTGGTTCAAACTCAGGTGCAACGAGCTGTTTATGCTGCGAGTCGGGCCAGTACACCCAGGAGGAGGCAATGACTCCACGCGTGAAAGGTCCAGCTTGCTTCTCAGTAACCTATCAAGATACGGTGGGGAACACGAGCTGTGTCGACTCTAGCGCCGGGAACTATGCGCCACCGTTGGGTTCGGCATCGTGTGTCTCGTGCACCCCGGTTTCATACTCCCCCTCTGGGGACTCGAGTTGTAGCAGCTGCCCTACGGGCCAGTACCAGCCCTACGAAACATCACCAGGAATACCGCCGTGCGAGAGCTGCGTTGCGGAAGTGTACTTAGCAGCGGCGAGAGGCACGAGCTGCGATGTAACGCTACTGCAGGAGAGCGCGGGTGCTACGGGCTACACAAGCAGCGGTACAAGAGCATACCAGTCGACTGCGGGTGAGAAAGCGTCTGAGTTATGCCTAGCGGGTATGTGCCCGGGTACATGCGCGATTGTACTTGGAGGTTGCTCTTTGGCAAGGGATAGTGAATGCTGTCCCGTTACCGCAACATACCCGATGACGTACAATAGCAGCACCTCGGACAAGTACCCAAGCACGGGCGTGAGCGAATGCAGCGGCTGCGACATCGGGAGGTACCAGAAAAGCGTAGAGAGGGCTGCGAATCTGAGACGCATGACGGGATCGTACCCCGATACTTACGTAGACTCGTACACACCGCTCGGGGCCGAAGCATCCCAGGGGAACGAATGGGCTCCGGCGTGCAACACAAAAACAACGGGATGCCACTGTACAACGACGGTCCCGTCGGCGGCATCGAGCCAGTTCGCAACCGGCCAGCGCTCGATGCCTGATTCTGAAAGTACAGACAGTGGACCACGCCACTCACCGTATGAAGGCAGGAACCGAGGAAATAAACTTGGACTGCGGTACTGCCCTCGCAAGATACACCTAAGGGACTACCGCGGGAATCGTCTCCGTCTTTACCTCAAGAAAGACCAATTTCTTGTTCTAGAAATAATTAAAATGACTGCCCAAGTCATCCTAGAACACGCACCGGGAGGTATCTACATCTATGCCGCCATATTTGGAATGACGGAAGCGCTACTCTGGTGTGCGGGGGCACGATCTATGCTAGACGACAGACGGCGGCGAAGACGCCAACACTCGCTGTCAAAGGTGACCCTGGGGGATTTGTGGGTTGTTCGCCGAAGATGGCTCTACAGAATTCTTCACGGCACAACTGTAGGGATCAACGGCATACTCTGCCTAAGCCTCTGGGCGATGAGCAACCAACTCCCTGTGATGCTGACTGAAATGCTCATACCACATGTGTTTAGAGCCGGATATGCCACCATTCAGCTGGGCCAAAAAGCTGCCGTGGCACTGCATGTGACTGGTGTCCTGCTCGGACGGTACTGTATGCTAGGCGGGAGGCGCACTACACAAGTAGCGTGGACGACAACGCTACTCTGCGGGCGGATGCTCTCACTAACTCTTCGCAACCCCCTTTACCCGGGGCTCATAGCACAGAAGATAGCGGCCGAATTATTCATTCCAATGGCCACTGAGAGCATGCGAACCGCCCTATACACGGCCGAGGCACTCGGCAAGCTGTACTTTTATCCCGAAATCAGAGCCCGAGTCAAGAAATCTCTGTATCGATGCCTTCGAATCAGCATCGCTACTGGTATTGTTCGGCAGCTCCTATGGAGAATAATGAACCAAGCCCCGGGAATAGCAACCGACCTATCTCAGCTATTCTACCTGATCCTAACCAGACTATTTGTAGCAAGCTTCGCGGTTTGGCTCCATCACCACGGCGAATGGGTGCGGGGACGTTTCAAAACCACGCTATCCTCGACCCGACAAGAAAACTTTGAGGAACTAGCAGACACAGTACGGTCTACGCTTCAGCCAATTCTTGAAAAATGTCACTTGCTTACCTATGATTGGAAAATTTACTTAGGCTCAATTATTGAGCAGGTGATTTCGGAAGCAAATTTTTTAGGCAACGTGTCAATGTTTGGGTTAATGTGGCTCTGGAATCCCCCTCCCCCACGCCTGGAGCGGAGATGGATCAACAAGGAATATTCAGACAAAAAGATTCGAGGTGGTCGGAAACTCCCTCGGAACTCCTGCGTTGCCCGTAGCCTGGCCCTGGCCCAAATCCTCAGTTTAGAAGTGGGAGCCCCACTACGGGCTGGACTCTTCGACTGCCTATCCAGAGTGGGACAAACCCAAGAGGTACCAACGCGAACAATTGTTACGGTATACGACTTGGCAGCAGCGGCCATCTGGGAGCGCGCATTAACTTTCCATACCGCTCTCGGAATCACCAAAGGCGTCCTGGACCGCCCATGCTCATTAGAGGAGGCTAAATGGGAATGCTCGACCACCTTGGCGCCTGGAATAGCCATTGTAGCCTTACGAACGTGGACGAGGGGCCCCGGCCACGCAGTTGTGGCGGTACGGGACCGCCTCAACCGTACATGGTTGTGTGAGGTCTCCACCCGACGACGGCTGAGTTGCGTGCTCCATCCCAAAGGTGTCCCCGATGCATGGGTGGAGGCTAAACTTGAAGGAGATGAACTCTCGGGGAACTCTGAGATGCTGCTAGGCATGCTTCGACCCCAACATGGGGAGGGTGCACCGGATTCATCGAAGGAGGAGGATCTCCCTGATATCATGGCGGAGGAAGGGAGCACGGTACACCCCCACGATCCCTCGGTGGGGGGAGATCGCTCTGGCCATGAGTCGACACCTGTAGACATCGACGCTGAAGATGAGAATGTAGAAGGGGCAGCGCCACGGGTGGGCTTCCCCGACGGGCTTGCCCCCGACGGGACAATTGGTGATGACGAGGAAGAGAATGCTTTTCGAAACCCCGAAGCGGTAATTCTTGAGTACGAAGCAACAGTGCCAGAGGAACCGCACGCCAGCCCGCCAACATCGGCCGATTGGTTCAGGAGCGACGTTGGCGGATACATAGGGCACCCAGAACCACTGCATGGGGCGGTACGAATAGTCATGATCAACACTGGGGGTGGACTCGTCCCCGAAGATGACCGTGGGAACTATAAAACTGACAACCGCCTCGCGGACATGTGCCGGTTGGTTAACTCCAACATCGCTGACCTTGTTATTTCGGTCGAATCGCACTTGGACGCACGTGGAGCCTCCTTGTGCAACTATTACGCCCGAGACTTCGGAGCATGTGAGCTCGAATGCGCGGTCACTTCTGAAACCTCGACCAAATACACCGAGGAACACGGAGATGTGACAAAACGGCGAGGGGCCGTGGGGCCAGCGGGGATTGTAGTCGCTATGAGTAAAGCGATGAAACAGAGGCTTCGAGGGCGACCACAAACCAAAGCATCAGGCAGGCTAATGATCCTTAAGTTCGGGGACGGGGACACGGAAGGAAACGACGTTGATCCAATCCACATAATTGCGGTGTATGGGGTCTCAGCGCCTAATGGCAACACCTATAAACGCAGCCTGGCCGACGCCCTGAATACCGAACTCGAAAATTTGTTAGAGAAACTCGAGGACAAACGCGTAGTTGTCTGTGGGGACCTCAATGGAGCACAACACGAGTCCGATCGGGCCCCGGATAAAAACGGCGAACAGCGGTTGCATGCATACGACCTCCTATCGCCGTGGGCAGTGCTTGGCCCATTAGTTGAGCGGGGAGATCTTGTCGATGTAATGGTGAAGACTATGCCCATAGATACCCCTATGACATATCTGCACGCTGGTACACTCAAATCTAGGCTAGACGTAGCACTGGCATCACGCTCCATGGGGCCTTTTCGAGCAGCAACAGCCTTAAAGACGGGTCGACTGTCAGCGACTCATCGAGCCATATTGTGCAGCTTTCCCAACATCGAACTCAAACCCGCGACTGACGTTGCACCCGACGAAAAGGTCCCCGTACTTCGAACGGGAATTCAAGTCGCCCGGTGGTCACCGTCCCCGGCAGCTATCAGCCGGTTCCAGCGCATATTCGAAACCAATTATTCCATTGCTGGTCAGGTAGAAATGTTGGCGAGAGAGCTCAAAGCACTGGAAGAAAAGGGCGCGCAGGCTGACATTGACGAATGGGAACAATGGTTCTTAAAGTATTGCCAAACTGCCCGCAGCGCCATGGAACTGTCACACCAGGCGAAGCCGATAACTCGAAAAACCCGTGACTTCGATGAAAAACAGCGGGACTTGATGTTTCAGGATCTTGCCGGGATCAGCACCGATTGTGGGAGCTGCCTACATGTTTTGGAGCAACCCTTCTCAGACGGCATCGTCGGCAAGCTCGAACCGCACATACGCGCCATTGCCAAACGAGTGAAGAAGGCTGCGATGATTGAAATCCTTTTCGCCGATGATATCAGCCAAACAATGCAGCTTATGTCGTCCCCCCCGGCCCATGACGCCCGACTCATATCAAGGTGGACCAGGCGGATGACACTTCGTGTTGAGTCCATGAAAGAAGAAGCGGACCGATCATTGTCACCTTTCATGACGTTAGTTGGAGGAATCTGGACAAAACCCCTCACAACAGGCCCCACTGGAAGGCGAGCTAGGACAGAGGCGGAAGTACGGGAAGCAGCGGCAGGGAAAAGCAAGGGGGGCCAAGTGGATGTTCTCGTGAAGGACGGAAAATTACTCACGGGGGACACTCTCCACCAAGAGGTCAAAGAAGTCCAACAGGCCCTAGGAAAAGAATATTGGGCGTCGGCGCTGATGAAGGCGATCATTACGCAACCCAATGAAGATGGAGGATTTACAGTCGCCGATCTGACAAATGTTTCTTCTTCAGTCAAGTTGCGTGAAACCCAAATCAGCGTGCTGGCTCCGATGCTGCGAAAGAAGAGCATCGATATCACGACGACATGGCCGTTGCTTAAACTCCTGGCATACAGACTCCCAGAACGAACCCAAGACGCCGTCGGGAAATTTGCCCGGGAGCAACAAGGAGGGCCATCGTGGAAGCCATCACCGCGAGCAACCTCGCTTATCATGCTAACGTTCTTCGGACAGAACGAGGATGCTGCACCGAGGACACCAGCAGAGGCCTTGGACATCCTGAGCGAATGCTCCACGCTGGTACAGGCTGAACAAGCTGCCGAAGCGCGGAAAATCCTACGCTCAAAAGGCCTCACGTCGCTCCCAAGATCGGCTCCAGAGAACCTTGGACAGCGAATCTCGAAGATAGCCGTCATCATGAGCCAGATCGAGCCGGGGACTACTGTTGACGTGGACCTCCTGGGCGCACGCTGTACCAGCCTTGGGACGCCCCTTCCACGGGAAGTTTGGGACGAAGGAAACGACTCGGCCGTTGCACAACTTCACAATACGGTATTATGGACACCGGAAGGGGAGATCGCCGACGATCTCTGGGAGGCGGCGGCAGAACTTGACAACGCCCTATCCCTCATCGACAAGGCAACGAGCATAGTCGAACATGGGAGAAAAGGAGCCGCGCAAAAGGACACACCAACACCGCATTTCACTTGGGTCCTCGAGCCCGTCCGGACGACCGAAGAACTAAGGAACATGTTCAGCCGGATGCCGTCGGGGAAAGTCGGTGGCGCGAGAGGGACGACCCGCGAGACATTTTACCACGCACCCGACAACTTTTTACGCCTCTTACTCCCGATCGTGAACAAAATCCTCGAGGGAGACACTCCGACGGCCCTAAAACTGGGAGTGATCTCCCCGCTACTCAAAGACGATTTCCGACAACGCCCAGTGACGTTGCTCGACCCCGTCTGGAGGGCATGCATGTGTCGGGTCTCGGACAGGCTCCTTCAAGTGGTGGAAACCCAACAACTACTCAACCCAGCGCAGTATGCTTTTCTTCGAGGGGGGGGGACCAGCAGCCCCCTCCAGATCATGACGGCAATCATGGAGGACAGCACCGCCGAGAAAAAGCCGTGCTTCGTGGGACTGCTTGACTGCCAATCGGCCTACGACGTCGTCCCGAGTTGGGTGCTGGATGTGGCCCTAGCTCGCATCGGAGCCCCACCTGAGTTTATCAAATGGGTACGAGCAGCCACATCGGAGCACGCCAGAGTGGTTCAGACCCGGAGCGGAGTGATGGAAGAAGCGAGCGCTTTTGATCTTGGGGGGTTACCGCAGGGGTGCCCTGCGTCGCCAGTACTATGGGCTATCGTCGCCGACTTCATTATATCGTACGCTGCAAAGAATGGAGGCTCTGGATACCCCCTCCTGGACAAAAATTCCGAAGAAGTGCGGGTGCAGATCCTCGCCTACGCAGATGACCTGGCACTCGTTAGTGATGACCGGCACATGCTGGAGAGATCAATCGCAGCCGTGACCACCATACTCACATGTTTCAACATTCGACTCTCACACAAGAAAAGCATTTTCATGTGGTCGCCCGCAGCTAACGAGCCCGTTCCTCTCCCGGACCTCGAGGGACTCTACGTGGTGCAACACGGCGGGGCAGAAGGGGGCGCAGCAGAAGGGGTGGGCGAGGTTATTGGCAGGATTATCAAGCTCACCGACCCCACGGGAAACTACACAGTAGTGTGGCCCGATGGCTCGACAGCCACCGGCCAAGCCACGGCCTTAATGACAAGGCTACACCAACGGTCGCTGGCCACCCTGCGGAAGGACCTCGACATGGACACGGAACCCACCACGTGCACACCGGCGAAGATAAAGCGCAATCGCACTGATACGGTTGAAGTAGACGAAGTCCGAGCCTGGTACAGCGCCCTCTGTGGAAGGCAAACGGGCACCATGAGGATGCTGGCGATCGGCCCCGAAGGTCGACTCTGCAGAAATGAGTGCGGCCGATGTGGGCCAAACGACCCCGGGGGCGACCACAGTAAAGCCAAGACGGCCGAAGAGAGGGGCGCAACACGATATTTGGGTGTATACTTATCCTTCAATGGGTGGAAAGTACAAAACGAGCACGTCAAGGGGAACGCCACCGCATTCTTTGTGCGCATGGCGGAGGCGTCACCCTCGACACGCCTTTTCGGAGAAGCGGCACGGTCAGTCCACAACGCGAAGTTACTGTACGCGCAACAGGCGGTACCATCGGACCCGGCACGCTCTTTAGCCGTGCTGGAATCACTCGCCAAAGGCACACTTACGACCCTGGGACTCTCGTACACCCGGGGACTGGGGCGAACGGCCCTGTACGTGTGCTCGGCCGAGGCGACAGCCCTTGGACTGGGTATAGCGGACCCAGAGCAGCTTGGGGCGATCCAAGACCTCAAATCCGTACTAGCAGGCCTAGAGTCGGCAGATGCCCTCATCGCAGCAGCAACTTGGACTGCCCTTAGAAGGCATTGCACAATGGACGGAACTGTACTAGACCACAACGGCGCTGGGCACCATCACCACAACTCTGTCATTGCGAGACTCCAACAACTCCGGTTAACGCTGGGAATGACACTTCATGCAGGCGGCGGCCAAAGCCGGCTTCAGGCAACGGCGGCCACCGGAGACATGGAGGAGGAGCAGGACCCGGCCTACATGGACTATCCCCCAGGGCCAAACGAGGAGTGGCTAGTCCGAGGGGAGCTCGAAGAACGCATGGAGGCTGACGCCACAATTGCCACCGCTCCACGCACACTGGCATTTCTCCCAGCGCACCTCGCCGAGTTCCCAACTTTTCCGGCGGGAGGCGAGCGGGGAGTCTTTCACGACGAAGTCGCAGACTTCGCGGAGTACCTTCCACGGAGCGACCGTCGAGAGCTCAGGCTTATTGACCGCTTGACACGGAGCAACATCACGAGCAAACTCAACCTCCGGCGAGTAGTGATTGACGCCGGGAGGGCAGGCTCCCGGGACATTTTTGCGGCACTAGCCCTTGCTAGGGACACCGGGAGCAAAAGGGTGGCTATCGTCGACACCAGAACGGGAGAATGCCGTGATCTGTCTACTGCGGAGATGAGACTCGCACAAGGCATCCCAAAAGGCCTGCGCGAAGACTGGGGAGCGGCACTACAGCAACGGGTAGAGGCCCCTCAGCCGGGACGTCAAAACCCTAATTTCATTACCACGGTAGATATGTCCGAAATAAGGTGGCTAGCCCACTCTTCCCATGGAAAGGAAGTCGAGATCAGCATAATTCCGCCACGGCCTGACGGCAACAAAGACCCGCCGATGCTTGCGACGAAAGCACGCAAGGAACTCCGCACAGCATCCTTCGTTGAGCTCAAACGGGTATTTGACAACCGAGTATGGCCGTATTTCCGGATGCACCCATCAGCTGTTAACGATGATATATGGCCTGACTCAAATCCCGAGGCTACGTATGTCATCGCGGGGGACGCGTCTCGGTCCGATACCAAAAGCTGGCCCGCTCCCAAGCAGGTTCGAGAATTCTTCAACGCTTGGTACCGGAAAACAACGCGTAAGATCTCTGACGAGGATTTGAAGAAAATGAAGGAGTGGAAACAAACTGAAGAAGACTTCGTGTTCACAAGTCTACAGGCTGAACGGGAACAACAACGGCGACACGGACATGGAAACCCTACTCTAATATGGTGGTACACGGCCAAAGGGAGGAACGTCCGATGGAGACTCACGCGGGTAGAAGAGGGCCACGATGGGCTCCTCCACCTCAAGTGCTTGACGTATCGTGAATTTGGGAACCCCCTAAGTGAACGCGCTGAGCTGACCCCCGAGACCTGTAATGGGAGCTTGGCAGACACCCTCACCACGTCCAGAAATGTCGCCCCAGAATACGAAAACGGTTTCATCTTCGAAGAGAAGCAAAAGGGTATATACTACCGTTCGAAGGCTGACTTTCTCGCGAAGGTGCTGTGGTTACCAGCGTACCCAAGGGGATCTAAAATTGAGGACGGCCGCCTTGGAAACCTCACCCCTCCTTTCCATAAGTGGGCAGATATCGCGGATCTGTATGTTACCGCCCGCACCAAGTCAGACGCCACCGAAAAAGCCCTCGGAGAATTGGCCTGGGCGCGGTGGATCACGACAAGCCTCGGACTTGACCCTGTCAAACTGCGAAAAGCTTTCAAAGACCTACCTAGAACTTTGGGCAGCCGACAAGAAATCGAGAAGTCGATTCACCTCACGCGAGAAGTGTTAATTGCCTCAAGATTAATTGAGGCGGACGATTTTAGCGAGAGGTTCATGCCACACTCGGAGGAAAAGGCCGCACTTGTCTGCCCATGCCTACTCTGCCCCCCCGACTGTCGAGAAGTAACTTGCAGACGCGCCGCAAACGGATTCAAGGGGCAAACGCCTCTATGGGAAGATCTCTGGAAAAAACACTGCACGCCCACACCGGCTCCGTATGCGACACGGGAAAATAGCGACCTCCAGCCGGTCTTCTGCATGTGTGGTGAAGAGTTTTCCACGCCCGCGGAACGCGCTGCTCACGCCGCCTACTTCACTGACGGCGAGTTCCACGGGCCGCTTCCGTACGAACTAGGCCGGGGGGGGGGGGGAATACGTCATTGTCAACAGGAAGCCCGGGGAAGTGAGGGCCACAGCGTCGATGAGGTTCCCAGTTGAGGACCATGGCCCCCTCTCATCCACAGCGCTCGAGGCGGAGACTATGATCCAGGCACTTCGTCGCTTCCTTGCCGTCGAACATGCCCCCGGAACGACGGTGGTGATTTTCACGGACAACTCCGCCGTTGCAACATGCTCCACAACCCATGCTGCAGGCGAACTGCCC
>Ga0164295_10005489_pt1 | contig 10010 bp, 3 predicted proteins | sample GEODES006metaG_FD_111798 | JGI IMG/M metagenome (GOLD analysis project Ga0164295, IMG submission 111798) | Oligotrophic lake water microbial communities from Sparkling Lake, Wisconsin, USA - GEODES006 metaG | ecosystem: Environmental > Aquatic > Freshwater > Lake | place: USA: Sparkling Lake... | reverse complement strand
CTCACCGCCATTCGTGGGCTTATAGGTCTTCTCATTCTCATCGACCACATTGTCAACCACGGCTCGAGTGCGCCAGCTGCTACCGCGAGCAGAGCCCCGCCAAACGCTGGTGTAACGGCGCTCATCATCGCCTCAGGATTTACGAGCACGACCATGCTGGGTATGGAGCCGCTCTGGCGTTCGATAGAGGGTCGACAGCATCTTCGCAACTGGCTTTTGAGCCGTCTGGACGTTGTCCTCTTCACCGCTTGGTCTACGATGCTCATGGACTACTTGATCCTCGACGTCACTGGCCGTGCATCAGAGCGCGAATCCAGCCTCAATCTGATCGACTTTCAGTTGCCCACTTCTCCGTTGGACTTCCTGGGCTGCGCAACCTTTCTGATCTACTTCTACGACCCAGCTATGCAATGTCCCAACGCTGCCGTCTGGACTGTCAGTGCATTGCTATTTTCATGGGTGCTGCTGCCTCTTGTGCTTCTGCGATTTACGCACGGCGTGGCAAGCGCAGCCAACGATCGCGGCCTGCTCGTTGCGGCTGCTGCTTTGCAGTTACTTCAGACTGGTGTGGCTGTGCCCACTTTCCATGGGCCGCTAGCTCCGTTTTGGCAGTTTTCGCCACCGTTCTTCCTTGTCCCTTTCATGCTTGGAGTCATCTCTGGCACCCTCGCATTGCGCCACAAGATGCATGCATCAAGATCTCTTTGTTTGCGAGTCATTGGGGTGTCCTGCTGGATAATGCTGCCTGCCACATACTTCTTCCTCCCTATGGCTCACGAGAGGCTATTAAGCGTAGCAGCCACAGCCAGCAGCGGCTTTGTTGCCTTCATCTTGTACGACCTCTCCCTGGGTGGCTTTTTGGCGCGCCAGCTGGGCGACCAGACGATTCTGATCGCGGTTGGCCAACATAGCTTTGAGCTTTACTTGTTGCAGGGGCCATTGTGGAGCCTCTTCCGCCTGCTGGGCGCCAAGAGTTTATCAGAAGAGCTGTCACTCCAGATGATGCTACTCTACGTGCTCGCGTGCATGACGTTCCCCGTGATCTGGGCCCGAGAGATTCAACATCCATGCTCACTGTGGTTTCGTCGGCAGCGCAAACGCCTATCAAGGCCCTCATTGAACCGCATGTGTGCGTTCTGTAGCAGTTCGTGGTTCGAACGTGGACAGGACCGCGCTTCCCTTGCAACTCCCTCTATGCCTGTGGAGGCCCGCACGCCGCCAACCCATGCGGGTTCGAGCGAGCTCGCTGTGTGAACGGAAGCTGCATGGTTGTGAACGACCGCTGTGCGCTGACTGGTTTCGGGGAATGACACGTCAGGCCACAAAAGTCCGTTGTGAACGACCGCTGACGCCCCCGGCGGTGCGTCGTCAGAGCCACTCAGTGTCGGACTCGGTGAGTCGAGTGTTTTCCGCCCCCGGTCAAAAGGTCGCCTGCGGTGCAGGGGCCTGTGCATATCGTCAGATTCTAGGCTGTGCTGTCCGCGCTGTCGCGGCTAACACGGCTCTCCGGGAACCGTAGTCTCACCTTCGGTTTACATGATCGTGTGACTCGACTCGACTATGCGTACGTACCGGCCCCACCACGTCCGGACGATCGACGTTCACAAATCATGAACACATCGTATTCCCCGTACACAGTAGTACAACTACTACGTATTCCCTATAACTACGAAGTACCGACGTCTCGCCACCTGCGTACCGTACCCTGATCACTCAAGGGTCCTCTGGTTCGCTCGGCTCAACACTCTCTTCCTTGTCTTCCTTGTCTTCCTTGGCAACCTCTTCAATCCTGCTCATCCTTCTGAGCCCTAGGAATCCTAAGGTTGGAACACTGTCAACCGCTTGCTCTAAGAGGGTGCGACGTGAGCTCGGCGCAGGCGACGGCGGCGGCAACGTCTTCGGCGGCGACGTGTACTCGAGCAGCAGCGGCTGCCGCACCTCATCACCTTCCGCCGCCGAGGTCTGCCGATGGCGAGGCTCTTCCGAGTTGGACATGTTCTCTTCCGCCCGCGCGGCCAGAATCGCGGGCCCACCGATGGGCATGAGCTGAGGCTTACTAGTGGCTGAGCTCCTGAACGATATTGGGCTTCGCCGAGAAGGGCTCCGCTCAGAGCGAGGTGCTCCTCCGTCAGGCCATGCAGATTCCGGGCTGCCACGTGGAGGGCTGCCACGTGGAGGGCTGCCAGTGGCCGCCACGTGGCCGCCACGTGGAGCCTCCGCCTGAGGACTGCCAGTGCTCCTCGCAGTGTCACTGTCATCGTCGGGCTTCTTCTTCCCCATGAGCTGCCATACAGGGAATGCCTCTCGTAGCTGCCACACGGGGAACCCCGCCTTGCGGATGTCTTCCAGCTGCACGCCGCCCTCCTTGAGCTCCTTGGGCCGAAAGCCTATGATCTTCAGCTCATGCACGCCAAAGCCCGCCCGGAGCATCTCTTCGCAGCAGAAGCTGACGAGTCCAAGCTCCTCGGGCATGAAACCGCCCTCCTTGAGCTCGATCGCCCCGAAGCCCGCCTCTTCCAGCTCGACTGCCGAGAAGCCGGCATCCTTGAGCTTCGCCGGGCTGTACCCAATATTTTTCAGCTCCTTGGCGGTGAACCCACTCGATCTGAACTCCTTTCCTGTGAAGCCGGCATGTTCGAGGGCGGCCGGACCGAAGCCTACAGAGCGGAGCTGCTTCGCTGTGAAGCCGGCGGCGCGAAATTCGCTCGTGGTGAAGGGCACAGGCGCCTCGACCTCCTTGAGTTCTTTCAGCTTGAAGCCGCCATCCCTGAGCATTGTGAGCGTACAGCCCGCCTTCTTGAGCTCCTCTGCATTGAAACCCAAGGTGCGCATCTCCTTTACTGGCACCAAGATCCCGAGCAGTTCGATAGCTGATACGTTCGCCGCCTTGAGCTCCGCTACCGAAAAGCCTGCATCTCTGAGCTCCTTGGTGGTGCACTTGGCGCCCTCCCTGAGCGAGTACAGTGAGTAGCCCGCCAAGTGCAGGTCGCTTACACGGAAACCCTGGTCTCTCATCACGTTGGCCGGGAAGCCCGCCTCGCGCAACTCGCGAAGCTCATAGCCAGCCTTGGTCAGCTCGACAGGGCCGTGCCCGGTGGAGCGCAACTGGCTGGCGCGAAAACCGCCTTCTCGTAGCTCGGCCAGGGTCACGCCCGCCTCCTTGAGCTCCTCAATGGTGAATTCGGCTCTGCGAAGCTGCTCGATGTTGAAACCCGTGCGAATGAGCTCCTTGGGCTCTTTGCCAGCGTCCTTCATCTCCTTCAGCGTATAAAAGTCGCGGACATCCTTTAGAAAGAAGCCCTCATCCAAGACCTCCTTACAAGTGAAGCCGTCAGTCTTCAACTCGCCGAGCGTGAAGGCGAGCGAGCACTTGAGGCCGCACTCGCGCAGGTCGCGGCTGGTGAAGCCGGCCACCTTGAGCTGGTTGATGGAGTACCCCGCTAGCTCAAGCGTCTTCACGTTGTAGCCTGCCTGGCGCAGCTCGACGAGGGTGAAACCCGCGTCCTTGAGCTTCTCCGCTGAGAAGCCGATCCGTCGCAGCTCGGCCGCAGGGAAGCCCGCCTGAGCCAGCATTGTGGCGCTTGCACCCGCTGTCTTGAGCTCCTCCGCACTCGCACCTGCTGTCTTGAGCTGCTCGTCCGTTGCTCCGATGGAGCGCATGGCCACCCACGAGAACCCTGCCGCCTTGAGTTCCTCGGCCGAGAACTTCGCGTTCCAGAGCTGTGCGATCGTGATGCCCAGCGCGGCCAGGTCGACCGCGCTGAACCCGGCCTTGCGCAGCTCGTTGGCGTTGAACTTACTCTGCTTATACAGCTCGTCGGCTGTAAAGCCCACTGCCTTCATCTCTTCGATCGTGACCCCAATGCTCCGGAGGACCTTGGCATTGATGCGGCATCTCTTCAATTCCATCGCCGTTAAGCCCTTGCCCTTATTGTACAGGTCTGCGGGGTTGAACCCCGCGTCCAAGAGCTCTTGGCCCGTGAAACCCGTTGCCTTGAGTGCCATCGCATTGAAGCCCGCGGCGCGCAGCTGCGGGGCTTTCAGGTCGGTCGCGCGCAGCTCGGACGCCGAGAAGCCACCCTCGCGGAGCTGTGCGACGGAGAAGCCGCCAGCCATCAGCTCCTCGGCGGTGAAACCACCCTTCTTGAGCGTGCGTGCGTTGTAGTTACCTTCCTTGAGGTCGCGCACCGTGCATCCAGCCTCGCTGAGCTCCTTGGCGCTCTCATAGCCTGCGTCCTTGAGGTCCTTCGCCGTAAAGCCGACGGCGATGAGCTCGCGCGCTTGAAAGTTGGCGGCATGCAGTTCGACCACGGTGAACCCTGCCTTCTTGAGCTCCTCGAGAGCGTAGCCTGCCTCCTTCATCTCTATGAGTGACATACCCTCTGCCTTGAGGCCGATCGCCGAGATGCCCGCCGTCTTGAGATCAGCCACCGACGATCCCGCCGAGGTCAGCTCGGCAAGCGACGTGCCCGCGGCGCGTAGCTCTTCGGGCGTATATCCCACTGCTTGCAGCTCGGCGGTTGAGTAGCCCGCGCCACGAAGGTCCTGCAGGCTGAAGCCGACGGCTTTCATGTCGCTCGCGGGGCACTTGGCCGCGCGGAGCTCGCCAGCCTCGTACCCGGCGTCCTTGAGAACCTCAATGCTCCAACCCACCTCAAGCGCTTGCGCGGCGTCGTACCCTGCAGCCTTTACACGCTTGGCGGTGAAGCCTACCTCCTTCATCTCCATCGCCGTGTATCCGGCCGTCCTCATCTCGGTGCCCGCGTAATCAGCGCGCTTCAAGTCGGCCGCCTGGAAGCCCACCGCCCGCATCTCGGCCGCTGAGTATTTGGCCGCATGGAGGTCTGTGGCCGTGTACTCGCCGTCCTTGAGCTGAAGCAGCGTGAAGTGGACATCGCGCAGATCGGACGCCTCAAAGCCGGCGAGCCGCAGCTCGAGCGCCGAGTACTTGAGGGGCTTGAGGTCGCGCGCGACAAAGCCACCCTCGCGCATCTCTCGCGCCGTGTACCCACTGTCTTTGAGCGTCTCCGGCGAGTAGCCCACCTCCTTCATCTCCTTGGCCAAGTAGCCGCCCGCCTTCATCTCGGCGGGCGTAAAATTGCTTGCCTTCAGGTCCTTGGCTTTATAGCCGCCATCCCGCAATTTCGAGGGGTCGTAACCACCTTCCTTGAGCTCGCTCGCCTTGAGCCCGAGTGCGCGCAGCTGCGCGGCAGGGTAGCCGCCTTCGCACAGCGTCCTGATCGAGTGACCCGTGGCCATCAGCTCCGCAGCTGAGAAGCCCACCAGCCGCAGAATCTCGGCGGTGATCATGCTCTGCAGGTGCCCACGTCGAATCTCGCCCTCGAAGATCATGCGAGTGAAAGTCTCCTCCCACTGTGAACGCTTGAGCTTACCCGCCTGCGCGATTGCGAGGAGACGGACCACACTTTCAGAATCATCGCCTTTGTCCTTGCGAAGCAGGTCGCTCATGAAAAGGATCTCCTGACGTCTCGGCCCGTCGGCCGAGAAGAAGGGCGCCGCGCGTATAGCCTCGAGGGCGGTGCTCGGCTCGCGGAGCTTTGCCACGGGGATCTCATAGCCCTCTGGTCGGATCACCAGCCTCTCTAGCGAAGCGAGAGTCGCGGAGTTGCGCGCCATTTGCTCGACCAGCGGCATCCCGGGCGTCCCGGGCGCATTCCACAAGATCCCGCTCTGGCCCAGGTTGAGGTACACGAGGCTGGTGTTTTTGCTGAGCGCATCGATGAGCGGATCCACCTCGGAAAGGTCGAGTCTGTATGAGCAATGCCACTCGACGATGGCGCCCTTTTTGAGTGCGTCGAGCGGCAAGCCGGCGCCCACGTTCCAAAGCTGCCGCGCCTTGTCGATGACCGTCAGCCCCGCTTCACGGGCCGCGTGTACGAGCTCGATCCAGGTCTTTAGGGTACACAAGGTCGAGATTAGGATGGACGCTGGCATTAGCATAACAGAGGGGAGGATAGCAATCTCGCCAGGCGATGCCGTGCCCGCCCTGGTGTGGAAGACCACCGAGACGTAGATGAACGCCTGCAGCATGCTCTGCGGCAGCGACTCGATGACCACCTCGGCGATGACGCGCGTGGCCTTGTACGCCGGCAGAAATTGCTTCATCCAGGACGGCAGAGGCATGGTGGCGAGCAGGCCAAAGGGCTCGAGGAACATGAGAATATCCAGGAAGAACAGACCAAATGGGAAACCCAGCACGACGAAGCCCAGGTAGATGGGAGAGGACGACCCGAAGGTAGAGCGCAAGTATGGCTGGACGCGCAAGTAGACGATGACGAACTGGATCACGAGCAAGAAGATGGACATAGCTGCCCATGCCCAGTTCCGCGTGTCCAGGAGCAGCTGAATGACCTTAACATCCGAAAACACGTCGGCGAAGTACAAGCAGATGGCAAGTACGCCCGTGACCATGTTGATGACTTGGGTCATGCACGGACCCAAAATCTTGGCGAGCTGGTTGGCAGCCCTAGCCCCAATGCCGCCGCGCTTCTTGGAGGGCCCTTCCTCGGCCATGCCCTCTTCAACTTCCCCGCCCTCGCTGTTCGCGGCCTCCTTCGCCTTCTCCTTGCCACTCACGAGACGCTGCAGCTCATTCCGCCGCTCCACGAGTTTATCCAGCTCCTCTCCGAAGCCATTCGATGTCGGAGCCGAACCCCTCTTGAGCACCCGCGTCTTGATCTGGAGCTCCTCTACCTTATCAGTGACGAGAAGCAGCTCTTTAGTCAGCTCGGCACGCGAGAGCACCGCTTCGGTCTTCGCTTCAACCTGCAAGATAGCTGGACCCAGCGCTGTCTCCATATCCTCGACAGTCTCTGGAAGCTTCTGGTATCCCTTCTTGCCCTCCGCCTGGCGAGCAGCAGTACGCCTGGCCTCAAACCAATCGTTGATGTCCTTCATGAATAACACTATGAGGCCGATTACAAAGGCAACGGAGTAGTCGAGAACGAGGTACGAGATCGGCTCTTCCTCGGCGAAGCGCAGTATCTCTCGGCCCGCAATTGCGACGGGGTCTGGGGCCAAAGGTGGCGGCGGCGGTGCGGGCGGGAAGAACGGAGGCAGCGGGCGAGGAGCAGTGAGCGTGTCATAGAGCTGCTCAAGCGCGTACCAACCCGCAAACGCGATGAGAATGAGATAAAAGAGCATGCCCAGTTCGAATGCAGTGTAGAAAAACTCAAACGTCTGGCTAACAATGAAGATCATGCCGCAACCGGTATGCTGGGGCGTCTTGTCAGCTTCGATGGCCGTCACCGGTGTGGCGGGCATGGGCGCCTGGATCACTTTTTTCTGTTTGATTGGCCGTCCAAGGTGATCGACACCCGCCATCGCTGTGAGTGGATTCGCCATAAACCCAGACGATGTTTTCTTGGGAGTCATCACGACTTACAGTGTCGACAGGGCCGATTGCGCATGCGGCTCCGCGCCCGATGGCCAGTACCTCTGCGATCACCGAGGTTGCAAGCCGCGCTCGTGGAGAAAGGGCCTAACGTCGATCGAAGGGGTAGAAGGGTGCCAAAAGTGGCGTGCACCTCTCAGCGCAAGACGTTGTGGTCGGGGAAACTTGGAACACTTTGGGAGCATGTTTCAGATTCGCGTTTTCGTTTCCGCCTACGGTACATACGAGTCTTACCATGCTGCCAATTTACTGAGAACTTAGTGGAGACATGTGTTCCTATCGCTGCTGGCAGCAGGTTTTTCTCACATCGATCATCGTATGCCGGTTTGGGGTACGTACTACCGAGATCGAGGCCGTAATTGCGCTGCCGCAGTCTGCATCTCAAGCTCTCGGCCATCCGAGCGCCGTGCGCGGCCGAGGTATTGAGGGCGCTGCTGCGGGCCGCGCACTACTGGTGCGAGGCCGCGAGCTGGGTGCCATGCTGAGCGGCGTCTGTGCCGCCCGCTGCGCGAGGTCTCGGGGGCTCTGCGCGGCGATCGTCGACTCTCGAGCAATGTAGCCGGAATGTAGGGTGTGCGCCCCCCCCGTGCGCCGCGCTCTCGAAGGCCTTGCCGTCTGCGCCGCCGAACCGCCGCTCGGTGCGCACGGCGTTGCTGCCATCCTCGGCGAGTGGCGTGGGCTCAGTGGCTGGTTGAGCACTGTCAGCCGTCGGCGCTCGACGTCGAGGAGGTCTTGCCTGAGCTCCTCGAAAGGGCCTCGAGGAAGTCTCGACGATATTTCGCTTGAAGGTGCGCGTGGCGAGGGTGGCAGAGGATAGCGCGCCGATATGGGGCGCGGGCGCGGCCGTTGGTTCTCACTCCGCTCGCGGTAGCGGAACCGTCGCTGGCCGTCAAAGGGCAATGGCTCCTTTTCCCAGAACGTGAGCGCATTGGTCTCAAAACGCAGCTCATCATACTCACGCAGCTGCGCGCAGTATTGTGCCACCTCATGCAGGTGCACTTGTAGTGCCTGCTGCTTCTCGGCTTGCAGCCGCATCTCGACCTGCTGCGTCGGCTGCACGCTGTAGCCGCTTTCGGGCTCGGCGATCAGCACTGTCTTGGCCGCAAAGGGCCTCAGGTCTGGTACGGGCGGAGCCACCATCGTTGTTGCCCAGCGGCGGCGTTTTCGCCGTCCCAGTCGCAGCGGCGCGACTTCATGAATAGTTGAAATGAACGTGCACGGGCTCAGAACGATCGTGTGAAAGTCTATCACAGGATTAAACTCGTGAGTGAAAGTCTCAGTGAAATAAACCGCGGAGCCTCACAGGGCCAGGGCCGGGGATCTCAGTGTTGGTGTTCACGCACTGTTCACGCCCATCCCACGAACGACGCCCGGGATTGCGCGCGGCTTTTGCATCCGGACGCCCATCGAAGCACGCAGAGCCTCGAATGGTCTCAATCCTCGACCTTCCACTCGACGCGTTGCTGCACTTGCTCGAGCACCTCGACATCTCCTCGCTTACCGCCTGCGAAGGCACGTGCAAGGGCCTGCGCAACGTCTCCCGACAGGATGGCTGTCGATTCTGGCAGCACCTGGTGCGGCAGCGCTGGGGCCCCGTCTGTCTGCCGAGCACGTGGTCCAACGCCATAGGTCTCACATGGGGCCTCAAGATGCCTACCTGCGCAGTCGATATAGCTGTTGGGCCACGCGACTGGCGCACGTTGCTCATCTACTTGGAGGTCGTGGCGATGGGTTGCCTTCGCCGGAGTGTCAAGCAGATGGTCGACCTGATCAGGCTGCAGGGCATCATCTCGCCCGAGTGCGGCCACTCCGCCCTCGAGGACTGGCACGAGACCTTACGCACACTCCTCCGCTGGGTTCCTCTCAACGAGAAGCGGCGCCTTGCGGCCTTCGTGTGCGCCGACTGGCAGCCTCGGACAACTCTCACACGCTTCCTGAGCCCGATACCAATCGTTGGGTCGACACCACTGATCGCCCTGCGGGCGCTCCTGCTCCGCTTCCCGTTTCTGCCCATAGACGCGGGATCTGGCGCCGATCGCGTCATCGGATGCTTTGCGCGCAGTTGGGTCACTCAGAATGCGCACTGCCTCGCAGACCTCGGAATCGGCCTTGGCGTCGCTGAGCAGCCGCAGCCTGCGACAGCGACGACGCCCACGTCGGACAGCGAGGGTGGCGACGATCCCGACCACGATGAGGTCTTTGTTTCGATCGACGACCGTGAGTGTCCGCCGTCGGGCACGGCGGCGGCGATCGGGCTGAGCGCCGTCTTGAGCGAATCCGAGCTCAAGACGGCGCGCGATGCGGTGTATACCCTCATCTACTCCCTCATCATGCTCAACACCGACCTGCACAACCCGGCGATAAGCCCCAAGATCCAGCCGCGACAGTGCGTGCATGCTCATTGCCTCCCTGATGGCCTCGGATTGCGCCTCTCAGTTGAACGTACCGTGTGAACATTCCCTGTTTTTGCGCTCAGATACGTCGACTCGGTCCACCGGTGCGTGCCGCTGCGCGCGGTGCCCGATACGGCGCTGCTCGCCCTCTACGCGAGCATCGCGCACGAGCCGCTCCGGATCTCGGAGCGAATCTCGGAGCG
>Ga0164295_10005485_pt1 | contig 10015 bp, 7 predicted proteins | sample GEODES006metaG_FD_111798 | JGI IMG/M metagenome (GOLD analysis project Ga0164295, IMG submission 111798) | Oligotrophic lake water microbial communities from Sparkling Lake, Wisconsin, USA - GEODES006 metaG | ecosystem: Environmental > Aquatic > Freshwater > Lake | place: USA: Sparkling Lake... | reverse complement strand
GGGCGCGGCAGTCTTTAATCAGCCCATCGGCTCCTGGGATACAAGCAAGGTGACGGATATGAACGATATGTTCTTTAGTACGTTTTCCTTTAATCAGCCCATCGGCTCCTGGGATACAAGCAAGGTGACGAACATGGCCAGAATGTTCGGGGGCGCGACTTCCTTTAATCAGCCAATTGGCTCATGGGATACGAGCAAGGTGACGAATATGGGCGGTATGTTCGTGGGCGCGGCAGTCTTTAATCAGCCCATCGGCTCCTGGGATACAAGCAAGGTGACGAATATGGGCAGTATGTTTGCTTTTCAAGATGACAGCAGTGTACTCTTTAATCAAGATATTGGCTCCTGGGATACAAGTAATGTGACGGATATGAGCTTTATGTTCGAAAATACAACTGCCTTTAATCAAGATATCGGACGCTGGGATACAAGCAAAGTGACAAATATGGAGTATATGTTCTCTTCTGCTTCAGTCTTTAATCAAGATCTTTCTTCATGGAATGCACGCGCTGTTACAACAGCATCTCTAATGTTTTGTGGTTGCCCTGTACAGGGACAATTATCGCACTATCCGCAATTCAATACAACCTCGCCGCCAACGGGTTCTCCCAATTTCAATTGTTAGGACATCAGAATACTGTGTGTTGTAGGTACGGTAAACTTGGACTGATTTTCTTCAGGACATAGTGTCTGGCGCCTATAGGCGCCGCGTCGGTGTAGCAGTCTCCTGTCGATCTTTCTCTGAAAGATCTCCATCCGACAGCTACACCTTACAAAAACTTGGACTGGAGAAAATCTCTGATTTTCTTCAGGACATAGTGTTTGGCGCCTACAGGCGCCGCGTCGGTGTAGCAGACGTCTCCTGTCGATCTTTCTCTGAAAGATCTCCATCCGACAGGTCGCTACACCTTACAAAAACTTGGACTGGAGAAAATCTCTGATTTTCTTCAGGACATAGTGTTTGGCGCCTACAGGCGCCAAAAACTTGACACCCACCAATGCCCACATACACCCACGTACGACTGAAGAGATGACGACAATGACAATGTTCCCGCAGACTTTCAACACCGCCGAGGATCTCTTTGCCTGGCTCCGCAGCCCCGAAGGTGGCAGCCTTCTGGTTCGCGACGACGAGATGAGCCCATATGCCATCATTTACTACAACAAGAAGAAGAGCAACATGGCGCTGCCCCATGTACCGCTATGCCGCAGCGTAATCTGGAACAAGGTTACGAACCAACCGGTAATGGCGGCGCCTGCCCGTGGGCGCCAGTTCCTCGAGGCTGTTGCCGACGGAGTCACTGCCGACGGAGGCAGCGACTTCATAGTGGAAGACTATCTTGACGGAGTCATGATCAACATGTTCTACGACTCCGTGAAGCTCGAATGGGCCCTGGCCACGCGCACCCAGATCGGTGCCACCGGCAACTTCTTCGGCAAGCGCTCCTTTGCCGATCTCTTCTGGGAGACCTTCAAGACTGCAGGGCTGACACTTGAGGATCTGGATACGTCGGCCTGTTATTCCTGGGTGCTCCAGCATCCTGAGGAGCGTGTGGTTGTGGCACCGGCCTACGGCATTCCGACAATTACGCTGGTCCAGGGACCTGGCTTTCCTGCAGAGAAGCTCCAGAAGTTCTGCCCCAAGAAGTACGAGCTCAAGACGCTGGAGGATATCAAGGAGTTCGTGACACTCCAGGGCAAGAAGCTCGGCGCGCAGTGGCAGGGTGTGTGCTTGAAGGTTGGTTCCGGTGTCAGGTACAAGTTGAGGACGAACGAGTACGACGAGGCCCGCCACCTCCGCGGCAACCAGGCCAAACGCACTTACACCTGGCTCGAGCGATGGTCCGAGGGTCGTCTCGGTGCCTATCTGCGCCTCTATCCTGAAGAGCAGTGCGACGCGGATCGCGTGATCAGCGAGTTCAAGGCCTGCACCCAGGAGCTCCATGATCTCTACATGTCGGTCTATCGTCGCAAGGAACTGCCCCTTGGTCGGGCACCGCAGAAGTTCCGCAAGCTGCTCTGGGATGCGCACCAGGCAGGCAGGGGCGCCTACTTCCCGCACCTCCGCGAGTTCATGAACGAGCAGGACACGGCCCGCAAGCTGTGGCTTGTGAATTATCAGGCGCGCTACGGCGAGACCGATGAGTAAGCGTCGACTAAAGCAACCGCATAAAGCAACCGCATAAAGCAACCGCATAAAGCCACCAAAAACACAAATAAAGAGATGTGCGGTATTTGTATTGTGTGGGGAGACATTGACCACACGGCTCATCAACAGGCATTGCAAGCACTGGGGCCGCGCGGCCCCGACGCAAAACAAACACACTTTTTGGTGCATGAAGCGACGAACACTCAGATCGCCATGGGGTTCACGCGCCTCCATATCCAGGGTGCGGCCGGCGCAGAACAGCCATTTCTTTTGGCCGGCGGTTCGGTCGTTTGCAACGGTGAGATCTTCAACTCGGCCGCCCTTATTGCGCGCCTCGGCCTTTCGGTACCCGCCGGCTCCAGTGATTGCGCCGTAATTCCGGCGCTGCTAGAACGAATGCCGCTGACCGAAGTGGCGCGGCAACTCGACGGCGACTTTGCTATTGTTTACTTTAATCAGGCCACTGGAGAGATTCAGGCATGCCGTGATGCCTATGGGGTGAGACCGCTGTTCTACAGCGGAAACTGCCTAGCCAGTGAGATCAAAGGATTAGTTCTTACTGAAGGTAAGAATGACGGATTAGTTCTTACTGAAGGTAAGAATGACGGATTAGTTCTTACTGAAGGTAAGAATGACGGATTAGTTCTTACCGAAGGTAAGAATGACGGATTAGTTCTTACTGACGGCTTCCAGGCCGTAGAGCCAGGCACTGTACTCACGATCAACCTTGGAACAGGCGTCGCAACCACAGAGGTCTGGCACCAGCCCCCGTGGCTCAAAAATCCCCTCTACGAGAATCCCCAAGACGGTATATTCCTAAGCGAAGTGAGTCTGCGACACGCTCTCGAGGAGGCGGTCAAGAAGCGCCTCACAACGGTACGACAAGTGGGAGCGTGTCTGTCAGGCGGGCTCGATTCATCTCTCGTGGCGGCGATTGCCGCACAGCACGGTCACATCCACACCTATAGCATCGGTATGGCCGGCAGTCCTGATCTCGAACACGCGCGGCTCGTAGCGGCCCACATTGGCTCCACACACCACGAACGCATCGTGACGGCGGAGGAGTGTCTGGCCGCTATTCCAGAAGTTATCAAAGCCATTGAGTCCTTTGATATTACCACCGTGCGCGCATCCGTCGGCAATTATCTGTTAGGCCAGTTCGTGGCCGCGGAGACACCCGATGTCAAGGTCGTCCTGAACGGCGACGGTGCCGACGAGATTCTTGGCGGATATCTGTATATGCGGGCGGCGCCCAATGACGCGGCATTCGAAACAGAGACGTCGCGACTCCTAACAGAGATTCATCGGTACGATGTACTGCGCTCCGAGCGCAGTATGGCCGCGCATGGCCTGGAGTCGCGATCGCCGTTCCTCGATCGGCAGTTCGTGTCGGTTGCGCGCAGTCTTCCCACGCGGTATCTGCGTCCAGGGGGGGTCGACGACCGCATTGAAAAGCGACTACTGCGTTATGCATTCGCAAAATCGGGACTCCTGCCTGACAAGGTGCTTTGGCGGCGCAAGGAGGCCTTTAGTGATGGCATAAGCCGCGCCGAAAAGTCGTGGTTTGAGATGGCGCGGGCCGCCGGCGAAGAGGCCTTTCCTGATGGCTGGCAGACCAAGGCGGCCACGTACAAGGTCAATCCGCCGCCGACGGCCGAGGCACTGTGGTACCGTGAATGGTTTCACCAGAGCTATCCTGCAGCGGCAGCCGCTGCGACGCCGGCCATGTGGATGCCTCGATGGGTAGGTGCAACGGACCCCAGCGCACGAACACTGGAACTTTATAAGTCGGCATAAGCTTTCTGTCTAAAGTGGCTCCGCATAAACTCCGTTATAATGAGTGTATTCTTACTTGTGAATAACTCCAGCACAGTTGCTGATACAACACCCGCCGCCATCTTCGTGGATAAGGGGCTGGCGATCCGTGCGCTCTATGAGTATGAGCGGGCATCTGTATTTCGGCCGATTGTACTCTATGAATATTCGCTGACAGATGGTGTCGCCCTGCACCCTGAATGCTTCCACCGCGTCAAGCGGAACAACAAGGGTATTGTGGATGGTGTTGAAACGGTGCCTGTGAATCCCGCAGAATTCATCAAAAGCCATCCATTCATTTTCGATAAATTGGAATCATTCTTGATGCCGTCGAATGAGGGAAAGCGGGCGGTCTAACACATTCCGGTGCAAGTCAAAGATATTTTATCGGCACAGTGTAGGGACCCATGTTTCTCAATGTGGGAGACGGGCACACACTATACTACAAAGAATTCGGTTCGGCGACTGGTAAGCCAGTCGTCGTGCTACACGGCGGGCCCGGCGGAGGTATGCAGCGATCTGTCCTCAAAACGTTTGACCTCAAGCGCTGGCGCGTCATCATGTACGATCAACGGGGCTGCGGTCGCTCTACACCCTTTCTCAGTCTCCACCGGAACACGACATGGGACCTCGTAGCAGACATCGAGAAACTCAGAACGGCATGTGGCGTAGAGCGCTGGACAGTATTCGGTGGTTCCTGGGGATCGACTTTGGCGCTGGCCTATGCATCCAAACATATCCAGTGTGTTGCGGCCATGGTGCTCCGCGGTGTCTGTCTCTTGGAGCCGTGGGAAACCGACTGGCTATACGCGGAGGGCGGTGCATCGCGTGTGCATCCAGAGGCGTGGGCCGCTTTCTCTCAAGGAGCTGTGACAGCGAACACGAAAAAGCCTAAAGGCAATCTCACGATGACGTACAAGCGACTTCTTCACAGTCGTAATCGGCGCACGCGGCGGAGGGCGGCGGCGGCCTGGTGGGGCTGGGAATCGGCGATTTCCTCACTCAGGCCGCGGCCAGACCGATCTACGCCCCGCCAGGTGGAGAGTCTCGCGGTCATTGAGAACCACTATTTCAGTCACGATGCCTGGCTCCGACCTCACCAACTTCTGAAGGCGGCGGCGCGGATTCCCACGTCAGTGCCCGTGATTATTGTGCAAGGTCGCTACGACCTCGTGTGTCCAGCGGCTTCTGCGGTCGCGGTGGCAAAGGCCGTACCGCATGCGCAACTTCATCTAACAATTGCGGGTCACGCAGCATCCGAACCAGAGAATGCCAAGGCGCTCACGGCTGCTATGCGGTCGCTGGCACACGGCGAATAAGAAGCACTCCAGTGTTGAGCATTTTCTGATGAAATCAAAAAAGGATTTCATCAGAGGAAAAATCGTACCGTGTACAGTGTACCGTGTACCGTGTACCGTCTAGTCTAAATTACGCGAATTGTAACATTTTCTTTTATGACACTTGTATAATTATTAATGTTGGCAGGATAAGGTACAAAACTTATAGTGCATGTATATGTGTTAGTATTGTAAAATCGGTTGTTAGATAAGAAGTCAGATATGGCAGTAGGATCCGTATAAACAGTGGTATTTACGGTCAGTTTTGTAATCGTGCGTATCATATCTACCAATAATGGAGGAGTGATATTTGTATTATACGCGCTTCCGGATAGACTGACAGAGGCCCCGAAGAGACCATTCCCAACTACCGCACCTAAGACATCGATTTCTCTGGTATATGCTCTGCAGCCGTTGGTGTTATTATCATATTCTTCCCTAGTAACTATTACCGACGTAAACTTATTCACAGTTATTGATACTGAATTATCTGCAGGAATATTATATAATGGGATGTTGGCAGTATTCAGTGTAAATGTTAACAATGTGGTAGAACCTACTGTAGGTATACTATTAGGAGTTTTCCATGCGAAATTGGCTATAATTGGCACGGTACCCGGCGGAAGAGAAACAGGATCAGTTACAGAACCTCCACTAAAGAATAATGAACTTACGGGCTGACCGTAAGTAAGCGTACCAGAAACAGTAGGCCACACTACAGTTAAATCACGTTTCACAATTTGAACCGTTATGCTGCTTGTGGGTAAATATGTGTTATAATTCGACAAAGTGGGAGCAGCGAGTACACATGTATACATGTCAGGAACCAATACGGGATTAGTTGTACTTACAGTTGCTCCAGTACTATTTGTAGCACTCCGAATTTGTATACTAGCAGAAACATTCGCGCCCGTAGTTGCATTTTGAATAGTCTGTCCTATAAATCGTGACGCTAAAGCGGTTAGTGGTTCCCCCCATGTGGGAGACGATGTTACACCAGTAGGCCATGTAACAAGTAAGTTCGCATTATTGACGATAACGGATATGCCATTGGCGGCAGGTATATTGTATAATGTAGTATCTATTCCATTGCATGAAACATTATACGTATTAGACCCAGCACTCGCTGGAGTTGAAATAGTCACCCACGAAAAAGACACTGATATAGGATTCAATGTATTAGGATTACGTGCAGATCCGCCTGTTAGTGTAGAACTGGACAAACTTTGTCCAAATATTATTGATGATGCACTAGGCCATACTATATTCAAATCGGCTTTAGTTATGATAACATTTATAGAACTAGTACCAGAGAAAATCGTGTAGTCTGTAGTATTCGGATGAGTGTAATTGATTGTACATGCATACGTACCCGGTGTACGTATATCATCAATTGATACAGTACTAGCAACAACGGTGAAGACTCCGCCAGTAATTGGTATACTCGTGCCAGAAACAAGTACTGATCCGCCAGTAATAGTTGTTCGCAGTGTTTTGCCATATGTAATAGTTGCGGAGGTTGGCCACGTAACTGCCGGCGTAGCCTTGACGATCGTGACCGCTCTACTAACACTGGTCGTGGTGTAGTTCGTGGTATCCGTGGGCGTAAAGGTTATTGTACATGTGTAGGTCCCTATACTCTGACTGATCTCTATACTGACGGTTGCACCTGTGGCATTGTTGGCACTCACGATTCGGAAGGTTCCTCCGACCGATGCAGACCAGCCTGTAAGAGGTACGTTCTTCAAAAAGGTTCCATATGGGGCATTCAATGCGGTCGTTGTAAGTGTCGGTGTAACCATGTTGATCGTGACAGGTCTAGTAACACTGATCGTATTGTAGTTCGTGGTATCCGTGGGTGTAAAGGTTATTGTACATGTGTAGGTCCCTGTACTCTGACTGATCTCTATACTGACAGATGCACCTGTGGCATTTTTGGCACTCGTAATTTGAAACGTTCCTCCGACCGATGCAGACCCACCTGTAAGAGGTACGTTCTTTAATAAGATTCCATACGGAACACTCGATGCGACGATCGACGTAACCGTCGGCGTAGCCTTGAAGATAATGACATGTTTTTCAAACAAGAACGACCTGTAGTTCGTGGTATCCGTGGGTGTAAAGGTTACTCTACATGGGTAGGTCCCTGTATTCAGTCTTTCCCCTATATTGACGGATGCACCTGTGGCATTTTTGGCACTCACGAGTTGAAACGTTCCTCCGACCGATGCAGACAAGCCTATAAGAGGTACGTCCTTCAAAAAGGTTCCATATGGGACATTCCAATCTAAGGTTATTCCAATTGTCGGTGTAACCATGTTGATCGTGACAGGTCTACTAGCACTCGCCACACCGTAGTTCGTGGTATCCGTGGGTGTAAAGTTTATTCTACATGTGTAGGTCCCTGCATTCAGTCTTTCCCCTATATTGACGTTTGCACCTGTGGCATTTTTGGCACTCACGATTCGGAAGGTTCCTCCGACTGATGCAGACCAGCCTGTAAGAGGTACGTCCTTCAAAAAGGTTCCATATGGGGCATTCAATACGGTCGTTGTAAGTGTCGGTGAAACCATGTTGATCGTGACAGGTCTACTAACACTCGTCGCATTGTAGTTCGTGGTATCCGTGGGTGTAAAGGTTATTGTACATGTGTAGGTCCCTGCATTCAGTCTTTCCCCTATATTGACGTTTGCACCTGTGGCATTTTTGGCACTCACGATTCGGAAGGTTCCTCCGACCGATGCAGACACGCCTGTAAGAGGTACGTCCTTCAAAAAGGTTCCATATGGGGCATTCAATGTGGGGGGCAACGTAACCGTCGGCGTAGTCTTGATGATCGTAATCGTTATACTGCCTCTGGTACTGACCGTAGTGTAGCCTGTGGTATTCGGAGGCGTATAGGAAATTGTACAATTGTACGTCCCTACATTCAATCCATTGAGAGAAGGTACGCTCACGCCCGATTTCTTGGCATCCGTGATTTTGAAGATCCCACCTCTTATTAACGCGCCGGAAGTGTTGGTCCTCCTAACAACGCCGCCCGTGAGGGTTACATCCAGACTATTTCCATATGTAATACGAGTTGGCCCCGTAGGCCATCTGGCAATATAGGGTGTGATTTTCGCCGCTCGCACTTTATGGTCTACTATTGTTAATATTTCGGTGCGCAAAGGAAGCATATATCTTATAATATACCGTGAATTCTATAAATTACGTACACAGCCGTGCCGACAGGCCGGCTGACTGGCTGACGCCATTCAGCCTTACAGCCCCGTTGGGTTTCGCGGCTAAAGCCGCTTACCGACAGGCCGGCTGTGTACGTAATTTATAGACTTCTAGCTATCGGCTGTCTATAATTACATACCCCTTTAGGGTATAATTATAGACAACACGGTACCGCAGAATCTAAAAGGTACTCGACCTACATCCTGCAAAGATGGACTGCCCTCTCTGTAACGCACCAATTACTGACAGCGATCGTATCATGGATATGCTATGTTGCTCCGCCACATGTCATACACATTGCGTGTTTCACCACATTGCCGTTTCCAGCAGCATATCGGAGACATTTCTTAAATTCCCCTGCTGCGATACAGTATGGGCCACGCCATTTGTATATGTGACGCAGCATACTCTTGCGATGTCTGAACCGGCGCCCGAAATAACACCGGTGATGCGCGCGGAGATCAAGAAAGTGAAGAAGGCGATCGCGGTGAAAAACAAGGGGCTTCGACTAGCAAAGACCGCAATTAAGGCCGCGCACGATGCATTTCGGGCACAGGCGACGCCGCTGATCGCTTCGCTCAAGGCCATGAAACGCGAAGCAATGCTCGGAGCGAAACTGACCGACGGATTCCGCGAAGGAATGCGTAGCTTCCGAGCTGCCAACACCAGTCGATCTCGGTTCAAGAAGCAATTCCATATGTATAGTATGCATGCCCACTGGCTGGGATTTGGCCGCATGCTTGGATGGACACCATTGACTCTTATGAAACGGAAGTTTCGTATCCGTATTTAGAGTGATGTTCTTGCCAACTAAATACTTCCGCGGCCTGAGCAAAACACTGAAACAGAGGAGGGCGGCGGAAATCCGGCGGTTCGGTGCCATGGACTGGAAGGACCCCGCAGCCTACGTCGGATTCAAAACAGATCGCGGTATCCGAACACGCAAGAGCGGCTACACCGATGCGTGGCGGCGGCGTTTCCCAGAGGCGCGGAGCCTGGAGGCAAAGGCAAAGGCCACTGGTGTGCCTCTGCGGTTCATCCGGGCCTCTTACAACCGCGGAATGGCCGCCTGGCGCACGGGACATCGTCCAGGTGCCACGGAACAGCAATGGGGCTACGCCCGCGTCCATTCATTCCTGCTATGCGGAAAGACGGCACTGACAACGGACTCGGATCTACGCCGCGATGCCATCGCTGCGTCGGCGCCGGCGCGCCGCTGGTTCCGATCAGTGGGGTGCGCATAAAGCTGATTCGCATTCTTACCGTGTTGTCTAAAAGGTATACCAGAATACAAGGAGGGACCTGTCGGTAAGCAACGGGTCACGACTGTGTACCTTTTAGACTTCACGGTACCGTGAAATACAGGCCATGATCTGGTCACCCACCCCCGAAAAAGTTGATCGCCTTCTTACACAAGGATACCGATCCCGATAACCACAAGTTAGGCCAAAAGATGGAACTAACAACGGAACAACAGCGTATTCTGGGT
>Ga0164295_10005484_pt1 | contig 10015 bp, 12 predicted proteins | sample GEODES006metaG_FD_111798 | JGI IMG/M metagenome (GOLD analysis project Ga0164295, IMG submission 111798) | Oligotrophic lake water microbial communities from Sparkling Lake, Wisconsin, USA - GEODES006 metaG | ecosystem: Environmental > Aquatic > Freshwater > Lake | place: USA: Sparkling Lake... | reverse complement strand
ATCTTCGGTGTTCTTTCAACAATTCCTTTCCTATACATTCTTTATGTATTGTTCGTTGAGCTTTCAAAGTCTCTTGATCGTCAACCAGCAGGCGTTGCAGCAACAGTAGGTCGCTTACGTCTTCTATTGGTTGCAACATGGGGCGTTTACCCAATTGCATACCTGCTTCCAATTCTTGGTCAATCAGCAACCGACCCAGGTGCATTCGTTAACCGTCAAATCGGTTACACGGTTGCAGATGTATTGGCAAAGTGCGTATTTGGTCTAACAATCCTAAAGATTGCAAAGATGAAATCCGTAGCAGAGGGCATGAAGGACGCAGATTAATAATCTGTTCTATTAGGAAATGGGGCCAAGCGATTGGCCCCATTTTTATGCGCTAATACTTGTTATAAGTGGTTGATTAAACTTTCTTGAATACCGCCTAGCCAGAAATAAACTGCATAAAGTGGCTTTTGTGGATCATTATCTTTCATTAACTCATATTGCTCATAAGAATCTTGCTTTATATCTAAGCGTACGGCCAGGGCAAGTCGTAGATCATTAATTGCAATTAGCCATTGAGTTGGTTCAGTTACTGCAATATCTGCCTTAGGTAGCTCATGATCAACTGGGAAAACTAACTGCTCCCGTAGATACATTAAGTGATTTTGCTTAACGGTTCTAAGTGAGCTTTCAGTGTATTTACGGAACTCAGCCGCGCTCTCCGGATCTGCATAGCCATTTGGCAACAATCTACGAAGTACTGGATCCTCTGGTTGATCAATTGCAGATTCAAGATTTCCAATCGAGGCTGCCATTAATTGTGCAAATGGATCATCACTTTGATAGTGATGAGCAAAATTTCGCTCACCTAGTAGCTCAAGTAATTGCTCAACTAAATTAATCAGAATATGTAGTTCATCATTTGATAACGCAACAGTTAAATCACCTGCGACAGATGAACCTTTAAACTCGCCCATGATCATCCCTTTGCAACGTCGCCCAAAGTCCATGTTCATGAATCTGCTGAACTGCCCGTTCCATCTCTTCTCTAGTGCCAGATGCCACTACAGCTTTCCCCTCGGTGTGAACCTGCATCATTAACGTATGGGCTTTTTCTGGTGAGAAGTTAAATAACTTTATAAAAACATAAGTTACATAATTCATTAAATTCACTGGATCATCCCAAACGATAGTTACCCAAAGATTGTCAAAAAACTTACTGAGATCTAACTCTTCCTCGAGCTGGGTCTGGGAACTCATAGGTGAATTATCTAACTAAAACGGTTATCTCATCACTAACGCCTGCAGTATTTTTCTCACCTGCTGCAATTTCTACCTGGTATGAGGCTAATCCAGTTGTGATTGGTGCGATGTTGAAGGTAAATCTACCCGTTGAATCAGTTATGAAATCACCTAGTGACTTACCATTTTGTTTAACCGTTACTTTTACTCCGGCAACCTTTGGTAGCACTTGGCCAGTTACCGAGTAAGTGGCAGCTACTTTGACCGAGGCAGGAAGTGATAGTGAAACACTTGGTACCACCGAAATTATTTTTTCAGCTGTTTTACCTTCTGATCTCTCCCAACTTCCTTCTGAAACTAATCGAATCTGACTTTTCTGCGCAATGATTACTGGAACTGCAATCACGCCATTGGCATCGGTAGTACCGGCAACTAAAGTGCGCCAAGTGTTATCAGAGCTGTTCTTTATTTCAAATCGCACATTAAGGGATGAAACTGGAGTTTTATCTGGCAATTTAAATGTGCCGGTTAGATTAAAGGTTGAGCCGTAACCAATCTGTTCTAGATCAGTTGCAATTGTGCCTAATACTTGATCGGGTGCAATAGATTTTGCGATATCTCTAATTGTGGCAATTGCAGCGGTATTTTCCATTCCAAAGGTCCAAACCGCAATGCCACCTAATCGATACTTCCCAACTAGATTTGTTCGGGCGGTATAACTGCGTTCATCTGGATACCAAACAGTTCTACTTGCAGTGCAAAAGCTTGCCGAGTTAGTTGGATCTACATATGTTTTCTTATAGGTAAATGTTGATTCGGCATGAGTGGAGTTATAGGTAGGAGTTGCATTATTACTACTTGCAAGTGTTAACGCTTCCCGCATGACCACCGCTGCTTTTGCGCCAACAACAACTGAGGTAGCAAAATCTTTAGGGCAAACACCTTCTACTTTGGTAATCCAATCCCGACCATAACCTGGAATTCCTAAGAAAACCTTTGATGCCGGCATTTGAGTCACTGCATACTTAACTGCATCCTCCGTCCAAGGTAGTGGTCCAATCGGCCCTGGTGATGTAGTAGAAAAGTCATAAGCCATTATTCGTAGGCGATCAATTACCGGACCAATCTCTGACCAGGAGTAAACCGAGTTTCCAGCTCGTTTGGTCTCGGGTGCAAAATCTGGTGGAGTTGTTATTGATAGAAGTTTTCCTTGATCATGAAGTGCAGCAGACAACTCTTTAACAAATGTAATCCAATTTGGTTTTAAAGTGGCCCAAGAAGATCTACCATCTTTAGTGTAAAAGGTTTCGAAATCTAGATCTATCCCATCATAATTATATTTAAGAACTAAGTTTTTAATTGTTTGAACAATATCGCTTCGAGAGTTTGGATTTGCTAATAAACTAGCCAACACAAGCTTAGGATTATCATCAGTTATAGTTGGAAGTAGTAACAACCCATTTGCCTTTAATCTTGCAATCACTTGCTCAACCGGAGTTGTATACCCACCAATTGCATACTTATCTTTTATGGTAGTTGCGCCGGTTAATCCATACCAAAATGGTGAGATATCCCTAATTAAATCTAAATTGCCTTCCACGCTTGGCAGATTCCTCGCAAGTGAATAATCCGGCAGCCAACCGGAGAGAATTTTCCGTGGAGGATTATCAGCCTTAACTGGAGCCAGCGATGAGAGTAAAAGGGTAAAAGAGATTGCAAGAATTAGTAATTTACGCGAACCCATATATTTTAGGGTATCGGTATTAACTGAGAAATTACTTTAAGCGAGCGTGAATCTCTTTACATGTTGGGCAGATTGGAAACTTTTGTGGGTCACGATTTGGTATCCACTTCTTGCCACACAATGCTCTTACAGCTTTTCCGGTAACAGCAGATTCGGTGATCTTGTTCTTATCTACATAGTGAGAAAACCGCTCATGATCACCCTCATCGGTTGGGGGAAGCAGCTCTTTTTCGAGTAGACCGCCCTTGCTTGATTTACCGCGTAAATCATCTAGAAAACCCATGGAGAAATCTTAATCTAAATTTATCGCCTACCATTTACCAATGAGCGTACCTCTTAAGGATCTGCTTCGCACCTCAGATCTTTCTAAAGCAGATATCGAACTGCTACTTGAGACTGCGGCTAAGTTTGCAAAAAATCCACTACGGGCTAAGAAAGCATTAGCTAAGCGCACGGTTGCTATCTACATGACTAAGTCCTCAACTCGAACTAGGTTGGCCTCAGAAACAGCTGTGGCACACTTGGGTGGCACACCAATCTTCCTGCGCGGTGATGATCTGCAAATTGGTCGCGGCGAAACAATTTCAGATACAGCAAAAATTATCTCTGGTTTTTGCAGTGCGTTAATTGTTCGCACCTTTGCTCAAAGCGATGTTGATGAATTAGGAAAGTATGCAAGTATTCCAGTGATTAATGCCTTGACTGATGATGATCACCCAACTCAATTACTAGCTGACTGGTTGACTATCAGAGAACAGTTTGGAAAAGATATTAAAAATCGTAAATTTGTTTATGTTGGTGATGGAAATAATGTAGCAACCGCTTGGTTAATAATGGGCGCAACAATGGGAGCCCACGTTGTAGTTGCAACTCCTGGTGGCAAGTGGGCACCTAAATCTCAAGTAGTTGACCACGTAAATAAAATTGCAAAAAAATCTAACGCAAAAATTGAAGTAATAACCGATCCAAAAGAAGCTGTGACGGGCGCAAGTGTTGTTTACACAGATGTCTGGATGTCGATGGGTGATTCAGAAGCAGATCGTTCCGAAAAGATCGCAGCGCTTTCGCCCTATGCGGTAACAAATGATTTGATGAAGTTAACAGCGAAGGATTCAATTTTTATGCACTGCCTGCCAGCACACCGTGGTGAAGAGGTAGCAGCTGATGTTATTGATGGCAGTAAATCTGTAGTCTGGCGCCAGGCATTTCATCGCCGTACTACAATTCAAGCCTTGCTTTATCACCTAACTAGGGGTGATTTAAAAGGTAATAGCTAAAGTGAAAGTTAGGTAAAGTAAGCAAATGCGCGTTTGTGTCCCAAAGGAAATTAAATCTGGTGAGAAGCGAGTTGCTTTAGTCCCAGATATTATTTCTAAGTTAACTAAAGCAGGACTGGAAGTTGTAATTGAGTCTGGTGCAGGTGTTGCATCTGAATACTCAGATAAACAATTTACGGATGCAGGAGCACAGGTCAAATCTGGTGATGTATTAGCTGACAGTGATGTTGTGCTTTCAGTTCAACCACTGACTCCTGCCCAAGTAAAAAGCCTTAAAAAAGGCGCAATTACTATCTCTTTTTTATCTCCGACAACCGCTACTGATTCAATCGACGCTGCCGTTGCCGCAGGCGTTACCGCAATTTCACTTGAAATGGTGCCAAGAATTTCCCGCGCTCAATCAATGGATGCACTAACTTCACAAGCATTATGTGCTGGCTATAAAGCATCTTTAGTAGCTGCTGAGTTATCACCAAAATTTTTCCCACTTCTGATGACTGCTGCTGGAACTGTTACGCCAGCAAAGGTTGTGGTGTTAGGAGCAGGCGTTGCTGGACTTCAAGCAATTGCAACTGCAAAAAGATTAGGCGCAGTTGTATCTGCATATGATGTTCGTCCAGCATCTGCTGATGAGGTTAAATCAATGGGTGCAAAATTTATTACCTTAGAGCTAGAAGCATTAGAAGGTGCTGGTGGCTATGCCAGAGAGATGACTGAAGAGCGTGCGGCAAAACAGCGTGATTTGCTTACTCCATATATTGCAGCTGCAGATGTATTGATTACTACCGCCGCTGTACCTGGTAGAACTGCGCCAAGATTAGTTACTGCTCAGATGGTCTCTGCTATGGCACCTGGTTCCGTTGTGGTTGATCTTGCTGCTGAAAGTGGTGGCAATGTTGAAGGCTCGGTAGCTGGTGAAATTACTACTACGAGTGGTGGCGTAAAAATTTGGGGTGGTAAAGATGTGCCTAGCCAATTAGCGTTCCATGCATCCATGTTGTTCTCTCGCAATGTTGTAAATCTGCTTTTACTTATGAGTAAGACTGTGGACGGCAAACCAACTGGTGCGATTGAACCTGATTTTTCAGATGAGATTATTGACTCTGCAACTCTTACACACGCGGGATTAAAAAGAGAGAAGGCTAAGTAATGGTTACGGAAGTTATGAGTAATGAAATAGCCTTACTTGCGATCTTTCTATTATCGATCTTCGTTGGCTTTGAGGTAGTCTCTAAAGTTTCAACTACTCTGCACACTCCCCTAATGAGTGGAGCAAATGCAATCCACGGCGTTATTCTGGTTGGCGCGATAGTGGTAGCAGATCATGCAAATACAAATCTTGAATTAGGACTTGCCCTTGCTGCGGTAATTCTCGCCACGATAAATATGGTTGGTGGCTTTGTAGTTACTGATCGAATGCTTCAGATGTTTAAAGGAAAGCCAAAGGTTAAGAAGGATTCTGGAGATAGCAAATGAGTCGTAATCTCTATGATCTAATTGGCCTAGCCGCCGGTATCTGCTTTATCTTGGCTTTAAAGGGATTATCTTCACCAAAGTCTGCTCGTCGTGGAAATCTAATTGGCGCAGTTGGTGCAACTATCGCAACTGTAATTGTCTTTTTCTATGCAAATGATGGAAAAGCTCTAAATAATCAAACCTTAATTTTAGCTGCGATTGCATTTGGAGTTTTAGTAGGCGTTCCAGCTGCGCGTAAGGTGCAGATGACTCAGATGCCGCAGCTCGTAGCGCTATTTAATGGTGTTGGTGGTGGTGCGGCAGCACTAGTAGCAATTGTGGAGTATTTAAAACTTGGTGATGGTGCAACAACCGCTGAGGTGATTGCAACAGTCTTTACTGTAATTGTTGGATGTGTTTCATTCTCTGGGTCGATAATTACATTCTTAAAATTGCAAGAATTAATGACTACTCGCCCGGTGATCTTTCCATTTGGTCGGCAGTTAATTGCACTGACTTTAATTGGCGTACTAGCAAGTGGTGGTTGGGTTATCACATCTGGTGGCTCAACGCCATTGTTAGTAAACGGCTTACTCTCACTTCTATTTGGAGTTTTGTTTGTGCTTCCCGTCGGTGGCGCAGATGTTCCAATTGTTATCTCACTACTTAACGCATTTACCGGTTTAACAGTTGCTGCCTCAGGCTATGTTTTACAAACTACTTTGTTAATAGTGGCCGGAACTTTAGTTGGTGCATCAGGAACAATTCTTACTCGCTTAATGGCAGAGGCGATGGGTAGATCTTTATTTGGAACTTTATTTGGTGCATTTACAGCCAAAGCACAAGCAAGCACAGGGGCAGTAGATTCTCGACCAGTTAAATCAGGCTCACCTGATGATGTTGCAATCCTTCTGAACTATGCGCAGCGAGTAGTAATTGTTCCTGGCTTTGGACTTGCAGTTGCGCAAGCTCAGCACACAGTTAGAGAGCTAGCAGATTTATTAGCATCAAAAGGTATTGAAGTCGCTTATGGAATTCACCCAGTTGCAGGCCGTATGCCGGGGCATATGAATGTTTTACTTGCTGAAGCTAATGTTCCATATGAGCAATTGGTTGAGATGGAAGAGATAAATCCAACCTTCCCACAAACAGATGTTGTACTAGTTGTGGGCGCAAATGATGTTGTTAACCCAGCAGCCAAGACCACACCTGGCTGCCCTATTTACGGCATGCCGATTTTAGATGTTGCTCTAGCAGGCAATGTAATCTTCTTAAAAAGATCGATGCGCCCTGGCTTTGCTGGTATTGAAAATGAACTTTTATATGAGGCAAAGACCACACTTTTATTTGGTGATGCAAAGGATTCGCTTACAAAAGTAGTTAGCGCCCTAAAAGCTTTGTAAGGAATATAACCAGGCTAAAAGTAGTTATATAATCAACTAGTTCACAAAATATTGGAGATATGTGCCAGCAATAACCGTTCGAGATATCACTGTTCTACCGCGGGTTGTTGCTGATGCAAATTTGCGCCCTCGCCGCGTAAAAAGTATTACTACCGCCCCGCAAGGTCATGAGGGTGAAGGCTTTCCAGTACGGCGAGCATTTGCTGGTGTTGATTTGGCAGATTTAGATCCGTTCATTCACCTAGATCAAATGGGTGAGGTTGAGTACGCTCCAGGTGAGCCAAAGGGAACTCCTTGGCACCCACATCGCGGTTTTGAAACTGTTACTTACATTATTGATGGCATTTTTGATCACTATGACAACCATGGTGGCGGTGGAACTATCTCTGATGGTGACACTCAATGGATGACCGCAGGTGCTGGCATCTTGCATATTGAAACTCCACCAGAGCATTTAGTTGTTAGTGGTGGTTTATTTCATGGCTTTCAGCTTTGGGTAAATCTTCCCGCTGCAAAAAAATGGTCTCCGCCGGCTTATCAAGATTTACGTGCATCCGATGTTTCACTTCTTTCTTCAAGTGACGGTGGCGCACTTCTTAGAGTTATTGCTGGTGAGATTGACGGTCATACCGGCCCAGGATCTACTCAAACTCCAATTACATTAGTTCATGCAACATTGCAACCAGGATCGCAGCTTCGCTTGCCTTGGAATCCCTCATACAACGCACTTGCCTATGTATTAAATGGTTTTGGCACAGTTGGCGATGAAAAACATCCAATTAAAACTGGTCAACTAGTTACCTATCGTGATGGTGATGTGATTGTGATCGCTGCAGATATAAATCAAGAATCACGTTCACCAAGTATGGATGTTTTAATTTTGGGTGGATTACCAATTAAAGAACCAGTCGCCTGGATGGGCCCGTTTGTTATGAACACAAAGACTGAAGTATTAAAAGCATTTGATGATTTCCAAAAAGGTGTATTAGGAATTGTGCCACCTGATTGGAGCAAGAAGGTAAGGCCAGTAAGCAGAGATGGAGTGGGATATAAGTTGGGTGGAGAGTTAAAGGGTGTTCATGGAACCCCAGAGGAGCTACAAGAGAGTTAAATCAGTTAGGTAATTACTTGCTACTAAAAACACCAACTATTTTTTATCGTTACCGATCTCTTTAATTAGATCAAAATCGCTACTACCAAGTTGGCCTTGTGAGGCATACAACTCCAATTTTGATCTGGTATCTTCAATATCTAAATTTCTCATAGTTAGTTGACCAATTCGATCGGATGGTCCAAAGGCAGCATCTTCGGTTTTCTCCATTGACAACTTCTCTGGTGAGTATGAAAGCTTCGCACCTTTCGTATTGATAATTGAGTAATCATCACCCCTACGCAATCTAATTATGACCGAACCGGTGATCGCAGATGCAACCCAACTAGTCAAAGATTGTCTAAGCATTAGAGCTTGTGGATCAAACCAACGACCTTCATATAACAATCGTCCTAATTTGCGTCCCTGCTCATGATACGTAGCAATTGTGTCTTCGTTGTGAATTGCACTGACTAACCGTTCATAAGCAATAAATAGAAGTGCCATACCTGGTGCTTCATATATACCACGACTTTTTGCTTCAATAATTCGATTCTCAATTTGATCACTCATACCAAGCCCGTGACGGCCACCAATTAGATTAGCTTCTTTAATTAGCGCTACTGAATCTTTTGCAGCCTTGCCATTTATTGAAATTGGCCGACCTTGCGCAAACTCAATAGTTACATCTTCACTATCTATTTTTACTGATTGATCCCAAAATTTAACTCCCATAATTGGTTCAACTATTTCAATATGAGAGTCTAAGTTTTCCAGTGATTTAGCCTCATGAGTTGCCCCTAATATGTTTGCATCGGTGCTGTATGCCTTCTCAGTTGCATCTCGATATGGCAGGTTGTGATCAGTTAGCCATTTCGACATCTCTTTGCGACCACCTAATTCATTTACAAAATCCTTATCAAGCCATGGCTTATAAATTTTAAGCTTTGGATTGGCTAACAACCCATAACGGTAAAATCGCTCGATGTCATTGCCTTTATAGGTAGATCCATCGCCCCAAATTAAAACGTTATCAGCCATCATTGCTCTTACTAACAAGGTTCCAGTAACTGCTCTGCCGAGAGGAGTGGTATTAAAATATGCTTTTCCAGCAGTTGTAATATGAAATGCTCCGCAGGCAAGTGCTGCTAATCCCTCTTCAACTAAAGCGCCTTTACAATCAACTAATCGAGCAATCTCTGCGCCATACTCTTTTGCCCGGCTTGGTACTGTTGCAATATTTGGTTCATCATATTGACCAAGATCGGCAGTGTATGTGCAAGGAGTTGCGCCTTTACTTTTCATCCATGCAACTGCAACTGACGTATCTAATCCACCACTAAATGCAATGCCAACTTTTTGGCCAACTGGTAGAGCTGAAAGCACCTTAGACATAGCGCCAGTCTAATTCACTAGGTGGCTTTGATGGGTAGTATTTAAAGGTGAAACTGAAAAGTGTTTTTGCCACTGAGATCTGCCGAAGGCGTGCAATTTTTCTACTTAAGGCAGAGAGTGGGTTACTTCTTGCCATCGTTATTTATTTGATCCTAGCTCCACTAATCTCAGAAGTCTCAGTTCCATCAGCATTATCTGCAGAGATAGTTTTTGGATTACTTGGTGCGACTGGGCTTTGGTTTTGTGCAAAGGGATTTAAGGATAAAAAGTCTTACGGCCGTGCACCTGCAGTACTTGCTAATCTGATTGCTTTTGGAGTTTCTTATTACATGATCTCAGGTAGTTTGTTAATAGTTGGTATTCCATTATTAATACTGGCAACAATTACTTTAGTTTCATCTGCCTTAGGTTATTCAGAGTAACT
>Ga0164295_10005483_pt1 | contig 10016 bp, 10 predicted proteins | sample GEODES006metaG_FD_111798 | JGI IMG/M metagenome (GOLD analysis project Ga0164295, IMG submission 111798) | Oligotrophic lake water microbial communities from Sparkling Lake, Wisconsin, USA - GEODES006 metaG | ecosystem: Environmental > Aquatic > Freshwater > Lake | place: USA: Sparkling Lake... | reverse complement strand
TCTTCGTAGAAGTGAGGACAAGGCTTAATCGGGTCAAAGTCAAAATTTAGCTCTTCTGCCCAGGAATCGTGAAACGAGACTTCTTCCTCCGTCAACGGGCTCCCGCTTCGAATCGCTTCAATTCTTTTACCCCTCTCCTCAAAATCTTCGTCCGAGGGATCCTCGCCCTCTTCATAATGCTCGGCGTAGGCTTCCAGGAACTCTTCCGAAGGTTTGGATGCATCGAAAAGCTGGCGATAAACGCCTAGGAAGACGCCGCTGCTCTCCAGCCATTCACCGAGTTTCTTGGTTTCTGGATCTTGCTCCGTAAGCAAGATTGGAGCATCCAATGAATAAGATTCAATTGGTTTCATCTATGCCGCCTGCCACCTAACACACAAATTCTCCGTCCGAGACAGAATTGTCACTGTCGCGTCCACGTTGTACCGAAGTCCATCCGCCGCGGACCACAGCTTTTTCCGTGATCAGCAACCCCAACGTCTACCACGGCTTCCAGAATATCCGGTTCACAAAACTAGAATGCGAAATTCAGAAGGAGAATTCATGCTCACATAAGAGTGGTTCTCTCAGTAACGAATCAAAACACCAAGAAAGAGACATCAGTAGAGAATCTCGTACTTGTAAAATCAGGCGGATGTCCGAGGCGAGTTTTTCCGATTCCTTTGAAGTCCTTTGGGAAATGGCGAAAGAGCCGTTGCTCAATTCAGAGGATCTATCCGGCTACGAGATCGACGAGACGATCCTGAGTCAAATCGGGCCCTGGGAAGAACTAGAAACGTATTATCAGGTCTCAGGCGGAGAAGTGGTCTCCATATCTGCTCTTGAGCTTTATCTGGAGCGCCAAATATTGGAATCGCAACCTGAAATAGACTTGGATGCTTTGGAAGAACTGAAGAGCGTGAGAATTCGCCAAATTGAGGAAGGATCTCCGTTGACTGCGGAAGAAGAGGAGAGCCAATCTGAAGCCCTTCTGTCTTCTCCCTTTCTCAGAATTCACTCCTTCGAGCATGATGCCAAGACACTCTTTTGGGCTAGCGAAATGGAAGCATCGGGAATGGGCTTTTATTGTGCTCGCTCATACGGTCCGTTTCGATCACTTGAGGACGCGTGCTCAGTTGTGGACGCAATGGGGTGGTCGGACGTGGAGTGTTTTTGATACCGAACAACTTCATATCCTGAGCGCAAAGCCTAGAAGTGGATAGGTCTGACGGATTGCACCTGGATTCTTACTTCCGAAGAAACCTCGCTCGTATATAGCAAAAACCGAAAGTTTCAAGTTCATATAGACCGTTGTTGGTTAGGATGAGGTTGAAAGGACCAGATCTCGGAGGCCAGTCGGGCCGTATGCGCAGAGGAGGTCGTTAGCGTCCATGCCATTCGGCGACTTCATGAGGACTGGCCGGTGTGCTTTTAGTCGTTCGCCGGCTCTGAGTGCCGTTTCTGCCTCGTCGGTCCAGATAAGTGACTGCGAATACCCTCGCCTCGCGATCAACCTGTCCAGCGCCTCCAGGGCGTTCGAATTCCGTTCCGGTCCAATCGAGACGACGTCGCACCCGGCCCCCTGCAGAGCTTGCTTCTTTGATTTAAGGCGGCCTTTTCAAGGTCGTAATCTTCAGGGGGTCACCCGCAGGCACCCCTACCCGCCGAGGACGTTCGCGACCCGTCCCTGCTTGATGATGAAGATCTGCTCCGTGAGGTTGTAGCCTCCGAAGGAGTTCTTCGCGCGGTATTTCACACTTTGCGCCCAGCCGTCCTTGCCATACCTCGCCACCGTGGAACAGTTCACGATCTTGAGGCTGTCAGGGTCTTTCAGGTTCTCTTTGAGGTAGGCATTCACCTCGGGAGTGATGCCGTCCCACTCCGAGGGGATAGGCATCGGCCCGCGCTTGGCCTCCTCGGACTTCACCCGCGCCTCCTGCTGGGCCGCGATCTGGGCGTCGGCCTGCTGCTCCCAGTCGTCCCCGACGCGCTGGTACCGCTCGAACGACTTGCCGCCTCGGATCTCCAGACGGTCGCCCTTCAGACTCACGTCCCAGGTGGTCGTTAGTAGCATAGCGACGCGCGTGAGCTTGTTCTTGGAGAACTTGTACTTCGTCTCAGCCTCTTGGACATCGGCGGACCTTTCATGCCTGTAGCGGGTGATCTCACGACCGTCGTCGGTGAACTCGGTCGACTCCCACAGGATGTAGGCGGGGATGCCCGTCTTCGTCTTGCCCTTCATCTCGCTGGAGCCGACAAGCTTCCATTTCCCCACTAAACCCGCGCGGGGCTTCGGCACGGCGACGGCACGCGGCGTCGAGGACGCGGAGCTTGTTATGGAGGAGGAGTCTCGGCCCTTGTCCTTCGGCGGGCCCCCAAGTTTACCGATGGCCCAGATCACGAACAGCCCGCTCAGCACCCAGCCCCACGTCGGGATTTTTTTCTTCGGCTTGACGGCGGGCGCGGGCGGAGCGACATAGGTCTGCCTCGGCGGGGGAGGCGGCGGCGCCAAGGGCGGGGCTGTCACGGGCGGCGCGGCGGCGGGGCCGTTGATCTTGGCGAGGCAGGCTGGGCACAGCCCCCGCCCCTGGTCGGCCAGGGTCTTCGGGATGTGGGTCTGGCACCCGACGCAGTAGGTCGGGCTCTCTAGGTCGGCGGCGGTGAATGGGTGGGGTTGGTTGGACATCGTGGGGACGCTAAAGAGTTAGGAATGAGTCTGTCGGACATTCTACCGATGGGCCACTGACATTTCTGCTTTGCGTCTCCGTCCATCGGCTGATTGAGACCACTTACCATAGTCTTTGCGAAATCCTGATCCACCACGGTCACACTCTCTTGCTGGGAAGCCTAGGGCCCATCACAGTCATAGTCGGCTTTTGGCGGTCTGTTACCTTTGGGGTCCACCCACCTGGTGGAATCCTATGGGGAAGTTGAGAGTTAACGAAGAGCGCAAAGAGCGGCAACGCTCATGAATATAATAAATTTAAAGAACCCGTAGAGGCTTGGTCGAAAAGTAGGTGTATAGACCTGAGGTCTAAATCTACCTCTGCAATCACCAAGTTCGTCGGGCATGGCTTCACGGAGGACCCAACACGTGGCACTTATAAACATGGGATACAAGACGGCGGAGGAGCTAGGGTTAGTGGGCAAATCGCTAATTATCGTAGGTGGGCCGCACAAGGCCTCGAAGACGCCTTCGGAAATCACCCACCAGGACTCCTCGACAAAGCCGGAAGACCCGCAAGAGTCAACCCAGCCATTGACAGGCGAGCCTATGACAACAGAGCAAGAAGACTTGCCAAAGTTGTCAGTGCTGGGACTCCTTCTCTCACTGGGCACAATTCCGTACGACGACTCACCCAAAGAGCAGGACAAGACCTAAAAGGCCTTTGCGACCGTGTCACCATAACGAACGGTATTCGCCGGAGGCTGTCTGGCAGACGGCCAGCCGGGTGGTCGAGTTTGGATCGTCCTAGCTTTCAGTGCTGGCTTTCTTTCGCGTTGTCGATTAATTAGTCGTCAGCGATCATTGCTTCAGATCCTCCGCCAAACTGTGCCACTTGGCAATCAGCTCTTCAAGTCCACAGAGCAGGGCAGGGATGCAGTCTTCTGGTGCCCCGTCGTCTTCTTCGCATGCTTCCTCTACCTCTTCGTATGCAGACCAGTCAGCACTATTTGGGCAATGAATGGGATGCAATCGAAAGCGCTCAAAGACAAAGAGGGCAGGATCATCCGCTTCCGCGTTATCGGCGTGGCATGGCAAGAGATCGTTTCAACGAGAGCCATGGTGTGCCAACGCAAGCAATGCGATGCGGTAGAGTTGCCTTTGTTCGCCGACGGATCCACTCAAGTTCGTAAGTTCCTTTCGCCTCCGGCGAATCTGAAGAGGTTGCTCGGAGGTGGATGAACACCTTGACCACCGTTTGATTGCAGACCAGAATATGTAAACCGAATGTCGGATAGAAACATGGCTACCTCTAAGACACTTTGGCTTCGGTACGTGGAGGGCGGCGTAGTTGGTTGCGCAAGTTGCTGGTGGGAGTGGATTGAAGTAGTCAAGAGCTTACGAGGGTTCAGATTGCGAGCCGGCACAAGCCACCCTTATGAGTTGAGGTTCAGCCACGCCGAAATACGAACTGCGAAAGACTTCGTGCGGATCTTCGAGGAGTGCGTTGATAAATGCTTCTCGGACCACGTCTGGAGTGAAACTGGGTTGCCATCGGTGGAGTCTGTCCGGGAGGCAATGGAGAAGCTAGATTCCGATTTCTCCCGGCAGGTAAGCGAGGCAATCCAGAATCGCGACTCAGAAGAAGAAAACGAGCAGGTGTTTAGTCCTCCGACGAGGCCCGGAGTAATCATTTTCCACGGTTTTCCCGATTTCGAGAAGATAACTCGTCCACCGACAATCTAAATCCACCCTATGACGCGTCCTGACCTAACGTCGAGCCTATGAACCAAATCTACGTTCTTCAAACCATCAAATCCGACTACCGCCATGCGATGGGGGTCACGAATGACCCAAGTGCATGGGCGGACTTTCCCGAGATTGATCGATTTGAAATCCAATCGGAGATCGCGCTATGACTAATTTCACTTCTGGCTCGCCCGATCTAGGGCGACTCTTCCTCGACAAGTTATGGGAAAAGATGATGATTGACGAGGAGTGGAGCGTACGCGAACCCCATCGGATAGAGTGGTGGCCCTACGAACTGAGACAGTCGATTTGGGTCGATCCGCCATTCGATGACGAGGGGATCAATATCTGGCGCGTCCATTGTCGTACCGACCTCATCCGAGGGTTTGGCGGGACTCAAGAGGAACAACTCCTCGTGATGGATAAAGCCATGTATTTAACTCTATCTGGTTTCGTGAGGAACCCAGAAGACCCGTCAAAGGTTCAGACAGCATCCAGTATCTATTTTCACGAGGAAACCTTTGATTGGGCCTGGGAAGTGATGGCTTGGATCGCCGGACTTCAAGCCATGGAAGCACATCGAGATGCGGATCCCATCGCCGAGAGATTCGCCAGCTGGGAATCCGACGTCACCGACCACCCGGAATCGGGACCTCGTAGCGAGCCCGATGAACTCCTCGACCTTGGAATGCTCGCGTTCGACAAGGGATTGTCGGAGTCTCAATACGCCGGACATGAGATGGAACGTGTGAAGGATCTCTTGGACGGGCCACCAAGTCTGTTGACAACTGGTGACGAGTTGGTCATCGGTGCGGAGTATCCGTTTCCAGTCCGATCAATGTTCTTTCAGGCGAGTTGCCGGGAGTACAACATGAACTTGGGTCATGGTTTGTTAACTTTGCTCAGATTGCCTGCTAACCCCGGCGGCAAGTTGCCCGAAACTTGTTTGGAATTCAATGAACGAGAGCTCCAATCGTTGACGCGTAGTCACTTCGTCGGTTCGTGGTGTGACGATCCGGAGGGCACTCGTACGTACGTGACCTTCCTGCCCAACGTGCTCTTTTCGCCCGCCACGGCCGAAAGGATGGTCATTAGCGTTATGATGCGCGCCATGTGGATATCGCACGACCTACTCGACTATTCCTGGGCGGAACACTATCAACAAGATTTGGCGAAGAAGATCAAGTCTTTACAAGCGTTTTCGAGAGAAACACAAGTGAAACCAAGCATCTTCAACCGGCTTTTTAGGAGGCGGCCATGACTCGACCAAAGAAGCACATAGTGGAAGACCCGCTCGAAGAAATTCCGACATATCCAAATTCGCTCCATCAACCCTTGTCTGTCATAAACGCATTCCGTGGTTTGAATTCCATCAAATCCGAATCCCACTAGCGGAGGAGGGCACCAAAGTGATTAGGGACCAGAAGGTGAAGGACTTGATCGCCGAGGCGAATCGTTGACGCGTGCGCGGAAAACTCGCTTTTGTAGACGATTGCGAAGGATTTTTTTCGAGGACTTAATACCGGAGGAACGGGAGGCGACCGAGAAGTAGGAAGCCAGGATGATGCTGGTGGGGCCGGATCACACGTCGATAAGGAACGGCTTCACGATCTTTACGCCCGCATCCAGTAAGCGGCAATCCACTCCGCTGAGCGAAACCGAAGAACACCTACCAACGATCAATCCGAAACCCTTGCCCACTGCTCGATTTTAAGTCGGCTATTTAGACCAAAATGGGAGGAATAGCCTGCAACTTGAGTACTTGATTAAATCGACAATTTTCGGCAAATCTCACGCATATGATGGGATGTGCTTTTATAGTCCCGAATATCGGTTTTCCACGGTGTAATTCCGTGGGATTCACGTGAATGGAATGGTAAATTCAGTCGCTCTGGATCAGGCAATTAACAGTGCGATTTACAGTGCAAGGCTATCAAACCGACTGGCCATCAGCTTGACCAACTCTCGGCATCCAAGATCGCGCGCAACGTCATTCGCATCGAGTCCATACGGGCTTTTCATCAGCTTTGGCCGGTGGTGCTTGAGACTTTCACCGGCGGCTATCGTGTCTTCATGTTCGTCGAGCCAAACCAAAACCCGGGCGTATTTTTGTCTGGTTATGAACAGGTCAAGGGCATCAAGGGCGGCCTGGTTGCGCTTGGATCCAATACTCACCACATCGCATTTATCGCGGTGGGTCGCTTGATAGATCGTCGCGGCATTTACCTCTCCCTCGACCGCAATCAGCGATCTGTTCCTGCCGGTAACGGTATTGAGTCCGAACAAAATTGGATCTGAGCCAAGATGCTGCCGAAAGCGCCGGCCCTTGTCCGATTCGGCCAGGTCATCGATGTATCGATACTTGATCGCGAAGACGGTACCGACTCCATCAATCCACGGAATCAGAAGCGCCGGTCGCTTGGATTTGTCTACGGGATCAAAGAGCCCCGGCGAGTAGCCAAACTGCATCGCATCGCTTGTCTCGAAGGAAAGTGAGCGGCCATAAATATAGTCCTGGCATCTCACCCCGCCGGGTGCGTTCAGCGCCTGCTTGCCGGCTGCGACAAGTCGCTTTGCCCGAGACTGCCATTCCAAGGATTTCCACTCAGGTATCGAACTCTTGACGATTTTGGTAGGGGCTATCGGCGTTACATCCGAATAACCGATACCCAACGAAAGTCGCTCGGCAGCCTCACCCAGAGATATGGCCTCAACCTTAGCCATGAGGTCAAACATGTCGCCTGCAAAGCCACACTTTCTGCAGCCACCAGACTGACCATCTTTCCGAACCCAGAACCGATCATCGCCAGCTCGACAGATCGGACAGGGACCGACCATCTCTTTGCCTTGCCGCCGCAGAGTGACATATCGCCCCGCCATCTCCGCCATATTTAGTCGTTGCTTAAGGTCCTGAAACGAAGTCCTACTCATGAAAAAAGCCCTCAAAGAAGTTAGGTTCGGACATAATTTCCGCCCCTAAAGGGAGGGAGGTTATGTCCCAACCTCCCCTCCTCCCACTTTTAGGCTGGGACATCGAGGTTCGGACATTGTCCCAACCTGTTTTTGAACCTGAGATAGCAAAATCTTGATTCATGTCCGAACCAAAGGTCCGAACAGCAAAAGCAAATTTGCGCGCGAGCGGCTTTTCCTTATGTCCGAACCTCATTTACTTATCGCTCTAGGACTCATCGATCCAGTAATGATCAGCGAATTTATTTGGCCTGCCGGTACGCGACATTGTCTGAAGCTTCTCCTTCCGAATCACCGATTTCGGATTGTTCGCCTCGGTAGCTAGCCACCGTCTGGCGGTTTTCTCGCATGCGGGATACGAAGTCGCGTTAAAAATCTCTTTCACAGACATAGCACGTTCACTCATCGAGGCATTATCTCGCAGGGTCTGAAGGATCGAAGATTGCCACAGTTCCGTAGTCTGATCTCGCTTCGTTGTCAAGCGAGATGAGTGCCAAACGAGGATCGCAGATAGCTCATCCTCGGACTTAATAATGTCAAAGGTGTAGGAGCTCCAGCGTTCACCCTCCTTCAACTTGTCGCAGCTCATCGTTCGAGGATTGGCCTGGCCTGTCACGCAGATCGAAACGTCCATCTTCGCCCGAAAGGCGCTCGCACCTCGTTGGGTCTCCTTGTCGGCTTTACCAGTGTGGTGAAGGAAACAAACCGCGCAATCCAATTCGGTCGCGATGCGTCGGGCCTCGGCCATCATGAGCGTTGCCTGACCATTGTCATTTTCCTCAGCGCCGGCAATGGCGTCGGCCAAAGTATCGAAAATGATGAGCCCTGGACGAAACCCAGAAGCCTTTACTTCTCGAATGAAGTCGTCCACTGATTTATCGGTCGAGCCGCCAAACAGGTTAGGGACCGATGCTATCCATCGAAAGTTATGCGATCCCTCTTCGCCCAAATGGTCGAACGCTGCCCGAACCCTAGACTTGAGCCCGGTCAGACCCTCCTCCGTGCAATAGAGCGACCGAAAGGGCTGGCAGCGGAAGCGGGGATCGTTCGCGATATTCATGCCGCGAGCCCCCCGAACGATTAGGTCAATGATGAAAAAGCTCTTCCCGGTGGCGGAATCGCCAAACACCATCATGAGGTCATGCCGGCCAAAAAGCTCACGTACCGTCCATTCCTTGTCTCTAAGGGCCAAGAGAACCTCATAGGTCTGCGGAACGAAAACGCTCTTGGACTCCAGCGGATTAACTTCGCTTGACACAATAAGCTTCGCCAGATCGATGCGTTCAAAGTCTTTCAATGTACGGTGTGCGTGCAAGGGCGTCGAGGCGACGGCACCTTTGCCGAACTACCTTTTGGGGTTGATCTGTGGGACGATTCGGGCACGCGCCGTCAAACTCCGGTTCGTGATTCGTCCGTCTGCTCGCAGATCCACTTCTCCAAAGCCACCTTCGATATCCGACGGCTTCGGCAACCTGCCAGCCACACGCTGGGAATTCTCCCTTCGGCCACGAGCTTGTAGGTGAGTGACTTGCCGAGACCAATAATCTCGGCAACTTCCGATATTCGATAAAAAGCCTTTTCCATATGTTCGAAATGTCTCCGTTGCGGTATACATGAGACGAGGTAAATATCGGTAACGAGTCGCCATTATCGGTAACGAATTAGTAACGATGAGCAAGAATCAAAAATTGGGATTCATCACGCCGATGTCGTGGCATGTTGAACCTGCCGGATATCAACTCCGAAGTGGATGCGGAAATCAAGTCGAGCTAAAGCAACCAGTCAATCAAGCTGACTGGTTTTTCGGCTATCCCCCAGATGACGTAGTCCACACAATCATCCCGTCTTCGACCAATTGTTCATTCGGGAACCTATGGTTAGTCCAAAATGACGATGCATCGGGTCGTGATCAAGCTCCGACCACTGGACTCGATTTTTTAGAAGTCGATTATTACAATCCTCTAAAAGTGGCTGGACTGCATCGAACATTTGCAATGGTTCAGCGGCCAGATGATGTCGTTAGGTTCGCTAACAAATTCGGATTTCTGACCTTCGGACCGCCAGTAGTGGACTTCAACGATGGCTCCAACCCTGCACGTTCGGAACTAGTCAGCGAATGGATTCGAGCGGCCATTGAGATTCGAACGCTGATTCGACTCTGGGACGGCTATCGTGACACTGCCAAAGGTCATCAGCAAATAACCGAGGTTATTGTATGGAGCAACAAAGCATTTACAATTAGAGAGGAGATGCTATCTCTAGACGACTTTCAGTACTCTGGCCTGCTCCGGGACTACTTTCACTCGGGTTATGTCCAACCAGATCAATCGGCGTATAGAAATGCAGCTCGTTGGATGCTCGAACGGATTGTTGCTCAGCAACTCGGGAAAGGTACGGAACCATACGTACATATGGGAACTGTCGGTCAGCTCTTACTCGAACCTCAGTCGCTGCTTGCGGCCATGTACCTGCTTTTAACCCAGGAATTGCTGGGGCGAGCCGATCCGCTGTCTCGATGCCCGAGTTGCGGCAAATGGTTCGTCTGCCGGCATGCTTCGAAGATATATTGCAGTGATGCCTGCAAGATGAAGGCTTACCGACAGAACAAAAAGGGAGAGGCAAAGTAAATGGCCAAGAAACGAGGACAAAACGA
>Ga0164295_10005479_pt1 | contig 10021 bp, 6 predicted proteins | sample GEODES006metaG_FD_111798 | JGI IMG/M metagenome (GOLD analysis project Ga0164295, IMG submission 111798) | Oligotrophic lake water microbial communities from Sparkling Lake, Wisconsin, USA - GEODES006 metaG | ecosystem: Environmental > Aquatic > Freshwater > Lake | place: USA: Sparkling Lake... | reverse complement strand
GTCGTTAGATGCGTGCAACTCCCAGCCGAGTTCGCCAACATAGTTCACGCGCAAAGCACGAACTGGACCAACTGCAGTATCTATCATCTGTGCCGACAACCATTTGAAAGAATCGTTGTCGATTGGTGTTGTCGTGACTTGCGAAAGCACATCGCGCGATCGCGGGCCAACCAAAATAATTGAGCCGTAATCTGCAGTGACATTTTTCAGAGTCACCGAACCATCAGTTGGCAGCGCCATCTCAAGAACGTCAAGATCATGCCATTCAGAACCAGCAGCTCCAACGAGATAGAAACTATCTTCGGCAACTCGAACGACTGTGAACTCGCTCAACACTTTGCCATCTGGCAACAATGCGTAAACAAGACTTATGCGACCGACCTTCGGTAATTTCGTGCACAATAAATTGTCAAGGTATGCGAATGCACCAGAACCTTTGACTTCAATTTTCGTAAAGCCTGGCAAATCAAGAACCGCCACGCCGTTACGCGCCGCGTGCACTTCTTTAGCAACAACTGTGCGCCAGCCGTTTCGCCTGAAAAATGAAAGTGAGTGATCTGTTACTTCGTTCTTTGGATCGAAATAAGTTGGTCGCTCCCATCCTCCGCGAGCACCATACGCCGCACCTTTTTTCTTTAGTTGCTCGTATAACGGAGACATGTATGCAGGGCGACCCGCTGGGCGTTCTTCAAAAGGAAAACCCATCGCGTATTCGTTTTGATAAACCTCAACTGCTTTATCAACCGTGTACTGCGTCGTCGCGTATGCCTTGTATCGGCGTCGGTCAATTGCCCACAAATCAAACTCTGGGCGACCATCAAGAATCCACTCAGCAATTGCTTTGCCGGCGCCGCCACCTTGAGCGATACCGAAACTGAATGTGTTGCAGTGAAAGAAATTTCGCATGCCGCGTTCTGGCCCAAGATACGGGTTGCCGTCCGGCGCATAAGGGATTGGTCCGTTGACGACACGCGCGATACCTGCATCAGCTAAAACTGGCACTCGCTCGCCTGCATCAATAATTTGTTTTTCAAGTCTTTCTAATTCGTCTGGCCACAACATGTTCGCAAATTGGTCTGGGATTCCGTCGAGCCACATCGGCGTTGCTTGCCACTCGTATGGCCCGAGAATGAAACCATTTCGCTCTTGACGCAAATAATAAGAGGTATCCGGGTCACGCAACAACGGCAACGGTTCGCTTCGCGCAGCAAGTTCGTCGATCTCTTCGGTAATCAAATATTGATGAGCCATTGTCATGATCGGCAGATGTCGACCAATAAGTTGCATTACTTCGCCTGCACGATAACCAGCAGCGTTGATAACAATTTCGCAATCAATTTCTGCTTCAACGCCAGCAGCGTTAGTCGTTACAGTCCATTCGTAATTTTTGTGCTGACGCAATGCAGTGACGCGCTCGTTACGACGCACGCGAGCACCAAGAGCGCGTGCAGCACGAGCCATCGCCTGAGTAACTTGCGACGGGTCAATATCGCCATCTAACGGATCCCAAAGAGCACCAAGTAGGTCGTGGGTTTTAATTAACGGATATCGATCAACAAGATCTGCCGGAGTGAGCATGTCGTACTCCATGTTGTTGGCACGCGCCATGCTCTTCACGTGGCGAAACTCAGCCATGCGTTCTTCGCTATGAGCAAGTCGAACTGAGCCAGTGACGTGATAACTAATCGGAAAATCTTTATCAGTAGCAAGTTCGCGATAAAGAGCCGCGGTATATTTCTGCACCTGCATCACACTCCAACTTGTTGAGTATGTTGGCACATTGCCCGCGGCGTGCCAAGTAGAACCCGAAGTCAGCTCATCTCGCTCAAGCAACAGAACATCTGTGCAGCCCATTTTGGCGAGGTGATAGAGAGCGCTACATCCAGCGATTCCGCCACCGATAATTACGATTTTTGCTCTCTCACTCATTGTAAAAAACCAATCTGCTCGTGTTCACCTTATTCAAATTTCAGTGCCAAACTGTAGCGTTGACGAGGCTAAAGAATCCCCGAACTAGTTGACAAATTTTCAAACAATCATCAAAGAATTTCAAATATAAAGGAACAAAATGGCTGATGTCCCCAAAAATGCACGCGTAATAATAGTTGGCGGTGGCATAGTCGGTTGCAGCGTCGCCTACCACTTGGCAATGCGCGGTTGTACAGATGTTGTTTTGCTCGAGCGCAAGCAACTTACTTGTGGCACAACTTGGCACGCTGCAGGGCTTGTTGGTCAATTGCGGGCAACTCATAACCTGACTCGACTTGCGCAATACACAACCAATTTGTTTAAGACGCTTGAGGCCGAGACTGGTCAAGCAACTGGGTTTCAACAACGCGGTTCTGTTGCAGTTGCTCCAAACCATGAACGATTTGAAGAACTAAAACGCGGTGCCTCCATGGCGCGAGTTTTTGGTTTAGACGTGAACATAATTTCGCCAAAAGAAATTTCAGAACTTGTACCACTTGCCCGAGTTGACGATCTTGTTGGCGGCGTGCACTTGCCGAATGACGGCGTGGTTAATCCGATTGATACAACACAAGCGCTCGCCAAAGGTGCCCGTGCACTTGGTGTAAAAATTATCGAAAACATCAAAGTCGACTCAATAATTGTTGAAGACGGGTGTGCAGTTGGAGTTAAAGCGACACCCGATAACGGCGACAAAGCGCAAACCGAAATTCGCGCTGAGTTTGTTGTCAACTGTGCAGGTATGTGGGCTCGCGAACTTGCCGATGCTGCTGGTGCGATTGTTCCGCTACATGCGGCAGAGCATTTTTATATTGTTACCGAAGCGGTGCCTGACATTTCTCCAAACATGCCTGTGCTTCGTGACCCCGATGGTTGCGGATATTTCAAAGAAGATGCAGGCAAACTTTTAGTCGGTTGGTTTGAGCCAGTTGCTAAACCTTGGGGCATGAAGGGAATCTCTGAGGATTTCTCATTCACATCACTTCCAGAAGATTTTGAGCACATCGAACCGTTGGTAGCCGCTGCAACACATCGCATGCCGTTGCTTGCGAAGACTGGCATCAGATTGTTTTTTAACGGTCCAGAATCGTTTACACCAGATGATCGCTATTTGCTCGGCGAGTCACCAGATGTCGAAAATCTCTTCGTTGCAGCAGGTTTTAACTCGATCGGCATTCAGTCTTCTGGTGGTGCTGGCAAAGTTCTCGCTGACTGGATTATCGACGGAAGACCTCCCATGGATTTGTGGGACGTGGACGTTCGTCGCTCAATGCCGTATCAGCGAAACAAAAAATATCTGCACGACCGCACTGTCGAAACTCTGGGTTTGCTTTATGCAATGCACTGGCCGTTTAGACAACCAGAAACTGCACGCGGTGTTCGCAAATCTGTCTTGCACGATCGCCTCGCCGATCGTGGCGCCTGCTTCGGTGAAGTCGCCGGCTGGGAGCGCACGAACTGGTTTGCTCCGAGTGGCGTGAAACCTGAATACATATATACATATGGCAAGCAAAACTGGTTTGGCTACAGCGCGCAAGAGCATCACGCCGTGCGTAACGCAGTTGGTTTGTTTGACCAGTCGTCGTTCGGCAAATTTATTTTGCAAGGTCCAGACGCGATGTCGGTGCTCAACCAAATTTGCGCCAACGAGGTTGATGTGCCAGTCGGCAAAATCGTCTACACACAATGGCTAAACGAAACAGGTGGTATTGAAGCCGATCTCACAGTTACTCGCCAAGCACTTGACTCGTATCTAATAGTCACTGCCGCAGCCACACAGGTTCGCGACTTTGCATGGCTGAGAGATCACATTCCGGCGACGGCTCGGGCAATGGCGATTGACGTGTCTTCGAGTCAAGCAGTGTTGAGCGTGATGGGACCAAACTCACGCGCGTTGCTTTCTTCGCTCACACCCGACGATTTATCTAACGAGGCATTCGCTTTTGGCACATCAAAAATCATCGACTTGGCGTATGCCCGAGTTCGAGCTAACCGCATTACATACGTCGGCGAACTCGGCTGGGAGCTATACATTCCAACTGAATTCACAATGAGCGTGTTTGACGCAATCACAAATGTTGGTAAAGATTTCGGTCTGCAACATGCTGGTTATCACGCGCTCAACTCGTTGCGAACTGAAAAGGGATACCGACACTGGGGACATGACGTTTCGCCAGACGACACACCACTAGAAGCAGGTCTTGGATTTGTTGTCGCAATGAACAAACAAGACGGATTCATCGGTCGTGATGCGCTCGCCAAGCAAAAAGAGGCCGGGCTTAATAAACGAATGGTGCAGTTCTCACTTGCCGACCCTGAGCGCTTGCTGTTTCACAATGAACCAATTTGGCGCAATGGCGAACTCGTTGGAAGCATCACTTCAGGTATGTTTGGTCACACCCTAAACGCATCACTCGGAATGGGTTATGTTTCCAATAAAAATGGCATCGCAGATAAAAACTATATAACCGATGCAGAATACGAAATTGAGGTTGCTGGTGACAGAATTAAAGCGACCGCTTCGCTAGATCCGTTTTACGACCCGAAGAGCTTACGAATCAAGTCTTAACAGCCAACAATGAATAGGATTATCAAATGACCAGTTCACAACAACCAGCAAACCGTCGCGGCGGCCCAGGCGCTCGTCGCGCACTTCGCGCTGCACCACTCGCACTCGACATTCGCCCAGTAAACCCGGGTATGGAGAGTGGTCGCTACAAGCCACTGACAGATGCTGAAGTTTTGAAAGTTCATAATGCTGCGATCGATGTTTTAGAAAACATCGGTCTCGCCGATGCGATCCCAACATGTCTTGACGCGTTGCTTCCATTGGGTTGCACCCTCTCACCAGAAGGTCGATTGTTGTTTCCACGCAGCTTGATTGAACACACTCTCTCAATTGCCGCGCGAAACTTTACTCTTTACGGGCAAGACCCGAAATACGACATGGAGCCGTGGGGTAAGAAAGTTTATTTCGGCACTGCCGGTGCAGCTGTATACATCGTCGACCCAAAGACCGGTGAATATCGTGAATCAGTTTCACAAGATGCATACGACATTGCGCGACTTGTTGACCAGATGGAGCACATTCACTTCTATCAGCGCACAGTTGTGCCACGAGATTTGCCAGACCCAGCAGAAATGGATATCAACACCTGTTACCTAAGTGTTAGCGGCACAACAAAACACGTTGGTACATCCTGGGTACACCCAGATCACCTAGACGCGTCGTTGCGAATGTTGCACGACATCGCGGGTGGCGAAGACAAGTGGCGTGCTCGTCCATTTGTTAGTCAGTCAAATTGCTTCGTAGTTCCTCCACTCAAGTTCGCAACAGATGCGTGTCGTTGTTTAGAAACGGCTGTTTACGGCGGAATGCCTGTGCTGTTGTTGTCGGCTGGTCAAGCCGGTGCAACTGCACCAGCAGCACTCGCCGGTGCACTAGTACAAGAAGTTGCCGAAGTACTCGCAGGCTTGGCATATGTCAATGCACTTGTGCCGGGTCACCCTGCAATTTTTGGTACTTGGTCTTTCGTTTCTGACTTGCGTTCAGGCGCAATGTCGGGTGGTAGCCCAGAACAGGCGATTCTCTCTGCAGCGAGCGCGCAAATGGCTCACTTCTACGATCTCACCGGCGGCACATCATCTGGTATCAGCGACTCAAAGATTCCCGATGCACAGGCTGGCGCCGAAAAGGGATACAACCACGCGCTCGTTGGCAATGCAGGCATGAACTTGATTTACGAATCAGCCGGCATGCACGGCAGCTTGCTCGGCTTCTCACTTGAAGGCGTGGTGCTCGACAACGACATCGTCGGTGCAGTACAACGCACGATCAAGGGCATCGAAGTTACAGATGAATCGCTTTCAATTGAGACAATTCGCGCTGCAGTTATTGGGGGCCCGGGTCACTACTTGGGTGCCAAACAAACTCTTGACATCATGCAGACCGAATACATCTACCCTGCTGTTGGCGACCGCTTGAGTCCAAAAGAATGGAACGAAGTCGGACGACCACAAATTATTGACGTGGCGATCGCCAAAGTCAAGCAAGTTCTCGACAACAACTTCCCGAGCCACATACCCGAAGAAGTTGATGCCAAGATTCGCGAATACCTACCGATCGCCCTTCCTCGTGAAAATATGATTCACCCCGCATTGCGCAACGAATCGGCCACCGTCTAACTAAAAATCACTGCTAAAATTTCGAATACTGCAAATCACTGAAAGTGGTTTGACTTTATTTTGAGTGAAGTTTGGAGCGCACGATGCGGGGTTCTAGTCGAATAGTTTTTTTGACTGTTGCAGTTTTTCTGTTTACCAGTTTTCGTGCGAATGCGGCCCAAGATCCTGGCACCTCTTTACCCGACGACAAAAAAGGGCACCAGATTCAAATTGTCTATGTTGAAACAAAAAGCAGCGTCGGTAGCAAATATCACACCAGTGGCCGGCTAGCGCAGTACGTTACACAGATTCAGTCGTGGCTGAAGTTGAAAACCGGCAAAGAACTTATTTTCGACACATACCAAGGGCAACTGGACATTGGATATTTAAAGTACGAAGGCAATGTTGATATGAATAACGATGAAGACCTAGTTCGGATGTATCAAAAATTGAATCCGTCAAACAGTGTTGGTACTGATAAAAGTCTTGCATTTATTATCGACCAAAAGTTGAGAACCGACGAAGGTTCATGCGGATGGGCTTCTTTAGGCGGTGGTTATTCTGTGACGCTACTAAATTGGGATGGATGCATGGACGAAGATGAAGCTGGAATTGCTTCGTTTTTGGGCCTGAATTCTATTGCATCGACAATATTGCATGAAATTCTTCACTCATACGGTGTGGGACATGCATGTGACAGCACCACCTCGACAGATTTGATGCACGGCGAACCAGAATGCGCTGCCGCTGGAATCCCATGGGATTTAACAAAAAAAACTACCTTTGATGCATCTGGCCTTCACTATTACGGTGGCAATAAATCTGGAGTTGACATCAAAACCCTGCGTATTTGGAGCGACGGTTCAGGTAGCACTCCATTTGTTATACCCGAAGAAGACCAGATTGTTCCACCAGTCACAACAACAACTACAGTCGCACCCACTAAACAAACAATCAATTGCACAAAAGGCAAAGCTTCAAAATTAATTACTGCCATGAATCCAAAATGTCCCAAAGGATTCAAGATAAAAATCTAGTTTTTAGACGTGGATTGTTCCGTCTGACATTATTGCGCCAAACAAGTTTGCATTATCCAGGTTTGCGCTATCAAAGTTGGCACTAGTCAAATTTGCTTTAGTCAGATCAGCGTGACTCAGATCTGCACTAGTAAGATCTGCACTAGTCAAATTTGCGCCAACCAAGTCTGCAAAAGTCAAAATTGCGTTAGTCAGATCTGCCTCACGCAAGTTTGCGCCAGACAAGTTTGCATTATCCAGGTTTGCACCAGACAGATTTGCACCAGACAGATTGGCGTTTCTTAGGTCTGCACGAGACAGGTTTGCATTTTTTAAGTCGGCTTTCAACAGGTTTGCGCCCCACAGGTTTGCACCAGACAGGTTTGCGCTCGGTGCAATCCCGTAGCCGTAGACCTCCACGAACTGCAAATTAGCCCTAAATTTAAAACATCATCTAACGCAGCTCGATAAAAGAAAAACAATAAAACTCATATAACAGCGCCCTCGGCAGGATTTGAACCTGCGACCTACGGATTAGAAGTCCGGTGCTCTATCCGCTGAGCTACAAGGGCTGGTGAACTAAAGGCTATCTAGTCGGTGATTCTATGTTTGTGCGTATAAATGTTGGCAACGCCATCGCGAACAAAGCCGACGAGCGTGATGCCAAGATCTTCTGCTGTTTGAACTGCGAGATTTGATGGCGCTCCGACTGCGGCGATGAATGCGATACCGGCCATGGCTGCCTTTTGAATAATTTCAAACGACAATCGCCCACTAACCACTAGCGCGTGGTTGCTTATCGGTAGTTTATTTTCAAGCACAGCGTGGCCGATCACTTTGTCGACTGCGTTATGGCGACCAATGTCTTCGCGAACACACATTGCAATACCTTTCGCATCAATTAAACCTGCCGCATGCAGACCACCAGTGCGATCAAAAGTTGGTTGAGCCTTGCGAACAATGTCAGGCAATGAAATCAGCATCGCAGATGTCATAACAGGTCCAATTTTTGAATCTATTCGGTTAACTGTTTGAGAGAGTTGTTCAATTGACGTTGTACCGCAAATACCACAACTAGCAGACGTAACCATCCCCCGACGCGAAAGAGCTTCGTCAAACGGCGTACTGAGACTGACAGTTACAACATTGAATTGTTGCTCGGCAGAATCTGGCAACTGACAGTAACGCACGGTGCGCACATCATCTGAGCGCTTGATCATTCCTTCGGTGAACAAAAACCCAACCGCGAGTTCGAAATCATGACCTGGGGTGCGCATTGTTACCGCAATTGGCTGGGCTTGCTGTGAGGGCGATTCGGCGCGAATTTCGAGTGGCTCTTCCGTGACTAAAACATCTGGTTTTGATGCAAATGACCCATCTTTGCGAACCGCAGTGACTGTCCAGTTGGCCACTTTACGCCGCACAACAGACGCAATATTTGCCATATTTTGAGGCTATCTATGAATTGGTTTGCCTAAAGTTCATTTATATCGTCAACCGAATGATTAGCGCTAATCCCGATTATGTGGCATGCTTGGGAAGGCTTTAAGAAGAGATCAAAAGGTCTCGGGGCCGTAATAGAAATTACAAAAATAGGGGTAAAACAATGGAAGTACTTACAACAAGTAACGACCAGTTGGTTTACAACGCGTTTTCATTTGCTGTTGCAGCAATGGCAATCTCGTTTGTTTACTACCTGGTCTCACGAAGTCGAGTTTCTCCTGCATATCGCAGTGCCGTCACAATGTCGGCAATGATTTGCGGAATCGCGGCTTATCACTACTGGAGAATGTTCAGTAACTTCTCTGAAAAAGCACCATGGAATGAAGGTTACCGATACGCAGACTGGCTATTGACAGTTCCACTACTTGTGGCTGAATTGGTAGTTGTCTCCGGCATCGCTAAGGAAAAAGTATCAGGCGTGACTACAAAACTTGCTGTTGCAGCTGTTTTGATGATCGCAACTGGTTACCCAGGCGAAATCGCAGAAGCAGGCAGCAGTGCCAGCATGATGTGGTGGGCAATCTCGATGATCTTCTTTGTCTACATCCTCTGGACATTGTTCGCAGGTGAAGTTGGCAAAGCCCTCAAGGGTCAGAGTGGTGAAATCGGCAAGAAACTCAACAACCTTCGTTACATTTTGTTGCTCACTTGGTCGGTTTACCCAATTGCATACCTTTTGGGTGACAGCGAGAGTTTCTTGGCCAAAGCTATTGGTCTTGAGGCTTTGACTTCATCGACTGTTATTCAAGTTGGCTACACAATCGCCGACGTTTTGGCGAAGCCAGGTTACGGTCTTCTCATCTTGGGCATCGCAATCGCACGCTCAAAGGCAGAGGGTTACAAAGAAGCTTAATTTCGAATCAGTTTTCGAATTGAAAGAGCCCTGGCTTCGGCTGGGGCTCTTTTATTTTTGCAACTAACCTCTGAGAGCGATGATTCGTAGACAAGATTTATCAGGCCTCGGGCTTGTTGCGGTAGTTGCTACCGTTGCGTTCGCGATTGAAGCAGTCGTTAAGACCACAACGCCGATCGTGCTTTCGCCGCTTGTAGTCGCAGTTGTACTCGGTGGATTGATTTCAAATCTTGGCCTGATTCCAGATCGGTGTCGTAGTGGCCTGCGTTTTGCCGCTCGCAGTTTGTTGCGCCTCGGTATTGTGCTGCTTGGTTTACAACTCTCATTTTCTCAGGTACGCGAGTTAGGTGCGCCAGGCTTACTTCTCGTAACTTTCGTCGTTGCGATCACGTTTGTTGGTACTCAGTGGCTTGGCAAAAAGTTTGGGCTTTCACATGGACTCAGTCTGCTCGTGGCAACTGGTTTTTCAATCTGCGGAGCTTCGGCAATCGCCGCAATGCGACCAGTCAGTGACGCC
>Ga0164295_10005477_pt1 | contig 10022 bp, 4 predicted proteins | sample GEODES006metaG_FD_111798 | JGI IMG/M metagenome (GOLD analysis project Ga0164295, IMG submission 111798) | Oligotrophic lake water microbial communities from Sparkling Lake, Wisconsin, USA - GEODES006 metaG | ecosystem: Environmental > Aquatic > Freshwater > Lake | place: USA: Sparkling Lake... | reverse complement strand
CTCCACCTGGCGACGTAAAGGACGCAATGGCCACTATTGCTTGCAGCGGGAGGACATATGTCGTTACTTTGACCACATCTCTTCTAACAGCGGATAGAACCGGAAGCGCTGTTGTTCCAAGAGAAGTGTCTTCAAGCCACCACCCAAAGAGAGACGCCTGATCGATGCGAACACGTTGACAGAAACTCCATAGATTAACAGGAACAAATGGATCGGTCTGTATCGTGTTTGCATCCATTCCTGATTGCCATCGGTTAGATGATCCAAAGACAAAGCCTTTATAGTGATAAGCTGTCATGCCTTCATAACGTAGCATTTCAGCCGTTAATCCCCACGCTAATCCTGACATCTCGATCAACCAGTACTCAGCACTAGCAGTATCATATGGAAATCCTTCGCCGTACCACAGCTTGTCTATAAAAGGATAATGTTCAGAATAGATCATAGCGGGAGAGTTGCAGAAGGCGCCACTATCTGAGTGGTGATCGATGACACCCGACCGTTGATCTAAAAGTTTTCGGACTCTCATCATTGTGATGCGGTCGTAGGCGATTTCATCTAAATAGATCCCGTCAAGATTAAAATCTCGCATCATTTGCTGCACTCCTTCAGTGTAATAATTGTTCCAGCGAGAGAGTGCAACAACTCGCATAGCTGCGTCCATGACAAAATCGTTTCCTCCGCCTGCTCCTGGCACTGGAGTGGACCAGGCAGACAAAAAGTCGGTAGCCACATGCTCACGCAGCCAGTCCGAGCCTGGAGCATTGCCGCCAGGAACATAGGCATCGCCCATAGCACGCATCGCAAAGGTCTCTGCACACCGATTCGAAAGCTCTCGCATCGTGTTATAGATCGAGTACCTTACTCCTAGATCATGCAAAGCGGACGAAGTTTGTTCCATTACATTATTTGTTAAATATGGATAATTGATCCACGGGTTGATTACGTTTCCCTGATGCATATTAACGACAGTTGCTCCGTTTTCAGCCAAGAACGTGTAATTCTGCGGTCCATCGCACTGCGCATAGCGAAGTGAGAAATGCTTTGTTAAATTTAACTGATGCACAGGCGAAATAAGCAAGCTCGATTTGAATGTAGTAGCATTTGAAAAGAGAAATGATCCAGTAAAGCCAGTAACAACACGCCCTCGAGACAAAAGGATACCACCGATGCCATCATTACTCCATTCTGGCGGAGGCGGAGGCGAACTTTTATTATCGTATGGAACACTAGCTTGCCAGAGAGGATCTGAGCCCTTTAACTTGAATAGAAAGCCTCCAGTCGTTGAGCCGATCCAGAGGCCATTGTTTCCATTGACTCCGTCCCAACTCCACTTCAATTCGTCTGCTGATTGTGGGAAAATGTTCTCAAAGTAGCCTGCGTGAATGCCGAGACCCATTGCATATAAAGCGTTATCAACTGCTGCAGGCATGACAAGAGCAAAGGAAATCGTTGCGGTAGACGAGAAATGAAGAAGAGCAGGCCCCGGTTTAGTTATGCACTCGAACGACATGTAGCCAGTTGCGTCGATAGTACCAGTCACTGTGAGCGCAACGAGACCTGTTGTGTCTGTTGATTCAGTTGTCCACGAATAGAGTGTCGCATTGCCTGAGAACGAAGAAGTCGACCAAGAAGAAAAGGTAAGGTTAGGGCCCCCGTTTACAGAAATGGCAAAGTATGCTCCGCCTGGTGCAAGCACACTAGTGCTCCCAAGGCTATCAATCGGAGGACTCGCAGAAGTTCCAAAGGTTGTTATTGAACTAGGGAGTCCGTTTACAGCAACTTCTACCACTTTTCCGTGCATAGAAAATGATGCAGGCAATGACGATGTAGCATTCGTAACAAGTGGAGTGTATGGTCGCGGAACGCTATCATCGTTCGCCCCAAGGCGCGAATTCAGCCAATGTACGCGCGGTAGAGAGTCTTGGCCGTCTGGGATAGGAGGCGAGTTTGAAACTGAGAGGAGAAGGAAAAGTGGAAGCTGATTAGATCCAAGAGCACCCGATATCGAGATATTGATGGTAACATTATAGTCTCCTGGCGGTGCCGACCGATCAACAAAGATCCCTAACCATAAAGGAAGCATACCGTTCACAAAAACGGAAGTGGTGTAATTTCTTCCCCAAAAATCGACGCCATTTGTGGAAAATGAAGAAAATGATACGCCCGGCAGGTTTTCCGACGGAAAATCGACGCTATCAACTGTGATAAAGTCCTTAACTGGTCCTACCAAAATAGCTTGAAATGAAACGTTCTGATTAGGAGCAGCAAGGATTGAAATTGTCGATAGTTGAGAGGAAGGAGTGTTGAGGTACTTTGCCGGCAGTGGGATGCTCCCGCTACTTCCAGAACTCCATGAGGGACACCCAAGGTCCACTTGTCCATCAGCACACTGTCGACACGAGGAAGCGTCAAAGGAAGTACATTCTGCTTCAGATTGAAACCAAACGCAATCTGAAGGATCGACACTGCAGCATTTATCACGAACGCCTTGGTCCCAGCAATCAGTAATATTAGGATCACCGCCTGTTTTCAAGTAGTAGGCATTCGCAGCGCATCCCCAAACACAAAAGGGTTTAGGATCATTATCATAAGCAGTGTAACCAGTGCCCCAGAGTCGAACAGAATTCTCCGAGCTCTCTGCAATTAGTAATGCTCCTAGGGGAGGTTGAGGCGATGCATTGGACATAAAGCTTTCAAACTCCAAAGGTGACATGGGCCTTTCCATTTCAGTGTATGAATCAAAGTCTGTACTTGCCTCATATGTAATATCAGTTATTGACAAAATCTGCGCTCCTTCTGGCCACCAAGGCGCGTCTTTGCAATGGCTCTGTACGTCATAAGTTACATCTGCATTGTATTCGCAATTGCCGTTTGAATATTCGCACGTTGTGAATGGCAAATAGTAGAGATAATATGAACCATCTCCGACATCCGCTGAAAAGATAAATGTGGCAGTGGTGCTTGATAACAAAGTATCATTACGGAAGCAGTGTTGCGTAACCGGTAGTGTTTCATTTGCAATACCTGCGACAATGAATGTGTCTGACGAAGAGATAAGCTTATCACGCCGCCTCCATGGAATGTCAACAAGGACAATAGCGCCAATTGAAGCTCCAGTTACATCAATTCTAAAACGATGATTTCCTGAAGATGACCAGCCATTTGATATAGGAGAAGGAGTTGGCCAAGGAATAGGTGGAGAAGCAGCTGAAACGATAACATCGCAGAGGAGAACGAATGCAACACCAGAGAAGATCATTCGCGCTGTCTCTTTGCGTGTTGTTTTCGTCGTTTGCTCTTCCGCTGCCTTCCGCGCTTTCCTTTGTTACTGTTTTCCTTGCTGCGTGTAATATTCAATGCGTCAAAGATACTGAAAAAATTCGATGTACAAAATCTACACTCTTATAAGTTAGCAGCAAGCCTGAACTCGCTTAATTAAGTTTTAAGTTCTAAAGCGGATGAGTTAGCTGATTAGTTTATAGGATAAATTTATGCTGTATCCCTAAGTCTCGAATCGATAAGTGAGACGTGTACACTTAAAACGCCGTCACATTGAATCGATCATACTCAACGAAATGGCCCCACGTTCCTGTCCCGAAACCGACAAAGCCTTCGCTAGGCACCAAGTCTGTTAAATCCTTTCCTTGAAACGCAACTATCCCGTCGTAGAAGAAGCTTGCAAGGTTCTTGTCATCAATCACCAACCTCAAGCGATGCCACTCGCCTGGTAGTGGGTCTGAAGTCAACGATCCACTAGCAAGTACTCCATTATCACTATTAGTCACATTTGCTATTGCATTATAGAGCGTCCATCCACCTTTCTTTTCTCCAACTGACACCCAAGCACCAGGCATGAAATCTTCTCCTGTGATAACTCGACCGCAACAGTTAGGATTGGCTCTTACACCAATCGTAGAAACTTCACCTTCAGCGGATAAGCGGAAATCTATCGAGACGTCTACGCTCGACCAAGTAATGTCCGACGCAAAAATGGTAAACGGACGCTGTTCGTCGGGTCTCCAAGCAACTGGATGTGTAGGGACCATTTGTCGCATGACAACACCACGACCACCTAGAGTGTCATTTACGCACTCAAAGACCCCTGTTTGGTCTGTGAAATATTCTCCCTCTTGAGAGATGGGACACTCGTCAAAGTCGTCAGCCCAAGAGCGAGGAAAGGGTGACGCAGGCGGGGGAATATTTTTTGTAACGCCCTTGACCATTTGAACAGTCGATATTGTCCACAAGTCGCCTGGCTCAAGCGATACAGTAATCATCCCATTAATCACGGGTATGTCTACCTGTTCTACAAAATAATCGGTTAAATTTCGTCCAAAGTCGCTGCCTGCAATCACAATTGATTTCATTGCATGTAGACTCGTCGGCAGTGATGCGCTACTGGAAGTAGAGAGAGAAAACTGAGCCACTTCTGGAGTTGTGCCTTGCATAGGTTTAGAAACAATCAGTGTTAAACCTCCCGAAGCACTATCAACTAGCACGTTCCATGCGCCTCCTCCACTCAACGTGCCTGAACCGCCTCCTTGTTTAGAGACAAATGTCCATCCAGGTAACGTTGCTTGAGTAAAGTGGGCAAAAACCCATGCTCGTCCATCGAGTTCATAATGATTCGACCATGGCCACCACGCTCTGAAGATGCCCCAGTCTGGACAGAATAAGTCAGGATTATAAGCAGAAACTAGGTTCCATAAAAGAAAGCCAGTTACGTCGAACGTAGAGTATAAGGAAAGAAAGACTGCAACTAGGTCTTCTCCACCTGGATCGGGTGCATGAACCTCTGAACCCCACAGCGCTAGTCCAGTGCTCAGTGCAATTGGATCAGGAGCATCTGGACCATGCACACCAAGTGCAATGATAGAATCACGAAGTGTCGAGTTCGAGGCAGCCTCGTTTGCGCATGAAAATTTGTGCGCATCGTCCCCACAAATTAGACTTGTAGACGTAAATCCAGCTTTATCAAGGAGATTACGTAAAATGATCACAAAGTCAGATGACCAGCCCCTTTCGTTCCAATCCGCGTCAACGAAATCGACCGTCACGTTGTAGATATCTCTCGCGGCAACAATCCAATCTAGGATGTATTCTGCCGACTTTTGAGGATTGTTCCAGGGAGATAGATCTCGACCGCCTGTACCTAGAAAACCAGGCCATGTCCAAGCCAGTACAGAGATGAGAATATTTGGATTTCGCTTCTTGGCTTCTACCATTAATCGCCACTCATATCCTCGTGTAAAATCTGCATCGCCCTCAAAATGGGCGTGACTAGGTTCAACGCCTTCACTGCTTTGTCCATCTCCACCGGCCTCGCATTTTAAATGGTGCAACGAGACGCCATAATTAGGAAGAAACAGAAAATCCAGTATTTCTGATAAGTACGGCTCAGCATAAGAAAACAATAATCGACTCGTGGCTCCACCTCCAGATATAGCTCCGTAGCCATCAAAGCGACGTCCAATAGAGGAAATATTGATCTGATAGGGCGAAGACGATGATGATGATGATAATGATGTGAACGAGGAGGAGGAGTACGAGGAGGAGGAGGAGGAAGATGAAGTGGAGGAGGATGAAGCGGTGAAAGAGGAAGATGAAGAAGAGGTTGAAGAGGAGGAGGCAGAAGCAGAAATAATTAGAGCTTGCGTCAAGAGAAAAAACATTCCTCTTCCGAGCTCCTCCTTTCCTCTGCGCTCCGTTCTTCCTCCGTTGCTCGCTCTATCTGACTTGAGTTTCAGAAAAAGATATAGATATAGCAAAAAAAATTACACCACAGCAAAACAAACAGCAAAATCCAATCCTTACCTTTTATGTTGTAATAAAATTGTTAGATCTTTCATCAAGATCTGGCGCGGCAATTTTTTTCGCAGAATCCAGGAACTCGTGACTCCTAAACAGGTCCGTAACCGTAACCCTGTCGATCCAATCTCCTTTGACTCTTATTTTATTATTTTTATTAAGAAAGACGGTGTTCAGTTTTTAGAATCGGCTCCATCCTTTCATGCTTCTTCCGTGACCCTCCAACCCGCTCTAGTCAACACAATCCTCCTTCTTCTATTCAGCTTCTTGAAGAGCTTTCTACATTTAATTGCACCAGTTGTGTTGTATCAAAAGATGGTCTAGTTCTATCAACTTATCCGCCAACTTGCCCACCCTCTGACCTGTTTAATCTTCTTAAATCAATCCCTGCATTGAAAAGAAGTGTCTCGTCTCTTCGAGCTGCAGTTTCTAGTGATGCTTTGGATGATGTTCTAGAACCAATTGTAACGGTCTCTATCAATAATGACATAAAGTTGTTTATAATCGAAAAGGAAACAGACACTCTTATCTTAATCAATCCACCTACATTGCCAATCAACACAAATACTGTATTTGAATTATCTAGACAGTATCTCTAAACCCTCTACGTTTATAATCAGTCGAATACTCTAAAACAATTCAATATTCATCTCTACTGAAGCAACTGGATAATTCAGCTCGAAATTCTGTAATACGTGTGGATGCAAGACTCCAAACACTCCCGCGATTAACGTCTCACCGCTTTCTTTTTCAATCATGATCTGAGCAACTCGTCCTGGGAAATACGAGGCAATAGTCGGGACAGAGCTTTCAGTCGCTGGCTCTACGTAGTATCTCAATCCTCCTCGTCCATATGAAGCAGACTTTGCTGCAGCAGACGTGTCCCACTTGTATGGCCTGTGTGTCACCTCTAGAAGCTCCATAATACGGTCCACAAGGCCATGGACAATCTCAAATCCAGCGGTGGGGCCCGAGTAGAGCGCAGCAAGCCGTCGCTCGTTTCGAGCACCAACGTCTGAAGTTGCATCTCGAAGAAGAACGTCCGACACTTCAAAGAGACGCAACCCTTCACCGATTCGTGCAGAGCGATTGCAGTTGAGGGACTTGAGCAGTCCTGGCAACATAGACGTGCGTCCTATTTGAAACTCTTCAGATTGAGGATTAGAAAGAATGACGGCATTCTTTATGCCGCTTTCCTCATTCAGAAGCATGTTTCCGAAATTTTCTTCTCGGCTGCAAAGAGCCAAGGTAAGCGTCTCATCATATCCCATCATAGCAAGCTCGCGCCTCAAGTGGTCTGTGAGTTTATTGATGGGAAGCTGCTCCCCGGTAGTTGACGCTTTGGGCAGCGTTCGTTCCAGGTTATTGTACCCAAACGAAATCGCAATGTCCTCAATAATGTCGCATTCGTGGAGAACATCAGCACGTGTTGGAGGCACAAGAACGCGGAGGATCTTATCGGTAGGACCGTGCACAGAAGACGCAGTCATGACTGCATCTGGAGCTTCTTTATCTGCGCTTGTGGCAATAACGTTTGCTTGCAATCCCATGCGAGTGCACAAAGATGCTGCAGACTCTGGAGTTATTTGCTCTGACGTAACACCAATCAGCGAAACAGCCTCCTTGTGGCTAACGGTTGCAACTCGAGGAGCTAGATCAGGTGATAGGTAGGATGCAATCAGCGCATCGCCGCCTCCCATGCCAGACTTTACAGGTTCCTCGTACACCACCTCTACTGGCTCAATTGTGAAGGGCTTTTCGCAGTACTCTGAGAACATTGCCACCATTGTGTTGAGCACGACGTTTGCTTTGGTCAAATCTGTCGCTGTGCACTCGATAAAGACATTGCGCGTGCTCAACGAAATCTTTGAATGGTCGCCATTAATAATAGGGGGAAGAGAGCAAACGGTGCGCTTCGAATCCAAGATTACAGGAAAGACAGGAGACGATGAGATGATTTCGACGTAGGGCTTGATGTGCTTGACTGAAGGATCCGTGTTGTAAAAGGTCATTAAATCGTCAGCCCGAAAAGCCCTTGTTTGACTCAGTGGAGTAAAGGTAATGTCCGAAGGAGGAAGAGCGTCGTACCGAAAAGGAGGCTGGAGAGTGTCGAGATCGTGCGTTCCGATAGCAACAAGCGTTCGGCGACGGCAAATATTAACGTGCAGCTTGTCTTGAAGGTCAATAAACGATGCATACCGAGCAGGATCAAACTTCACGTTGCGAAGAACGGCAGAAACCACATACGGCCGGATCAAGGCGGTTTCTTTTCCCACGGTTATGCGAAGAGGGGATCCATTCCCATTGCCGCCTGTTGGGCTAATGGCCACAGAGTAGATGGGCGGCATCATGCGCCCGAGAAAGACGTTCAAGGCCCTTGCGATTCCTTCAATGCAGAGAAGGTCGTAACGGTTCGCAGGAATCGCAATGTAATACAAGACTCGCTTCTCTGCACTAGTAGAGCTTGAGCCGCCTTGATTCTGGCGCTTCTCAGCGGCCACGTCTTCGGTCATCACTTCATCTAGCTCAATCCCAAACTCAAAACACAAGACGTCAAAACTAGAGTCCAAATAAGTTTGTGGCTCGAATCCGAGGCGGGTCAGCAAATCGACCCTGTCACAACACACTGTCGGCATTTTTTTCCCGTCTAGTTAAGGTATAATCTGGATTTTTGCTTGGATACGAATGTTAGAAGGTCAACTAGTCGAGTTTAAGGACTTCTTGTCTCGCGAGCTTCCACTGGTCTCGAAGGCTGATCCTCGTGTTTTAACAGATTTGCTCCTTGTGCATTTGGAAAACCTAGATCAAGAGGGCGTCGAGTCCACAATGGAAGCGGTTAACAGAGACCTTTATGATTTCATTACCTCTGCAAGAGACCGAGAGTTATTTGGCGATAAAATTCACGCAAAGCTCATTGATATAAAACGAGAAACAAGTGCTAGAGCTACATCACGAATGGACAGCAATCATCACCTCGGACGGCAAAGCAGGAGTAGGAGCAGAAGCAGAGAGCGAGTAATTAAACGAACAGACGATGCATCTTCTTCCTCTTCCTCATCATCTATTTATCATGAAAGGCAACAAGATTATGGTCCGCCTTCTTCTTCTTTTACTACTACTAATACTTCTTTTGCTCATCCTCAAACTACTCTTCAACATCAACAACATCAACAACAACAAGGTATGCCCGTCCAATTTCAGCAGCAATTTGGTGGTGCTCCCTCTCAATCCTGGCAGCTCCCACCAAACACATGGCAGCTGCCGCCCAATTTTCAATCACCCCCTCCCCCTCTTTTCGGAGGAGTAGGTATTGGTGGCCCTGCTACGGAACCGTCAACGGCCTTTCAACGGCCGCCAGCGCAGCAACAAAACCAAGGACAGCCGCGAGCGCAGCGAACCCTCTGTGCACAGAACTGCCACGGTGCAGCTACGGATAAGAATGCTCTTTTGTCGTATTTTTCAAGTTTTGGCACCGTATTGGATGTGCACGTCACTGGAGCTCCTCCTAAACAAACCGCCTTTGTCCTCTTTAGCGATTCGGCTGCTTGTGATCTGGCGGTGGCTTCCAGGGGGCTCGTTTGCGGAGAAAGCAATGTTCGCCTTATGTATGCAAACTACGAAGCAAAGGTGCCGACAATGAATATAGATTCATCTTCTTCAATAATAGGAGGAGGAGTTGATTCATCTAATAAAGAGCGATTGCTCCAACAGCAGCAGCAGCAGCAGCATCAATTAGCGATGCAAATGCAGAAACAGCAAGAAAAGGCTGATCGAGAGAGGGCTGCAATGGATGCAGTAGAGAGAGCGGCAGCAGCGGCGGCGGCCGAGGCAGCCAAGCGCGAAACATCTGTTGACAAGGCGCATCGTGTGATCCAGGCAAAAGCGAAAGAGGCCGATGACCTTCAGCTTGCCATCACTGCTCAGAAAGAGATGATGATTAAATTCAAGGAGCAGAAATCGACAATGTCTGCCGAGGAACAGGCAGCCACTCTTGCTGCCATTCGCGCCCAAGCAGCAAAGATCAAAGAGCAGCAAGGAAAACTTAATGCAGCTGTGACCACTGCGAAAATGGCTGTCGATAATACAAAGAAGGACAAGAAGGGGTTAATAAATAGTGGAAATCTGAAGAACAAACACGATCAAAATAATGTAGTGGCTGGAGGAGGAGAAGTCACAAGTGCTGGAGGAGGAGGAGGAGGAGGAGGGCGGGT
>Ga0164295_10005476_pt1 | contig 10022 bp, 10 predicted proteins | sample GEODES006metaG_FD_111798 | JGI IMG/M metagenome (GOLD analysis project Ga0164295, IMG submission 111798) | Oligotrophic lake water microbial communities from Sparkling Lake, Wisconsin, USA - GEODES006 metaG | ecosystem: Environmental > Aquatic > Freshwater > Lake | place: USA: Sparkling Lake... | reverse complement strand
GTTTCGGGACTCTATTACTACCAGTCGGCAGGTGTGACTGCTGAGATTCCTTTTACCGTGACGTATGCCTTTAACGTGAGCGATAAGACAGTTACGGTCACGTACGCGGACGCCAGCAACTCATTTTCCACCACGCAGCCTCTGGGTGGAGTGTCGATTGCCAGGGCGGGCAGTGCGGTGACGATTGCAACGTCTCGATTCTCCAAGACGATTACGAGCTCAGGCAGTTCGCTGATCCTCTCCGAAATCGGTCGGATTTCGAAACTTTCCGAGACGTTCTACACGTTCACGAAAGACACGATCAAAGTTGAAACGCAGCCCACGAAACGTCAGGTTCTCGCAGACTCCCTGCTCGGCTCCTTCAAGTCGTACGCAAAGAGTCTGAAGAACACGCTGGATGCCATTCCTTACAGGCAGGCGCCGGCCGTTAAGGGGGCGAGCGCGCAGGTTGCCGGTGGCTTCTCGGCAATGGCCACCCCTACTCCGTCTGGCAAGGTGCTTACGATCGTGGCAGTGAGAGCCTTTCGGACTGCTTTGAGTTTTGTAGCGCCTGCCGTGTTATCCGGATACGCCGCAGCGATTGAGTCCTCAATAGAAAACCTCAAAAATGAGCTACCAGTTTGAAGTGCTTGTTTCGAATAACGTGTCGCGAAATGTTCAGATGTGACGGGGCCTAGAGTCGGTTCTGCACAAGCGCAAAAAGGCGCACCTCTGGCTCAAAAAACGAACTCCTCAGCACAGTCTTGCGGGAAGAACTCTTCGGGGAGTGGATCTTTTTCCACTCCCCGAGGTTTTGAGAGGCATGGCGCAGGCATGGGGAATGCCCGCCTAACAGCGAGAGTCGGCCACGCCGCGATGCGGGGAATGGGGGCGGGCCATCGCGATAAAGACGCAGGTTCCTGGCCCCGCGGGCCCAGCGGCCACGCCGTTCTCTCGCCCGTCGCCCAGATCAGGGTAGCGATCGGGCCGGCTGGGCTACACGCGAAAGCCCGGCTGCTACGGCTGAAAAATGGGGCAGGCGCAGCGTGGCGTTCTCGCTAGCTTGTGCGGACACTCCATCCAATGAGGAACGTGATCATGTCGAGGATTCGCGGCACTGTGTCCGGGCCGGTTTTTTGCGGCCGTTTTCTCTCTCGCGTGGCCGCCGGATGCCTGGCGCTCGCGGGGCTGTCGACCGTGGGAGAGGCCGCCGGCCCGACCGTGGAATATGCCCTGGGTTTGCGGCCCAGCCAGAAGGATGTCGACTACGACCGCCCGGAGGGGGAGGCGGTGAAAAACGCCACCATCAAGACTGAGAAGGTCGGTGGTGCGTCGGCGTTCGTCGTCCGGGGGCCGACGGGTGATATTCTCCGGGTCTTTGCCGACACCAATGGCGACCGGGTCGTCGACGGCTGGAGCTACTACAAAGACGGCATCGAGGTGTTTCGCGACATCGATTCCAATCACAACGCCAAGGTCGATCAGTCGCGCTGGCTCAATTCAGCCGGCAGCCGGTGGGGGCTCGATGAGGATGAAAATGGCGCGATTGAGTCGTGGAAGGTGATCTCTCCGGAGGAGGTCTGCCGCGAGCTGGTCGAGGCCATCAAGTCTCGCGATGCAGCTGCTTTTCAGCGGCTGCTGCCCACGAAAGCCGATCTGGAGGCTGCAGGCTTCGAGGGGCAGCGACTGGCCGAACTGGTCGACCGCGTGGCCGCGGCTCCCGCCGAATTCGCCCGCCTTGCCGCAGCGCAGAAGCAGCTTGGCCCCGAGACCAAGTGGAGCACGATGATGACGCCCCAGCCGGCCGGCACGATGCCGGCTGGCAGTGACGGCATCGGCCGCGACGTGCTGGCCTACGACAACGTGATGTCGATCGTCGAGAATGGCGCCAAGAACGGTCAGGTGTTTGTCGGCTCCCTGGTGAAGTGTGGCGATGCCTGGCGGCCGGTTGCAGCTCCGCAGCTATCGGGAGAACAGGGCGAGATTTCCGAGGCGATCGGGTTTTTCACGCCCCGGGCGAGTGCCGGCCAGCAGTCCGACTCCGGCCCCCAGTCGAGCGAACGGCTCAAGCCGCTCCTGGGAAAGCTGCGCGAGTTGGAGGCCACGCTGGCGACAGCCGATCCTGAAACTCGCAAAAAGCTGGCGGAAGAACAGGTGGCGCTCTTGGGGCAGGTCGTGGAGACCGCCGAGCCGGCCGAGCGGTCGTTTTGGGCGCGGCAGTACGCCGAGACCCTGGCCGCGGGGGTTCAGGATGGCTCGCTCGTGGATGGTACGACCAAGCTCGAGCAGTTGGCCACGGCAGTGGCGGCCGATGAGCCGCTGGCAGGGTTTGTGATGTTCCGGCTCGCACAGGCGAGGTATGCCGCCAACATGCAGCAGTCGGGCGCCGATATCGACAAGGTGCAGGCCGCCTGGCTCGAGGAGCTGCAGGCCTTCGTGGCCAAATATCCCGCCTCGCCCGATGCGGCCGAGGCAATGCTTCAGATGGGCATCGCCGATGAGTTTTCCGGCAAGGAGCGGGAGGCGCTCGACCGGTATGCCGCGATCATCAAGAATTTCCCGGAGTCGGTGCCGGCGAGGAAGGCTCGCGGGGCGGCCCGCCGGCTGGAGAGCGTGGGGAAGCCGCTGTCGCTGACAGGCGTGGCGCTCGACGGCAAGCAGGTGTCACTCGAGTCGTTCCGCGGCACCCCGGTGCTCGTCCACTACTGGGCCACCTGGTGCGAGCCGTGCAAGGTCGACATCGCGCAGATCCGAGAACTGGCGGCCAAGTATGGCCCGAAGAAGTTTGCCGTGGTCGGGATTGCCCTCGACTCGGAGAAGTCGCAGCTGGAGAAGTTTCTGAAGTCAAAGCCGATCGCCTGGCCGCAGCTGCACGAAGCGGGTGGCCTCGATGGTCGCCTGGCCGAGGAGTTGGGGATTCTGACGCTCCCGACGATGATCCTCCTCGATGCCGAGGGCAAGGTCGTCGATCGCAATGTGGTAATCACCGAGTTGGAAAAGAAGATCGACGCGTTGCTCGAGGGCAAATAAACGGCAGCATGCTTGTCGGGCAGTGTCAGTTTGTGATCAGCCGCGACGCACCGGCTCAGGCGTAAAGATGGCTTTGCATGTTCGGTGATCCCTTCGCTACCGTCTGGCCATGATGCTCTTTGCCATTGCCGTTAACCCGTTGTTGTGCGCCCTGGGGGTCATGCAGATCCTCGGGATCCTGGCGGCCGCCTCGGCCCGTCTCGCCGAGGGCACCCGCTATGAACGAGGTGGCCAGTGGCTCTGCCTGCTCTCCCTTGTCGTCATGGGTGGGCTGTGCGGCTGGAGCCTTCAGCTGGGGCCTGGCGTGAGTGCCGCCTGCGCCGTGACGCTCACGATCATGACGCTCATCGCCATCATGGACTTCCAGTAGCGGCTGCCTGCCCTGCTTGCCTGCCCTACTTGCCTGGATTGCGCGATTGCCCTGTCGTGACCGGCGTTTTCGTCGGCCACGGAAAAAAACTCCCCTTCGGCATGATCGGGCGCCGAAAAGAATCCAGGATGAGGTTGGGCACCGTGTGCCCGCCTCGTCCCGAGAGGGCCTCCAGCAGCTTTGTGCCACGGGCCGCAGCCGAATCGATCCAAGGAGCCATGCATGTCCATTTTGAGATCTGCGTTCGTGATGGCCGTGGTCGGCACATCGTTCGTCATGCCGGCGGCGCGGGCCGACGATCTGGCCGGAACCGTTGCCAGCAAGCTGCGGGAATCGGGTTCTTTGGCCGGGTACAAGGTCAACGTCAAGGCAAAGTCGGGCACCGTCTGGCTGGAAGGCCGCGTTGCCGATCAGAAACAGCTCACCGCTGCCCTGAGCCTCGCCGAGAACACGCCCGGCGTGGAGCGGGTGGTCAATCGCCTCGCCATCGGCAAGCAGGCTGACGCTGCGGTTGGAGCCGCCACCTTTGGCATGCCTGCCTCTGCGTGGAGTATTGCCGGAATGCCCAAGCAGGGAGCCATCAAGAGCTCTCCGGCGGCTGCCGTTGCCGCCAGTGCGGGCCAGCAGGAATCAACCGTCCAACTCACCCAAGCCCTCACGCCCAGCCCGCGGCAGCAGGGCGGCCCGGTCAGCCGGCAGACCCAAAACACTCCCCGCCCTCTGGCCATGTCGACGGCGCGGCCGATGCCGCCGGCCGGTGGCCAGCCGCAGATGCAGGGTATGCAGGGACGCGATCCCAGAGCCGCGATGCGGGGGCCCGTCCAGCGGACGGCGATGCGGGGCGGCATGCAGCAGGGAGACCCGATGCACATGCCCTCGCCTGGCGGCTATGAGGGGCCTGTGGCCGATGGCCAGATGGTGCCGGGAACGATGCGAATTACCGAAGGCGGGCCTGCGAACGGCGGTGTCGCTGAGGGCGGCTACGCCAGCGGCGGCCAGGCTGGGACGGGTGGCTATGCCAGCGGTGGGCCGGGATATTCCGGCGGCGGTCCGATGCCGATGGGTGGCACGGGCGTCGGCATGCCACCGATCCCCGGGCGGGGCGACGGGCCCAACATGCCCAACTACGCCTGGCCCAGCTACGCTGCCTCACCGAACGTCGCGGCGGTGCAGTATCCCAGCCAGTATTCCCCGACTGCCTGGCCCTACATCGGCCCGTTCTATCCTTATCCGCAGGTGCCGCTCGGCTGGCGGCGGGTGTCCCTCGAATGGGATGACGGGTGGTGGTGGCTCGACTTCGACGAGCGGCACATCCACAGCCACCATCGCTAGGCCGAACGCCACACGCTCAACACTCGGTTGAATCCATCAAGAACCACTCCCTCGCACGTCGGGGGAGTGGTTTTTTCATGCCGGTCTCGCAGGCGGCCAGATTTTTCCTACCCAATCCGGAAAATCCGCAAGTTCGGAGGCCGCAAAGTCGATACATCCTGCAGGGTCGGTCTCCTGACCGCCGCCGGATCACCGTAGGAGGTTTTTTCATGCAGGCTCGAGCACGGTTCCTGACGCTGACGCTGATTCTGGCGGTGGTGACCTCCACACAGGGCGGCTGCTTCTGGCTCACGTCCCAGGGCCCGAACATCGGCCCCCTGGCCATCCCGATCCCGGTGCCGGTCTATATTCAAAAGCAGAAAGAAGACCAGTTCTGGAACTACGAGCGGTATGAGCGGTCTCCGGTGCTCGGCCCGATTCCACCCGGCGGCCCCTGTGAGGCGATCGACGAGCCGAGCGACGACGAGGTGATGCGGGCGTTGGAGAAGGCCCGTCCCGTGCAGGGCAACTGGCCCTTCCTCTACGAGATCCAGCGGAACCACGTGCGGATCTCGAAGTGCAAGCTCGGCGACTACATGGACCCGCCCCGCCACTATCCGCTCGCCGGTCCGGCCCAGCTGCACCACGCTCACTACAAGTGCACGATCTACTATCAGGAAGTGAAGCGGATCGGCTGGCCTGTGCCACATACGCTGGTGGACGAAGACTGCCAGGAAGTCGTCTACATCGACCACGACCATCTCCACATGGTGGGCGACGTCGACACCGGCTGCGATGCGAATTTCTAGCCGGCCGCCTGCCCTGCCCGATCGTGTATCGGAGGATGCCAAGCCGTGCCGACTGTGCCGGCGGGTGGGGGCGTGACGGAGATGCTGGTTGGCGGGCCTCTGAGCGGACGATGCTCAGAGAGGCGGGCGGAGGATTCCGAGGGAACGGAGTCTCACGGTCTGCCGGTTCCTGCAGGCCTGCCTCCCATGACGGTGCGAGTGCGATCCATCTCGGCGCGGCAGGTGCCAAAAGCGGTTGGCCTCGCCTGGCTGTTGGGGCTCGTTCTCGCTGTATTGAGTGTGCTGCAGCCAGGTCTCGCGCGGGCTCAAAGTCCGCGGGCCTGGGCCGGCTCGGAGGCTGCGGCCGGCGGTCGTGAAGCGGTCCGCGTGGCAGCCGCTCCGGCGCCCGGCGAGGAGCGTGAGTCGGCAAGCGGACCGGTGGCGGGCGAGACCCTCATCCCCACCGGCAACCTCCTGGCGACGATCCGGGATGGCGGCATCCTGATGGTGCCGCTGTTAGGGTGCTCGTTTGCCCTCGCCGTGTTTGGCATTGAGCGGCTGGTGAACCTGCGGACCGGCCGGGTCGTGCCGCGGCTCTTCGCCAATCGGCTCATCGAGCAGCTGCAGTCGCGGCAGCTCACCCGAGGCGAGGCGCTCGATGTCTGCGAGGAAAATGGCAGCCCGGCGGCGAAGGTATTTGCTGCTTCCATCCGCCGCTGGGGCCGGCCGGCCGTGGAGATCGAGCAGGCGGCGATCGACGCCTGCGAGCGGGAGGTGAACTACCTCCGCCGCTACCGCCGCGTCTTCAACGGCGTGGCCACGGTGGGACCGTTGCTGGGGCTCTTGGGCACGGTGTTTGGCCTGATCCGATCGTTCAACGACGTCGCCGGGTCTGGCGCGATGGGGAGGCCCGACCTACTGGCCCGCGGGTTTGGCGAGGCCCTGATCACGACCGCAATGGGGCTGCTTGTCGCCATCCCGGCGATGGTGCTGCACTGGTTTTTCACCAGCCGAGTCGATCGGCTGGCGATGCGGCTCGACGAAACCTGCCAGCAGGTGATCGACGAGATCTCGCAGGAGGCGCTCGGCGAAGCAAAACGCCGCGCCGCGGGGTGAGCCATGCCGCTGGTGCGACTCTCCGACGACGAGGAACCGGCGCCGAACCTCGCGCCGATGATCGACGTCGTGCTCGTGCTCACGATCTTCTTCATGTGTGCCACGAAGTTTTCAGGCGATGAGCGGAAGTTTGACCTCGATTTGCCTCAGGCGGGCAACGCCGGGGCGGTCGACGCCGCCCGCCCCGAGATCTTGGAAGTGGAGGCGTCGGGCGGACTGCGGCTGGCGGGAGAGGATGTCACGCCGGGTGAACTGGCGACGCGGCTGGCGGGCCTACGGCAGGACAGGCCCGATCTCGCCGTGATGATCCGGGGCGAGAGCGCGGTGCCCCACGGTCGGATGGCGGAGGTCTACGAGGCCTGCCGGACCGCGGGGGTGCGGCAGGTGGCGATCTCGGTGCGATCCAGAGCCACCACCGATGGCACCCTCAGAAGGTGATGGTGGCGGGCCATGCAGACCTCCACGATCATCTGGGCCATGCTCGCTGCCGGGGCCGTGGCGTCGCTGGCGGTGATCGTGCGGACAAAATGGCTGCAGACGCACACGCTGCCAAAATGCGTGCTGCTGTCGGTGGTGCTGCATGCGGTGGTGGCAGCGGTCTGCACCTGCCTGGGAGGGCAGTCGCCGGCCTCGTGGGGGCAGCACGAGAGCGGCCGCATGACGATGCTCGTCGTGGCGGCCGAAGAACCCGCAGACGATGGCGCGGTGGCCGACACCGCCGAACCGCCTCCAGCACCACCAGCCGACGAACAGACGATTCCTGACGAAGCGGCCGCTGCACCGCTCGTCGTTACGGATGCAAGCACGCCGGCCGTGGAGGCGGTCGTGAGCGAACCGGCAAATTCTGAAGAGACCGTCGCTCCGCCGCTCGATCACGTGCCGCTGTTGGAACTGGCCAGCTCAGAGGATGACCAGGAGTCTACGGAAACCGCGGAACCGCTTGAGCCAGAGGCGCTCGTTGCGAATCTGGATGCAGACTCGGATGCACCCCTATCGAATACTCTCATAACGGATGCCCCCCCTGCCCCGCCGGCCGCTCCCCGCGGTGTGCCTGCTGTCTATGCGGACCGCGCGGCGGGGCGTCGCGCGGCGGCCGCGGCTGCCCGTGGTGGCTCTCAGGAAACCGAGCGGGCCGTGCAGGCGGCGCTGGCCTGGCTGGCGGCGGCGCAGTCAAGCGATGGACGATGGAATGCCGCCCGCCACGGTGGCGGCGTGGAGCGGTCTCTCCAGGGGCATCATCGCCAGGGCGCCGGAGCGAAGAGCGATCACGGCGTGACGGGGCTGGCGCTTTTGGCGTTTCTGGGCGCGGGCAACACGCACCAGGAGGGCGGCTACTCTGAGACCGTGGCACGCGGGCTGCGATTCCTGACCGAGCGGCAGCGGGCGGACGGTTCGCTGGCGGGCGATGCCGAGTTCTTCGCCGCGCTCTACTGCCATGGGATGGCAGCGATCGCCATCGCGGAATGCTGTGCGATGACGGGGGATGCGTCTCTCCGTCCGCCACTGGAGAAGGCGATGCACTATTCGCTCTCGATGCAGAGCCCGGCCACCGGGGGATGGCGGTATGCCGCCGGTGACAAGGGGGATACGAGCCAGTTGGGCTGGCAGGTGATGCTGCTGGCGAGCGCCCGTCAGGCCGGGCTGACAGGACTCGAGCCAGCGGAGTCTCGTGCCGCGGCATTTCTGCAGAGTGTCTCATCGGGCCGTGCCGGCGGATTGGCTGCCTATCGGCCGGGCGAGCGGCCCAGTGTGGCAATGACGGCAGAGGCGCTCGCGAGCCGGTTGTTTCTCGGCACGTCGCCCGACCATCCCTGCGTGGCCGAGGCCGTCGATCTGCTGGCTCGCAATCCACCCACCAGCCGCAGCCCCAACGCCTATGCCTGGTATTACGCCACGCTGGCGTCGTTTCATGCCGGTGGTCCACAGTGGGAGGCATGGAATCGCCAGTTGCAGGTTGCGCTGCTGCCGCTGCAGCGACGAGAGTCGAGCGGATTCGATGGCAGTTGGGATCCCGATCCGGTCTGGGGCGGCCATGGTGGACGTGTCTACGCGACGGCCATGGCGGCGATGACGCTGGAGGTCTATTACCGCCATCTGCCGATGCATCGGCAGGCCACGCCCATCGCCGGCGTGAACGGCCATCCGCAGCGGTAATTTCCGGCGGTTTTGCGGTCCGGGAGGATGGTGTTCGCCGACCGCTCATTTGACCCACCTACCCCCGGGGTTAGACTTGGTGTGTTCCAACCTTCTTTCAGCACGGAGAGCCCGCACGTGACCCCTCTACTTGCATTCATGGGCATCGGCACGGTCGAGTTGATGGTCGTGGCCGGCGTGATCCTGCTGTTGTTTGGCTCGCGGCTGCCGAAGGTGATGCGGTCGCTCGGCGAAGGGATCGTGGAATTCAAGCGGGGCGTGCAGGGAATCGAAGACGATCCGCATGCGTCGCAAGCCGGTTCAGGCGAGCGTCAGCACGATTCCGGTCGGGTTGAGAGCCATCGCTAAGCTGCTGGTGGCGTTCTCCGGCGGAAGCCTCCCCTGAAACCAGTCTCTCCCGCAGCCAGAAGGCGGCATCGATGTTTGGGCTTGGTCCTTTGGAAATCGTTGTGATCGGCGCCCTGGCCGTGATGCTCTACGGCAAGAAACTGCCTGAAGTGGGGCGATCGGTGGGCCAGAGCATCGCCGAACTGCGAAAGCAGTGGGCGACGATATCCCGTGATCTGGATGTTTCGGCCCACCTCGAGGGGCGGGACGTGCGGCCGGCCCGGCCGGCGCGGCGGTTTGACGACGAGGGGGTGGGGGCCGCGAGCATCTCGGCACCCCGTTTCGATCCGCCGGCTGATCCTGCGGGCGACTGAGGCAGCGGGTAGGGATAGAGGCCTTCCGGGGCCGATCCTGCTGAGGCCATTGGTCATCTTTTTACGGAGGCCGACCCGTGCTACGATCTCGGCTACCGGGCAGCTAGCTCAGTTGGTTAGAGCGCTACGTTCACACCGTAGAGGTCACAGGTTCGAATCCTGTGCTGCCCACTTCAGTTGGCTTGGACAGTTTCGATAACTGGCGTGATTCCCGAGGAACCCGCGCTCACCCGAGTGGTGACCGCGGGTTCTGGCGTTTCGTGCGGCTCGGTGCTGCCGGATGCGGACGCCTGCGGAGTCGCATTTCGCGTCGCACTCTGACTGGCTCCCCTGCCCCCATCCGCACCAGCTGACCTGCCCCCCTTCCACGGCACCGCTTGCAGAGAGAGGCATGGGGGGAAGGCTCAGGGGCGTCGCCCGATAAACTTCCAGCCTTCGCCGTCCTTCGACACCACGTGGCACCGCGTCGCCACTCTCCAGAGTGCTTTGTGGACCGGAGTCGGATCATAGCGATAGAGATCCGGAAAGTGTGCCTGCACGGCACGCGTTGCCTTGACTGCGTTGTAATGAGGG
>Ga0164295_10005473_pt1 | contig 10027 bp, 9 predicted proteins | sample GEODES006metaG_FD_111798 | JGI IMG/M metagenome (GOLD analysis project Ga0164295, IMG submission 111798) | Oligotrophic lake water microbial communities from Sparkling Lake, Wisconsin, USA - GEODES006 metaG | ecosystem: Environmental > Aquatic > Freshwater > Lake | place: USA: Sparkling Lake... | reverse complement strand
CAACTCCAAAGGCTTTCCTGCAATCAAAACTATGTCATAAGCCGATTCAGTCAGGCGATCTAAAACTTCATTCGCTCGACCATTTATAAGGCGCACCCGGTTCGGAGCTATTCCTGCCTGGGATATCGCATCCTTGGCAATTAATTGATGTTCAGCTTCGATATCAACGCTAGTTAATACTCCATCCGGATGCATTCCATCAAGTAACCACAGCGCCGACACTCCAGCACCAGTTCCAATTTCAACCACATTCTTTGCAGTAATTGCTGCGGCTAAAGTTCGCACAATTGCACCAGCACCAGGCCCCATAGCTACACAGCCAATTTCTGCGGCTTTTGCTCGCGCATGAGCGCGAATTTCATCCTCGCCAGCCCACTTTTCGGCATATTCACTGGAGGCTCGGTGAATTGCCAAAATACGCGGATCGGTTGGGGCCATTACGCAAGCGTACGGGTCAGTTGAGCCTTTGGTGAAGTTTGGCTACTAAGTCGGCAGACCCCTAAACGATGCGCGAGAATGAAGTAAGGAAAAATTTCTCGAAATTAGGCAGGATGCGCAGGTCATGACCCAGACTCCAGATGAACTCCAAAATCTCGCAGCACCTACGCAAACGCGTACTCCAGAGACCACGCTTGCCGATCCCATAGTTCCAGAGTCCTACCCAATTCCAGCACCCACTTACGTATTCACTCCCAACAATTCCGAGAGCACAAATTCTGGCGCGAGCGCTTCACCACCAGTAAAGAAAGCAATCATCGCGGGTGTGCTTAGTGGGTTGCTCGCTGGCGCACTTGGTTTTACGGCCGCTTCCGTTGTAGGCAACACACCTTCACCTTCAATTTCCTTACCAGCAGCAAGTGGTGAATTATCTACGCGCGCCGATGATTCCATCGCCGGTATCGCGCAAGCCGTTTTGCCAGTTGTGGTATCTATAGACGTTTCTTCGGGCCAAAGATCAGGAACAGGCTCTGGTTTCGTGATTCGCAGCACCGATCTCGAATCATTTATCTTGACCAACAATCACGTTGTAACAGGTGCAGGCGACTCGTCCGAAATCACTGTTACGTTCCAAGACCAGACCCGAGTTAGCGCTGAAATTGTTGGCACTGATGCCTCATATGATTTAGCAGTACTTCGAGTTGACCGCGGGAATTTGCCAGTTGCTGCTTTAGGCAATTCCGATAATGTCGTTGTTGGCGACGCCACCATTGCAATTGGATCCCCGTTAGGTCTTAGTGGAACGGTTACCAGTGGCATAGTTTCAGCGATTAATCGACCAGTAACCGCAGGGGATGCGGGCGACATTTCTTTCATTAGCGCAATTCAAACAGATGCGGCAATTAACCCCGGCAATTCTGGCGGACCATTAGTTAATTCACGCGGCGAAGTTATTGGAATTAACTCTGCGATTGCCACGACAGGGAGCAGTGTTAGCGGCCAAAGCGGCAGCATTGGTCTAGGTTTTTCAATTCCGATAAATCAAGCTAAACGTGTGGCCACAGATTTAATCGCAACTGGAAAATCCAGCTATCCAGTAATTGGTGTTCAACTGGATACGGCTTACTCAGGTGCAGGCGCGAAAATTGAATCAATTACTCCTGGTAGCCCAGCGTCAACCACCGCGTTAAAAGCAGGCGACGTAATCACTGAAATTGACGGTGTAATAGTTGGCAGTGCAACGGAACTTGTAGTTCGAATTAGAGCGAAGAGCCCTGGGGATTTGGTGACACTTACGCTCTTGGATAAAACCGAAATCGAAGTTACTTTAGGCTCTGACCAAAACTAAGTGTTTTAGGAAAAGGAGCAACCTCGCGGCATGAATATTGGCTGGACTGAATTTTTAGTCATCGCAATCATTGGCTTAGTGGTATTTGGCCCAGAGCGCTTACCTGAAATGAGCGCTCAACTTGCGCGCTTTGTTAAGTCGATGCGGGCTAAAGCAAGTTCGGCAACTGCCGAGTTAACCAGTTCAGTTGACACAAAGGTGGTCACTGACTTGGCTAAAGATTTGCGCGGAATAACGCCACGGGGAATGACTGTTAGTGCAATGTCAGCAAGTTTTGGCAAACCGCAATCAGGAGTAATGAAAGATCAAAGGCCAAGTGGCACATTGGTAAATCCTGTTTTTGATCCAGACGCTACTTAGCAATTTTTGAATCTACCTGCGCGCTAACGCGCAGATCACTTATTGCGATCCGGTGTTATCCCGAGGTTCATGCCGACCAAGCCGCGTGGCCGGTTGCCAAGTTTTTGCGCCATCTCGATAAGTGCCTTTGATGCTGGTGCATCCGGATGCGAAATCACATATGGCATTCCCGCGTCGCCACCTTCGCGAAGACCTGGATCAAAAGGAATTCGGCCAAGTAGTGGCACTTCCTGGCCAACATTTGCAGTTAAAACTTCAGCCACCATTTTTCCGCCACCACTACCAAACATGTCAATTGGTTCGCCGCAGTGCGGGCAAGCAAATGCCGACATATTTTCAATCACACCGCTGACGCGTTGATTAACCTGTGGTGACAACATGCCGGCGCGGATAGCAACATCAGCAGCAGCAGGCTGCGGAGTAGTGACAATGATTAATTCACTTTGCGGTAATAAGTGCGCAGAGCTAATTGCAATGTCTCCAGTGCCAGGAGGCAAGTCCAGCAACAATACGTCTAGGTCTCCCCACCAAACTTCGCTTAAGAAAGATTCAAGGTAACGATGCAGCATGGGTCCGCGCATAGCTACTGGTTCGTGGCGGCCTTTTGGCTTGAGTGGCAACATCGACATAACGCGCACACCATGACCCTGTGGTGGCATGATCATGTTTTCAACTTTTAGCGGCGCCTCAGTAATACCCATCATGTCTGGAATTGAGTGACCATAAATGTCGGCGTCAACTATGCCAACTACTAAACCATCAAGTGCCATAGCAGCCGCAAGGTTAGTTGTAACAGAGGACTTTCCAACTCCACCTTTACCAGAAGCTATTGCATAAATTCTGGTAAGCGAACCTGGTTGATTAAAGCGAATTTCTTTTGTTGGTCCTTGCAGTTTCTCGCGCAGCGCAGTTCGTTGTTCTGGACTCATGACATCAAGTTCTACTTCGACTTTAGTTACATCGCGAACTTTTGAAACAGCGTCCTTGACGCTATTAACAATTGTGTCTTGCATTGGACAGGCGGAAATCGTTAAATAAACACCAACAGTTACTGTGCCACCAGAAATGGCAACATTCTTTACCATTCCAATGTCAGTTATTGGGCGACGGATTTCGGGATCAATTACGGTAGCTAGCGCAGCTTGCACGGCTTCTTGGTTTACGCTCATGAAGTTTCTGAATCACCCTTAGTTTTGGTTTGTTGTATCTCTTTAAATTCTTCCAGTAAGTCGCGGATCTCGCCGCGCAAGTAATCGCGGGTAACAACTTCACCAAGCGCTAAGCGCAGCGAAGCAATTTCCCGAGTCAAGAAATCAGAGTCAGCTAGAAGACGTACTGTTTGATCCCGATCTTCCTGAAACCGAACTCGGTCACGATCTGCCTGTCGATTTTGTGCCAACAAAATCAGAGGCGCTGCGTAAGAAGCTTGTAGCGAAAGTGCCAAAGTTAAAAAAAGAAATGGGAACGCGTCAACACGTAAATCACTTGGCGCAAAGATATTCCACAGCAACCAGCTAAAGACAACACAGGTCATGTATCCCAAGAATCGCCAAGATCCCAAAAAGCGGGCAACCCGCTCACTTACTAGACCAGCAGTATCAGAATCGAGTGTCGGACGAAGCGAGCGGCCTCGTACTAATGGCTGATCCAAACGTGGTCCACGTCGTTCGGTTCCTTCTTTGCGTGCCATGATCAGCCCTCCTCATCTATCTCGTTTTCTCGCCAATTTTCTGGCAACATGTGGTCGATGACATCGTCAATTGTGACGGCGCCTAACAATTGATCATTCTCGTCTACAACTGGCAATGCCACCAAGTTGTAAGTTGCAAAATATCGCGCTACTTGGCCAAGGGGTGCCCCTGGTCCAATAGGGGTAAGGGAAGTATCCAAAACTCCAGAAACCAGTCCAGACGGTGGCTCGCGTAGCAATCTCTGCACGTGCGCAACACCAACATATTTCCCAGTCGGTGTTTCAAGCGGTGCCCGCGTGACATAAACCTGCGAAGCCAAGGCCGGGGAAAGTTGTGGCTGGCGAACTCGCGCTAACGCCTCGGCAATTGTGGCATCGGAGGAAACCACAATAGGTTCAGTGGTCATCATGCCGCCGGCGCTGAAATCGTCATAAGTCAGCAAGCGACGCAAGTCATCTGCTTCATCTTGCTCCATTGCACCTAAATATTCTTCAGCTTGTTCAGGCGGCAATTCTGATAGCAAATCTGCAGCGTCATCTGGATCCATTTCTTCCAAAACATCGCGCGCCCGCTCTAACCCAAGTTCCGACATGATTTCAACCCGATCATCTTCGGGAAGTTCTTCAAATACATCCGCAAGTTTTGCTACATCAAGACCGCTAATAAGTTCCAGGCGACGTTTTTGTGGCAGTTCTTGAAGTAAGTTCGCAAGGTCGGCTGGACGCATAGTTTCAATGGAAGCAAGTAATGCATCAACAGGTTGTTGTGGAGACTGGGAAAACAAGTCTAAAACTTCATTCCAAGGAACTGTTAACGTCGTTCCTCGTCGACCAAACCCAGCACCAGCTTTTCTAACAAACAACCGACTTACATTCCATTCCGAATTGCGTTCTTGTGACATCCCGACATCATGAATGGTTACTTGCTCACCAGTTTCAATTAGTGTCACGCGACTATCCAGTAGTTGCGCAACAACTAAAATTTCTTCTGTGCGACCCTCAAATCGGCGCAGGTTAACGACACCACTTGTTACAACCGAGCCAGGTTCGATGGAAGTAATACGTGCCATTGGAACAAAGATTCGCCGACGCGGCGCCACTTCGACAACAAAACCTGTGACAATAGGTGCTCGGCCAGAAGATCGGGAAGTCACAACGACATCACGAATTTTGCCTACTTGATCTCCCAAGGAGTCAAATACGCCAGTCCCAGCCAAACGGGCCAGGTATACGCGGGTTTGGGTTGTGCTCACTTAACGAGGTTACCCGCAGAGGGCGATATCTAAAGAATCCCAATTAAGGCAAAGTCCTTGAATTACTTGTGGTTTAACGGGATATTCATTTAAGGTCAAGGACTACTGCATTATGTACTTAGCCACCGCACATCATTTAAGAGCAAAGGAAATGCCATGAACCAGACCATGAGATTTGAAGCCAAGACTGCGATCGTAACTGGGGGCGCCGGTGGTATCGGAACCGCAATTTGTCAACGCCTTGCGGGCGAAGGCGCTTTTGTTGTGGTCACTGACACTAACTCTGTGAATGCCGAAAAAGTTGCGGCTGATATAAATTCAAGTGGTGGCGCAGCCGTTGCAATGCCCGCTGACATTTCAAAAGAGAACGAGTGCACAGAGTTAATTGCAAAAGTTTTTTCCTTGCGCGGACAAATTGATGTTCTTGTTAACAATGCCGGAATTATGCGCCGCGGAAACATTCTAGATATTTCGGTTCAAGACTGGAATGATTTGTTTGCCGTAAACATAAATTCAATGTTTCACTTATGCCGAGCTGCGCTACCGCATATGATTGCTGGCGGTGGCGGCGCGATCGTAAATACCGCATCGCAATGGGGATTGCACCCAGCGCCAAATTGCATTGGCTATAACGTCACAAAAGCAGCCGTCGCATCTTTCTCGCAAAATCTTGCTCGCGACTATGCACCTCACAATGTTCGTGTGAATGCGGTGTGTCCCGGAGAAATTCACACCCCAATGTTGGAAGCCGGCGCGAAAAGATCTGGCCGCACGATTGCAGACCTAGATGCCTTAGTTCCATTTGGTCGCGTGGGACGCCCAGATGAAGTTGCGGCGTTAGTCGCATTCTTAGCATCAGAAGAAGCAGCGTTCATGTGTGGCTCCCTAGTTGAAATTACTGGCGCACAACCCGTTGCCTAATTCTTAAAGTAACCTGTTGTTATGCGCGGTCAACCAGGTACATTTCTAGCTGGACTTGCGCGCCGACTTACTAAAATTAAAATAACTGGTCTGGAAAATCTGGCAATTTTAGATCAGCCTGGCCCAGCAATGATTGTTGTTAACCACACCACAGTTGTTGACGTTGTAGTCGTGGTTGGAACTTTACATAAGTACGGCTTCACAGTTGATGGTTCATGTGAAAAACTCAAAAATAGGTCGTGCACCCATCGTCGCCATATTCGCCCAATTGGAACATCGGACATGTGGAACTTCCCACTGGCTAAGCAAATTGTTACTGGCAGTGGCATCATTCCAACTAATCAATTTAATGGCAGCAGTGCATATCGTGCGGCGCTAACCGCACTGCGAAACCGAGAATGTATCTTGATTTACCCCGAGGGTGATGTGCAAATAAATGCGCAAGCTTCACCTCGCCCATGGCGACGTGGCACAACCGCTCTGGCAAAATCAGTGGCGATGCCGATAGTGCCCATTGCGCATCATGACAGTAGAAAGCTGGGCACTGGAAGCGTTAGGCGAAGTATTTTGCAGGCATTATCTAGAGTTTTTAAGCGCCCAACCATTCACTTAATGATTGGTGCCCCAATTTTTGCAAGTGAAATTGCCAACTTTAATGTGTCGCAGGCAAATGATTATTTAGAAGAAAAGTTCCTTACGCTCTGGAAAAAAGTTAGCGCATTAACTTAAGAATCTTTTTGACTACTGCGCGTTCGATTGCGTTGCCGGGGGGCACGGTCCTTTGGGGCAGATTTCTCGCCAGTACTTTGTGCACTGGAATTCGTAGAGTTCGAACTTGCAGAAGTTTTTCTGGGCGCACTAGAAGACTTATTGTTTCCTTTTGATCCACCGGAGCCAGTTCGCCCCGAACTTGGCCGACTGGAATCAGAGCGGTTTGCTTGTGGCTTGCTGGAATTTCCGCGACGCCCGGCGTTTGCGCCAGTCTCGCCTAAGTCTTCAAGTTTTTCGCTAGCCAAACCTTCCCGAGTGCGCGCTGAACCAGGCAACACTCCGCTAGTTCCAGCTGGAATTCCCAGGCCAACATAAACATGCTCACTTGAGGAATAAGTCTCAATTGGATCATGGAAAGCTAAACCAAGCATGCGATTTATCATTTGCCAGCGATTGATGTCTTGCCAATCAACAAGTGTGATTGCCACACCAGAAGCGCCAGCGCGACCAGTTCGACCAACTCGGTGCAAATATGTTTTTTCATCATCTGGGCACTCATAGTTAATAACGTGAGTTACATCTGCAACGTCAATACCGCGAGCAGCAACATCAGTTGCCACCAAGACATCTACTTTGCCACTACGAAATGCGCGCAGTGCTTGTTCGCGAGCGCCTTGACCTAAATCTCCATGCACCGCAGCAGAAGCAAACCCGCGATTTGCTAAATCTTCCGCGAGATTGCCAGCAACTCTTTTTGTGCGGCAAAAAATCATGGTGAGCCCACGGCCTTCAGCCTGAAGTACGCGCGCAACAAGTTCTGGCTTATCCATTTGGTGGCAGCGCCAAACATGTTGTTCGATGGCATCAACTATCGAAGAATCACTGGTTGGATCAGAGGCGCGAATGTGCGTCGGCTGTGTCATGTAGCGGCGCGCCAGGGCAACGATCTGTCCAGGCATAGTTGCCGAGAACAACATGGTCTGGCGGGTGGCTGGAGTCTTGCTAACTAGATTTTCAACATCAGGCAAGAAACCCATGTCGAGCATTTCGTCTGCTTCATCTAAAACTAAAACTTTGATAGCGCTCAGATCCAAGTGGCCTTGTTTAATCATGTCGATCAAGCGTCCAGGAGTTCCGGCAATTACTTCAACGCCATTTTTTAGCGCTTCAACTTGTGGCTCGTAAGCCTTGCCACCATAGAGACTCAAAACTCGAGCTCCCATATTTTTGCCAGCAACTTCTAGGTCCGCAGCAACTTGGATTGCTAATTCGCGTGTTGGCACAATTACCAGACCTTGCGGCTTGCCAGCGTGCTTGAAACTAGCCCATTGCGGGTTGGTTGGGCTGATTACTTGGGTAAGTAGTGGAATGCCAAACCCTAAAGTCTTGCCAGTTCCAGTTTTAGCCTGACCGATCAGATCTTGGCCAGCCATGGCTAGTGGCAAAGTTAATTCTTGGATTGGGAAGGCATCGATGATGCCTTTGCTGGCTAATGCCGAGCAAATGTCTTGGGGAACGCCGAGATCGGCAAAACTAGCGATGCGAAAACTCCTGATAGATAAGGGCAAAAACACACATTTTCGTGGTTGATTTCAATCGTACCCTGATATCGCCTACCCTTAAGCGTTGTGACTAGTCCTGCGGAAATTGACCTACTCGGTGTGCTTGCATATGGCGAGTTAGTGGCTTTTGAGCGCACCGCTGCCGATGCCAAGCTGGCGCCAAATTTGGCAGATAAGGCAGCCCTGGGAGCAATGGCGGTAGCCGAATTCGCGCACTATGAAAAAGTCTCTGCACATCTTGCCAAATTAGGCCAGGATCCATTCGAAGCCATGCAACCCTTCATGGAACCACTGAATCAATTTCACAACACATTAACCCCGCGTGATTGGCTCGAAGGATTACTCAAGGCTTATGTTGGCGATGGCATAACAAATGATTTTTACCGGGAAATTTCTGCTCACATAGATCCTGAAACTGCCAATTTAGTTTCCGAAGTTCTTGGTGATGTTGGGCACGCTAACTTCTCAATAACTCGAATCAGAGAAGCGATTGAAAAAGATCCAAAGGTTTCTGGACGACTAGCGCTTTGGGGACGGCGCCTAATGGGCGAGATGATCAGTCAAGCAACACTTGTTGCCGCCACCCGACCCGCGCTCCAAGATTTATTTTTGCGCCCATCAGGTAGCGACGCGGCAACGAGTGCAACTGAGTTAGTGGTCATGGTTAATCGGCTAACAGTAGGTCACGCTAAGCGGATGGATGTTTTAGGTTTAGCGAGCTAAATGGGGCTAGCCCCAGCAGTTAAATAGGGATATCCCTACTTTTTTAAATTATATTTGATTTTTTCTAGGCGTTGCCTAACAAGACTGACTCACTGATTACATGAAAAAACTTCCCGCTTTTTGTATTAGTTTTGCCGTTGTATTTTGTTTTGCTTTCTCGCCCAGTGCGCAAGCAAAAGTTAAAGTCGCAAAGTTGGCTGCCCCAACTGTTGCTGAAGTTTCCTCCTCAAGTGTTAAAAAAGGAAAAGTAAACATCACGGTAACAATTCAGTTACCGAAAAATACCAGTGGTACAAAAATCACGGGAAGTAAAGTTACTGCTGGTGGAAAGTCCTGCAACATTAAGAAATCAAAAACTAAATGCACCATAACTGGCCTTGAAAAAGGTGCAGCTCTTGATGTGCGCTCACAATCTAAGACCAAACTGGGATATGGCGCAAAAAGTACTGCGGTAAGTTATGTGGCTGGCTCAGCTACTTATCGAGTGCCAGTAATTACCAGCGAGCCAACAAATCCAGTTGTTTCACAGGTGAATGTCACTCCAAGTGCAACTCCAAGTGCTTCTGCTGCTCCAACAATTATCAACACCGCAACCATTGCAGGATTGAGTGTGCCGCTACCGGGAAATGTACCTGACACCAGTGTTGCTGCAGGACTTGGATATACCGCGAGTGTGACTTGGTCACCCAATCCCGCAGCTTTTGTTAGCAACACTTCTTACACCGCAACTATCACGTTAATTGCCACCACTGGTTACACCTTGACGGGAGTTGTGACGAATTTCTTCACGGTAGCGGGCAGCAGTTCAGATACCAACCCCGTTAATAGCGGCGTTATTACAGCAGTATTTCCTGGTGTGGTTTATGCAGTCAATGACGTTGGACCACTGGGCGGAAGAATTTTCATTATCCCAACAACAGTCGGTAACACAACTGGAAAATATTTTGAAGCTGCAGCAACTGATTTAACTTCAACAAAAACTTGGTGCAACGTCACTACCAGTGTTGGCACCACAGGCTCT
>Ga0164295_10005471_pt1 | contig 10030 bp, 9 predicted proteins | sample GEODES006metaG_FD_111798 | JGI IMG/M metagenome (GOLD analysis project Ga0164295, IMG submission 111798) | Oligotrophic lake water microbial communities from Sparkling Lake, Wisconsin, USA - GEODES006 metaG | ecosystem: Environmental > Aquatic > Freshwater > Lake | place: USA: Sparkling Lake... | reverse complement strand
GGTGTTGGCGACCAACGTGGCGGAATCGAGCGTGACCCTGCCCGGCGTGCGGGCGGTGGTCGATACCGGCCTCGCCCGCGAGCCGCGCTTCGATCCCGCCAGCGGCATGAGTCGGCTGGAGACGGTGCTGATCGCCCAATCCTCTGCCACCCAGCGGGCGGGCCGCGCGGGGCGTGTGGCGCCCGGTCGTTGCTACCGGCTGTGGCCGGAAAGTCAGCGTCTCGACGCCGCCACCAGACCCGAACTCCAGCAGGTGGAATTGGCGGGTTTTGCGCTGGAAATCGCGGCCTGGGGCGCGAGCCAGCTGCGCTTCCCGGATCCACCGCCCAGCGGCGCGCTGGGCCAGGCGCAGGATCTGCTCCGTCAGCTTGGCGCACTCGACGCCGACAACGCGGCGACCGCCCACGGTCGCGCCTTGCTGGAATTGGGCCTGCATCCGCGCCTGGCGAATGCCTTGCGGCGCGCGCCGGCCGCGCTGCGCGGGCTGGCCTGCGATGTGGCGGCGGTGCTGGAGGCGCGCGATCCGCTGCGCGGTGACTCACGCCGCAACGACGACCTCCGTCCGCGTTTGCAAGCGCTGGCCGCCCAGCGCGCCGGCCGAAGCGCGGGGACGGACGCAGACCGCGGCGCCCTGCAGCGCATTGATCAGGCCTCGCAGCAGTGGCGAAGACGTTTGGGCGTGAAAGCCGAGCAGACCGACGACGCCCACGATACGGGTGAAATTCTGGCTTTGGCCTATCCCGATCGCATCGCCTGCCAGCACGACACTGACCTGCTGCGCTATCAGTTGAGCAATGGTCGCGGCGCGCGCCTGCACCCCGAATCAAGTTTGCGCGGCGAGCCCTGGCTGGTGGTGGCGGAGCTGCGGCAGGAGGACAAGGACAGCCTGATTCAACGCGCGGCGCCGGTGTCCCGACGCTTTCTGGAGACCCAGTTCCCGGCATGGTGGCAGGCCGGCGTGGAGCTGCGATTCAATCGCGAAAACCGCAGCGTGGAAGCCACCGAAACCCAGCGCTTTGCCGGCATTACCCTCAGCCAACGCGCACGCGCAACGCCCCGCGATGGGGCCACCGCGATGCTCCTCTTTGAAGGCATCCTCGCGCTCGGTTTGGACGCCTTGCCCTGGACGCCGGCGCTGCGCGAATGGCAGGCGCGAGTGCAGGGTTTGCGCGAGTGGTGCCCGGAGCTTGGCTTGCCTGCGGTGTCGGACGAAGCCCTGCAACTTGCGGCTGAAGATTGGTTGTTGCCCTTGCTGGAAGGCTTTGCGCGGGTGTCGGAACTGGACGCGGCAAATCTAGGTGAGGCGCTGCGCAATCGGCTCGACTACGGGCAGCGCCGACAGGTCGACGAACTGGCGCCGGTCGAGATCGAAGTGCCCAGCGGTCAGCGTCGGCGGCTCGTGTACACCCTGGGCGAAGCGCCGGTGCTGGCGGTCAAACTGCAGGAAATGTTTGGGCTGGCGGATACGCCCCGCATCGCGCGCGGCCGTGTGCCGGTGGTGCTGCATTTGTTGTCGCCGCGACAAACCCCGCTACAGGTCACGCAGGATCTGCGGGGCTTTTGGGAGCGCACCTACCCGGAAGTCAAAAAAGAAATGAAAGGTCGCTATCCGCGCCATCCCTGGCCGGACGACCCGTGGACCGCGACCGCCACGCATCGCGCGAAACCTCGTGGCACCTGAGCGGGCAACCGGGCGCGTGCAGGCGTTAGGCTATGGTCCGCGACACGCAGTATTTTTCCATCACAAAAGGAGCACTCCATGAAGAATCCAATGGCCACTCTCGGCCTGCTGACCACCCTCAGTCTCGCATCCCTGTGGAGCGCACAAGCCGCCGACGTTCAGGTGGTGATGCAGACCTCCAAAGGCACCATCGAACTCGCGCTTGATTCGGCCAAGGCGCCGAAGACGGTGGAAAATTTTGTGGCCTATGCGAAGGCCGGTTTCTACAACGGCACTATTTTTCACCGCGTGATTCCGGGCTTTATGGTGCAGGGCGGTGGCTTTACGCCGGCGATGGAACAACGGCCAACGCGCGAGGCGATTCAGAACGAAGCCAGCAACGGGCTTAAAAACTCACGCGGCACGATTGCGATGGCGCGCACCGGCAATCCGCATAGCGCCACCGCCCAGTTTTTCATCAATGTGGCCGACAACACCCCGCTCGATTTCACCGCACCGGAAGGGCCGGGTTGGGGCTATGCGGTGTTTGGCAAAGTGACCAAGGGGATGGACGTGGTGGACGCCATTGTGGGCGTGCCCACGGCTTCGGCCGGACCATACAGCGACGTGCCGGAAGCGGCGATCGAAATCAAAAGCGTAGAAGTGAAATAAGCGCCTCTCAATGCGCTGGCCACGGGGCGCAAGGCGCGCGCCGTGGCCAGCGGCCTTGAACCCTAGACCCAGATTTCTTCGGTGTGCAGGCGGGTGAGGTGAATTTTCTTCATCTTCCAGGCGCCGTTCTGTTTCACATATTCCTCGTGGTAGTGGCCCCAGCCTTTGAAGTGGCAGGTGGGCAGTCGCACGTAGTCAAACATCGCCCAAATGGCTTTGGCGGTGGTCGCGCTGGTGAGTTCAATTTCGGGCATGAAGCCCTGATGCATGGACTTGGCGCCGGTCATCAAGCCGCTGACGCCGGCGACGAGCGCGGGCCGGCCTTCGCAGCCGATGTCGGTGGGCAGGTCGGCGCTGGCGCGCGGCGCCCCTTCGTAAAATGCCGAAATGTCGACCGTGAAGCAGTCCTGCCAGGCTTCCCATTGTTGGGTGTCCATCAGGCGGAAATAGCGTGATTTGAGTTGGCGGATGTCTTCCAGATCCTGAAGCTGCTGCATGTCCATCAAGTGTCCTCCCCGAGTGTGCGTTGATTAGTTGGAAACCGGTTCCGCGGGCGAGGGTAACAAACTTGGCCGCTGGACGGTGGCTCGGTTGCTGCCTCGTTTCGCTGCGTTGCATCATAAAATCCCGCTGAAAACCGCAAAAATTTCGTGGTGTCTCCCGCGCGTCGGCGCTATGGTGTGGCGACCAAATCGCAGGAGATTTCCCATGACGAAACCGGAACCTGTTGCTCTGTTCACGACGCAAGACTGGTCGACGCGCGCTTTCGTGTCCTGGCGCGGTCTCATTCTTGGCCTGCTCGGCGTGTTTAGCCTGATGCTGGCCTACCGCATGTACCAGCAAGTATTCGGCTGGACTGCGGGACTCGACGCCACCGCCCCCGCCTTTGATACCTACTGGATGAATTTGCTCAAGGCCGAGCTCGTGATTCTCACGACAAGCTGGGCAGCCCTGTGGTCCTACCTCTGGTTCACGCGCGATCGCAACATGGCGCAGCTCGCACCACGCGAGGAAATTCGCCGCTACGTGAATCTCATCTTCTTTATCTTCGTTTACGCCTTCGCGGTGTATTTCACCGGCAGCTTCTTTGCCGAGCAGGATGCCTCCTGGCATCAAACGGTGGTGCGCGATACCGCATTCACCCCCAGCCACATTGTGCTGTTCTACGGCACCATGCCGCTCTTCGTGCTGTTTGGCGTGGGCTCCTTGCTGTACGCCATGACCCGGTTGCCGAAGTTTGCCGAGCGCCTGTCCTTGCCTTTCATGCTCGCCGTCGGCGGGCCGTTTCTCATCCTGCCCAACCTCGGCTACAACGAATGGGGCCATGCCTTCTGGCTGATGGAAGAGTATTTCTCGGCGCCGCTGCATTGGGGCTTCGTGGTGCTGGGCTGGTCGGTGTTGGCGCTCGGTGGTTTGCTGGTGCAAATCCTCCAGCATCTGATGGACGCGATTCGTCGCGCCGAAATTCAGGCCGAGGCACAAAGCCTGTCCGTCGTCTGAGTGCCAGCCGTCGCGGCCAGCGCCGCGGCGGCCTTTAACAAAAAAAATCCTGATATTGCCGCGGGGAGAGCGCCATGACCTTGCCCATCAAGCCGCCGCCGGAAGGCGAATTCATCGAAATTTACGGCCAGCGCTGGAGTCGCTGGGCCGCCACCTTGTCCGCCCGCCTGGATATCGTGATCAGCCTCATCATCATCCTGGCGATCACCGCGGCCTTCCATCTCCACTTTCAGCTGTTGGCCGGCGACTGGGATTTCTGGGTGGACTGGAAAGACCGCCAATACTGGGTAACGCTCACGCCGATCGTGGCGATTACCTTTCCGGCCGCCTTGCAGTACGTGTTGTGGGAGAAATTCCGCCTCCCGATTGGCGCGACCTTATCCATCACCTGTCTGTTGGCCGGCGCCTGGATCGCGCGCGTATTCGGTTTCCATTTGTGGTCTTACTTCCCGTTCAGCCTCATCTGGCCGGTGCTGATGATTCCCGGTGCTTTGGTGCTCGATTGTGCGCTGGTGCTCACCGGCAATTTCTTCTTCACCGCGGTGATTGGCGGGATGGGTTTTGCGGTGCTGTTCTATCCCGGCAATTGGCCGATGCTGGCGGCCTACCATTTGCCGGTTGAGGTGATGGGGACGCTGGTCTCGGTGGCCGATTACATCGGCTATGCCTTTACCCGCACTGCCACGCCGGAATATCTGCGGTTTATTGAGCGCGGCACCTTGCGCACCTTTGGCGGCCACTCCGCCTGGGTCGCATCAGCCTTTTCCGGCTTCGTCTGCGTGCTCACCTATCTGGTCTGGTGGCACATCGGCATGCTGATGACGCGCGTTACCACGCTGCCCAATCGGTGGCGAGCGATGTTCGGGATGCCGGACCATCAGACGGCGGCGGTCGCACCGGCGGAGAAAACCCATGAAGCGTAGTCAGTCGCACCAGCGCGCGGTTCGCTGGCTGTTCAGCCTGATGTGTCTGATGGTGGCGGGCCCCGCGCTAGCGCACGGCGAACGTAATCAGGAACCGTTTCTGCGCATGCGTACCGCTCACTTCTACGACGTGAAGTGGAGCACCGACCACATCGCCGTCAATGAAGAGGTGACCGTCTCCGGGCGCTTCCGCCTGTTTGAAGACTGGCCCGCGAACTTGCCCAAGCCCGAGCGTGTGTTCATTGGTAACGGTACGCCCGGCCCGGTGCTGGCGCGCGTCGAGAGCTACATCAACGGCTCCCCGGCTATTCAATCCGGCCCCTTACAACTGGACCGGGACTACGAATTCAAAACCGTCCTGAAAGGGCGCATTCCCGGCCGCCATCACGTGCATCCGATGGTGAACGTGGAAGGTGCCGGCCCGCTGCTCGGGCCCGGTAGCTGGGTGGAGGTGAGCGGCGATCACGCCGACTTCAAGCTGCCGCTGACCACGCTGGACGGCACGCAAATTCCCAATCTGGAAACCTGGGGCGTGGATATGGTGGTGCGCTGGCAGGGCTTCTGGATTCTCCTGGCGCTGGTGTTTGCCGGCTGGTGGTTGCGCCGGCCGCTCTTGATGACGCGTCTGCGGGCGCTGGAGGCAGGGCGCGAAGACTTGCTGGTCACGCGCGGGGACCGCCTGTGGGCGGCGGTGTTTCTTACCGGCACCGTGTTAACGGTATTTGGCGCGGCGACCTGGGCCGAGAATCGCTACCCGCGCACGGTCCCGCTGCAGGCCGGACAGTTTCGCGTGGACCCTTTACCGCGCAACGCGCACGAAATCACGGTCAAGGTTGAGCGCGCCACCTACGACGTGCCCGGGCGCTCGATGAAAATGACGCTGACCCTCCACAACCCGCTGTCCCGGCCAGTGCAGTTGGGGGAGTTCCTGACCGCCAATCTGCGCTTCGTCAATCACGCGGTGCCGGCAGCAATGGCCTTGGTGGACCCACGTTATCCGGCAGATATCGTTCCACGCGCGGGCCTCACCGTGCATGACGCCGCGCCGCTCGCGCCCGGTGAAACCCGCTCGATCAAGATTGAAGCCACCGATGCCGCATGGGAAAGCGAACGCCTCACCAGCCTCCTGACCGATCCGGATAACCGGGTGGGCGGCCTGCTTTTCCTGTTCGACGATGCGGGCGAACGCCACATCGCGAACGTTTCCGGCGCGATCGTGCCGGTGTTTACCGGCGGCTAGGCGATGCGCTGGTTCGCGCGCCGGCAAGCGGTGATGGCACTGGTGGGGCTGCTCGTCTGCGGTGGCGTGCAGGCGCACGGCGGGCTCAGCATGGAGAAGGATTTCTGCAAGCTGCGTCTAGGGCCCTATGCCATGCATTTCACCGGCTATCAGCCGGAGGTCACCGGGGCCAACGAGTTTTGCGAAGACATCCCGCGGGTGGGGCACACGGTGGTGGCGCTCGACGCGCTGGATGAGCCGCTGCGCGACCTGCCGATCGAGGTTCGCATCATTCGCGATACCGGTGACGAATCAAATCTTGGAGCGATTACCGTCTTTCATCTGCCGCCCAAGCGCTATCCCACCGGTACGGTCAGCTTTGAGCATCGCTTTGATCAGGCCGGCAAATTCGTGGGCCTGGTGATCGCCGGCGAGCATCAGTCCCGCTTCCCGTTCAGCGTGGCGGCGGGCCGCAGTCGCCTTGAACCCTGGCTGTGGGCGGCGGCCATCATCGCCGGCGGCGTCGCGCTGTTTCTGTTCTCCGAGCGGCGTCGCGCGGCATAAACCTGCCGTCGCAGCGAGCCTGATTGCCGCGCGCAAGCGCCGGGTTCAGTGCACGTGTTCTGAGGGCGGCGGTAGCAGTGCGGGCTCAGCGTTAAGCCGCGCGACCTCAGCCCGCAAGGCCTTGAGGTCCGCCCAGTCCGCGCCGTCCTCGGCCGGCAGCCAGCGGGCGCGCAAATACCCAAAACGATCGATCAACAGTTCCATGTGGTCCGGCGCGCGCCCGCCACCAAACCAATCCGGATTGCCCAGACTGCGACGGAAGAGCGCGTAGGTGGTGGCGATGGCGGCCGCGTTATCCGCCACCGTAAAGGGCGTTGTTGGCGCCGAGGCCTCCAGCGGTACGGCGAGGATTTGGAGCCCAAGGTCTTGCCAGTCGCTCCCTGCCAGCGCTTGTAAACGCGCCTCGGCGGCCTTGCCCCGCGAGAGCACCAGCAACACCGGGTGCTTGCCGTAGGCCGCGCGCAGCGAGCCTTGCGCTCCCTCGCGCGTGGCGTAGTCGAAGTCCGGCGCGCCGAGTCTCGGTTGCGGCTGAAACGGCATGCTGGCGGGCCGCAGGATCCGCGCGTCGAAGCCGCGATTCAGCGCATGCAGGAAGTTGATGACATCCCAGCGCGTGTCTTCATCCAGCGTCTGGGCAAACCCGGGCATGCCGGTGCCGGGGATCCCATGGCTAATCCAGTGAAAAAAATCCCCGGGCGTGTGGCGAGCGGTGTGGGGCTCGGTCAGCAGGTCGACCGGCGGTTTGGGCAAGCCGCTCGCCAGCGGCCCGTCACCTTTGCCCTGCAGGCCGTGGCAGCCCGTGCAGTGGGTGGCAAAGGCTTGCGCGCCGTTGGCGATGGAGATCGCATCAAAGGGCACCTCGGCGTCCCGGTAGGTATCAACGCTCGCCGGCACCGCCAGCGCGTAGAGCGCGAGCCCCGCGCCCGCCAAACCTGCAGTGCCGCCTAGCCGGCGCAGGGCGGGCCGCAGCGCGAGTAACGCGCTAGTCAGCAGCAGCGTGCCGCCGGCGACCAGCAAGGACAGCGTGGCCGCTTCGGGCAGCGTTGCGGCCAGTGAAAACCGCCACGGCCAAGGCCAGTGCACGATGGGCGCATGCAGGCCCGGCACGGCGCGCCCGAGCGCGGCAGCCGCGCCCAGCAGCAACAGCGCAAGGCCAAAGTCACGCCGCAGGTCGCGCAGGAGCAGGCTCCAGAGCGCGGGGTCCAGCGTGGTCTGCAAACGAGGGAGCCAGCGCCACCGAATCCGCGCCGCCAGCAGCAGGATGCCGGCCACCAGTCCCAGTTTCAGCAACAGCCAGCCGCCCCAGGGGGTGGCCACCAGCGCCGCGTAGCGGGGCGCCAGTTCGCGCCACGCCAAACCGAGCCCGCAGGCCAGCGTGAGGCTCATCAAAGGCAAGGCGCAGCGCGAGAATCGCGCGAGAAAGCCCAGCGCACGTTGCCGCCCGGCAAGGTCGGCCTCGCGGCTCAGGGATTGCAGCGCGAGGAGCCCACCAAACCACAGACTGGCAGTCAGCAGATGGAGGATCTGCAGGCACAGCGATAAGGCTTCACCGCTGGCCGCCGCGTGGCCGCTTAAGGCATAGGCGATGAGGCCCCCCAGCGTGACGCCGCTGATGAGCACCAGCCGCGTGCGCTCCTTACCCCCACTCGCAACGCGGCTGGCGAGCAAGGCCGCCAGCGCAAAGGCCAGAATTCTCAAGGCGGCTAGCTGTCCGGCCCGGGTGGACGCGGCATAGGTTAGCCAGGCTTCGGGCCGCAGCCAGTCGAGGATTTGCCCGCTCGCCTCCGCCGCCTGCGCCACGAGCAGCACTAGCGCGCCCAGCGCCCCGCCCAGCGCCAGCGCTTGCAGCAAGCGCGCGCTCCGGGCCGTGGTGCCGACCAACAAGACCCAAAGCCCAAGGCCCGGCAGGGCTAAGCCGCAGACCAGCGCAAGCCACCGGGCGAGGCAGGCTGCCAGCAGCGTCATTGGCCAGCAGCCGCCTCTTTCACGGTAAAGGAGTACCGCGACTCGATAACGTGCCCGTCGGCCGACAGCACGCGGTAGTGCACGGTGTAGCGGCCCGCGGTCAGCGGGGCGAGCGGCAAGCTCAGCGAATGGGCATCGGGTGCGGTCAGCGTGCCGGCCGCTTGCGCCGCGTCTTTGCCATCGAGCACCTCGACGCTCGAGTAGCGCAGTTCAATGTCTTCATTGAACTGCAGGCGCACCGCGGCCGGTGAGGCGGTGAGCACGCTGCGGCGCGCGGGCGAGGCTTCTTCAAGCACCGCATGGGCGCAAGCTTCGCGACCCAGCGCCGCGCCGAGCAAAAGCAGGTAGCAACGAGCACGATGACGCATGAGGACTCCCGGCGTGTTCAGGGTGAGGGGGGGCTAAAAAAGGATAGCAGTTCCGTCGCCGACGTGGGCCAGTGCTGATGCCCGCCAGGGCGCTCGCAATATGTCACGCCGGCAGCCGCAGGACAGCCTTCAAATCGCCAGCAGCCCGCAGCCTCGGGCACGCGCGTGGCGCGGCAGCCGTTGCACTGCGCCCACCAGCGCGCGGCGGCGGCGCCATAGCCCGGGAAGTGGGTGTCATCCGTATTGTGAAAGACCCGCACGGGCAGTGGCGCAGGGCAGGGATAGGCCTTGAGATCCTCGCCCGTCATGCCGGCGGCGCTGGGTGCAATCGCGCGAAACGGGTGGGGCAGTCCCGGCAGCACCGCTAACGCCGTCGTCAGCGTGCCGCCATCGGAATGACCTGTCGCAAAGATTTTTTTGTCGTCTACGCAATAGTGGCGGGCGATGTCTGCGGGCAGTTGGGCAAACGCTTTGGTGGCCGGCAGCGACATGGGCAGGGCACCGGCATAGGCCACCAGCCAGCCGCGCGCGGTTGCGGCGTGAGTGAGTTGTGTGAAGGCTTCGTTGGCCGCCGGACTGTGTTGCGCGGGGGCGTACACCACCAGCAGCGGGTGGGCGTGCAGCGGCGAGTAGTTGATCGGTGCCCGCACGCGGTAGCTCACCCCTTCAGGACTGCGCAGTCGCGCGCTGGCGCCGGGTGGGCCGGCGCGGCTTGAGGGCGCGCAGGCAGCGACAGTGGCGAGCGGCTCATCCGGGCCGGCGGCGATTTCAAGCTCGGGTGATTTCGAACACGCAGTGAGCGCGAGTAGCGCACCGAGGACACAGAAAACCGCGCGCTGCGCTGTTCGGGCGCGACGCACTGGCGCACCATGCGCCACGGCCCTTTTCAAAGCAGCGAAGGAGAACACTGCGTGTCCCAAGCCCCTGTCAATTGGACGCTCGATGAGCGCGGCGTGGCCACCGTGACTTTCAACCGACCCGAAGTCAATAACGCCTACAACGACGAATTGATTGCCGCCGTCCTCGCCGCCATCGACGCGCTCGCCGCCGAACCTCATCTGCGTGCGCTGCGTTTGCAGGGCGCGGGCAAACACTTTCAGGCCGGCGCTGATTTGAGCTGGATTAATCGCGTGCGCCCCGCCTCAGCGGCGGCCAATCT
>Ga0164295_10005470_pt1 | contig 10031 bp, 7 predicted proteins | sample GEODES006metaG_FD_111798 | JGI IMG/M metagenome (GOLD analysis project Ga0164295, IMG submission 111798) | Oligotrophic lake water microbial communities from Sparkling Lake, Wisconsin, USA - GEODES006 metaG | ecosystem: Environmental > Aquatic > Freshwater > Lake | place: USA: Sparkling Lake... | reverse complement strand
GCGACGATCTGTTTGAGGAACTCGGGGTCCTTGACGTCGGCAAAGCACTCGTTGTGGAAGACCACGTCGTAGCCCTTCGACCAGTCGGGCTTGGAGTAGATCGAGACCTTGTGTCCCGTGCTCGCGCCCCCCTCGTGGATCACCGTGCAGTTGATTCTGGCCCGCTGGGCGAGCCCCTCGGTGATCACCTTCTTCTGACCGTCGTAGTCGTGGCAGCAGCCGCCGGTGATATAGAGCACTTCGAGCGGCTTGGTCGTTTCGGCGGCTACAGCGGAGCCTCCGCCCACCGCAGGCAGGCCGCTGGCGAGCAGGCACGACAGAGCGATCACCGAGCGACGCATGAGGGGGGAGCGGATCACGGCAGGGATTCCTTGTGACGGCCAGGGGAGTGTTCTAGGGAAGTATGCTCCGGGTGGACGCACACAGTGTCAAGCGGCACGACAACCGATGCCGCGGCGGGCGACGATCGCGACGACAAGCCCCGCGGCCGCGAACGATGTGTGGTGCCACCAAAGCACGATGGCGGCAGAATCATGTCGGCCCGCGAGCCGGCCGTGGCAGGACCAGCCGGGCGATCCGGCGGCCGGGAGATGTCATCGCCAGCGACTCGATGGCCGAGGCCGTCACCCACCGACGGCCTCGCACGGCCTGATTGATGCGGCCCGCCGTGCAGGCCACCACGTCGAGCGTGATGCGGTGGTGCGTGACCGAGTGCGCGATCGTGCCGCACCGCTCGGTCGCTCCGCACGCGAGGCGACCCAGCACATCAGACCGTTCGATACCCCGCCGCACGGTCCGCATCCCTCCCGGCACACGTGGAAAATCCCAGAGCCCCTCCCACCACTCGCCCGGCCCACGTTGCACGACGAGCACCCGGGCCCCGCGTCGCACCACGACCGCAGTCTCGTGCACCACCTTCGCCGCGCGGCGGCTGGCCTTCACTGGGATCTCGGCCACACGACCGGTTTTCCGGGCCTCGCAGTAGGCTGCCAGCGGACAGGCGTTGCAGAGCGGCTGCTCCGGCGTGCAGACCATCGCGCCCAGATCCATGAGCGCCTGGTTGAACCGCCCCGGATGTTCCCGTGGCACGAGACCAGTGGCGATCTCCCAGATCGGCTCATCGCCCCCCGCGCCGCCGAGTGGTTTTGCATAGCCGGCCAGCCGGGCAATGACGCGACGCGAGTTGGCCTCCACGATCGGCTCAGGCTGATCCAGCGCGATCGACGCGATCGCTCCGGCCGTATAGCGGCCGATCCCCGGCAGGCTGCGCAGCCCGACGACGGTCCGTGGAAAGTCGCCACCATACTCCGCGACGATTTTTTTGGCAGCGGCATGCAGCTGCCGCGCGCGGCGGTAGTATCCAAGGCCCTCCCAGAGCCTGAGCACGTCGTGCTCGGTTCCCGCGGCCAAGGATGCCACGGTGGGAAACCGGTCCAGAAAGCGGAGAAAAAAATCCTTGACCCGCTCCACCTGCGTCTGCTGGAGCATGATCTCGCTCACCCACACCCGATAGGGCTCCTGCGATCGCCGCCAGGGCAGATCCCGCCGGGCGCGGGCATACCAGCGAAGCAACGCGTTGGCGACCGCAGCCGGATCGGCCAGCCCGATCACCCCGGCTGCCTGCCTGCGGCGGCGTCTGCCTGCGACCTTCCCGGCCTTCTTCACGCGAGCCCCTTGCAAACGGGTTTTTCTTGGGTTCCAAACACAGAGTCTAGAGCGATACGGAAACAGTGATCCATGGCTGAAAAACTCTCCCTCAAACAACACGAGTCCCCGGCCGGCCCGGTGTGGGAATTCGTGCAGCCCAGATGCGGCCGCCGGCGGCGGGCCGACATGGAGGAGGTGGAGGCGATGGTCGAGGCGGGTGAAACGGATGTCGCCCGGGACGAACTCGTCTGGCTGCTCTCTGAGTGCCCCGACTTCCTCGACGCCCATCTGCACCTGGGCCTGATCGCTCTGGAGGAGGAAGACCCGAAGCTGGCGCGGGGCCACTTTGGGAGAGCCTACGAACTCTGCATTCGGGCGCTGGAGGCGGCCGGCAATCCGCAACCGCTCCCCTACACGGTCGATGGCAACAAACCGTTCTACGAAGCGGCAAAAGGCCTCGTCCACTGCCTGCTCGACATGGGCCGCCAGAAGGTGGCACAGGATGTCTGCAGACGAATCGCGCCGCTCGATCCCTCCGATCCGCTGGCCATTCAGCGTCTCGCGGAGCATCGCGCATGACACCATCTGCAGCCACGCCCGCGTCCCGCTTCATCGTGCTGGAGGGCATCGACGGCGCGGGAAAATCATCGCAGATGGAGCCGCTTGTCGCCTGGCTCCATGGCCGTGGCTGCACCGTCACCACCTGCCGCGACCCCGGCGCGACGCCGGTCGGCGATGCCATTCGGGCGATCCTGCTCGACCGGCATGATCTCAAGCTCGCGGCAACCGCCGAGATGCTCCTTTATATGGCGGCCCGCGCACAACTCGTTGCGGACGTGATCCAGCCCAGTCTGGCCCGCGGGGAGTGGGTCGTCTCTGATCGCTATCTGCTGGCCAACATCGTCTATCAGGGCCATGCGGGCGGCCTCGATCCCGACACGATCCGACAGGTGGGGGCCGTCGCCACCGCCGGGCTTGAGCCCGATCTCGTGCTGGTGCTCGACGTCGATCTGGACACGGCGGCCCAACGTCTGGCCCGCCCGCTCGACAAACTGGAAAACCGTGGCGATGCGTTCCGCAGCCGGCTGCGGGCGGGGTATCTTGCCGAGGCGGCCCGACAGCCCGATCGCATCGTCATCGTCGATGCGGCTGGCGAACCCGCCGCGGTGCAGGCCAACCTGCGGGCGGCGATCGATCGCCGCTTTCCGGAACTCCAGCCGCACGGCTGACGAGAAAGGCAGACCCATGGTCTGGCAGGCAACCACAGGCCGCGGTGCGATCGTCGGCCAGGATGCCGTGGTGGAGCAGTTCGTGAGGGCCGCCGCCCACAGACGCATTGCGGGCTCCTATCTCTTTCTCGGGCCGTCGGGCGTGGGCAAGAGCACGGTGGCCCTCGCGATCGCGAAGTCCCTGCTCTGCGAGCGGCCTCATCCCCGACTGGTCGCCTGCGGTGCATGCGCGTCGTGCGTGCAGGCGGATGGCGGCAGCCATCCCGATATCGATGTCGTGGCAAAGCCGGCAGACCGGGCGACCATCCCGCTGGAAGCCTTCATCGGCGACCCCGAGCATCGCATGCGTGAAGGGCTCTGCTGGCGGCTGCTTCTCCGTCCGGCGCTCGGCGGCCGCAAGGTGGCGATCATCCTGGATGCCGATCATCTCTCCGACGAGGCGGCCAACTGCCTGCTCAAGACGTTGGAAGAACCGCCCGACTGCGCCGTGATCATCCTGGTGGGCACCTCGCTCGAACGGCAGCTCCCCACGATTCGCTCGCGGTGCCAGATCGTGAGGTTCCAGCCGCTTGCAGAAGAGAACGTGTTCCAGATTCTCTCGGCGGAGGCGGCCGCCATGGGAACCCCGGTCGATCCCGCCCTGCTCCGCCACTGCGCCGCAACTGCGGGCGGCAGCCTGACCCGCGCACGGCTCCTACTCGATCCGGGACTGACGGCATTCCGCGGACGGCTCGTCACGCTCCTGTCACAGCGGCCGCTGCACGGTGTCGAACTCTCACGGGAAACGATCGCGCTCGTTGAGGCCGCAGGCAAGGAGGCGCCGCCGCGGCGTGCCCGCCTGCGGATCGTGCTCGAAGCGGCGGTGGAATTCTATCGGGCGGCCATGCGGGCCGCCGTGGCGGGTGAACAGCCCGCCGATCCAGCGCTGGGGCAGCGGCTGGCCGCCTGGGGTGCCGACAGTGAAGAGGCGTCGCAGGCGATTCAGAGCACGCTCGACACGATCGAGTCGATCGACCGCAACGCCAACCTGACAGTCCTCATCGACTCCTGGACGGCCCTCCTCGAACACCCCTCGCTGGACCGCCTGAACTGAACCGCCTGAACGGCACGAGGGTCTGTTCGTTCAGGCCTATCGAACGCTCTCCAAAGCTCGGAGTGAGCTGCGAATTTCGCCCAGGCTACCCGCCCCCGCCAGCCTCTCACTTGCCGGGAAGACTGCGGGGTTTCTCCCTGCCATACCCTCTGCATCGATTTTTTGGATCGTAGCTGTCGATCCTCCTGGAAGGTCGGCGGTGTTTCGTGCGGCACAGACCGCACTGCTGGTGAAACGCCTGCCTGCGGGTGTTTGTCACAGGCCAGAGGGGGCGCTCGGGCATGTCGGAAAAAAGGGTGGGCGGAATCTTTGCGTCGTCGTTTGTTGCCGGCCTCTTGCTGGCGGCGGCGACCCTCGCACCGCGGGCCTGGGAGCCGGTGCCGGGGCCCTCTTTGGGCCTCGATGCTCCGGTCGCTCTTTCTACTGCGTCAGGCGCGCTTCCGCCGGAACGCGTCGCCAGCGCCGACGCCTCAAGTCCAGCTGCCATGGCCGCGATCGCCAGCGCGTTGCCACGGCCTCCAACGCCGTCCTTCCCAACGCCGTCCCCCCCAACGCCGTCCTCGCCAACGGTGCCATCCAGTCCGGTAGCGTCGACACTCGCAGCACCGGCGGCTGGGAGCCAGCCCGCGACCGACGCCGTTCAAACCGTCCCGCCGCCCGAACCGCCGGCATCACTCAAGGCGTTCATGAATCGCATGCAGGCAGCGCAGCCGCCAGCCGTTCATCACGCACCCCAGCTCACGCAGTCCATGGTCATCGTTTCGCCGCCGTCAGCGGATTCCTCACCGTCGCAAACCTCGTCGCAGCAAACCTCGCCGGCTCCCGCTCTGATCCAAGCAGAGCACCAGTCTCTGGCTGAGGATTCCTTCCGCCCTGTCGCCAGTCGGCCGCGTTCCCTGCCCCTGCCCGCAGCGGCTGGTGCATTGGGTGCGGCACCACTGCCCGGCGAGCCGTGGACCGACCCCGATGGTGTCAACTGGTCGGAGGTCATCGCTACTCCCCCCTTGTTGTCGACCGGCGGAGACCGGAGGAGAAATTGGCTCGTAGAGTGGCGGAACGACGAAGCCCGTGGGGCGGCCAACGTCCCGCCCAGCAGGCTTCTCGACCGACTACGGGGGGGTGATCGCAGGCTGGCCCAGCCGGCTGATTCCGACGTGGGTGGCACACCCGCTGCAGACGCTTCTCCCCCCGACATCAGCCAATGGCCGCGGGCTGCCAAACTGGAGCAGCAACTCGAACACCTCGCCGCGCTCGCCGCTGGAACCGAGCCAATCGGCCTCTGGACGAACCAGACGCGGGCTGCCCTGCAAAGCGTTCACGACACGCGTGGCCCCCGCGACGCCGCCGCTGACTCCAGCCTGATCGCCCTCGGAGAGGCGGTCATCGCCGGAATGTCCCTGGCCGACACGACCATCGACGGCAATCTGGCGACCCACACCCGCCGCACCGCCCTCGCCGTGGCCCGCCGCGTTGCCGTCTGGCGTTCCTCTGCAGCGTTCTTTGCCTCGCTCGATCGCAATCCGTCGGAAGTCAGCACCAACGACGCCGCCGCGGCGATGACCCGTCAGGCCGCCGGCCGGACGGTCGTGGAGATCGCCCGGCTGCTCGACGGCATCGAGCGGTTTGAGATCGCAACCACCTCGGCCGACGCCATGGCGGTGAAAACCTCCCTCGGTTCGATCTGCGGATTTTACCCAACAGCCGCACGGGCGGTGGCACGGGCGGTGGAGGACCATTACCTCGCCCCCAACGTGCGGATCGCCGTCCATCAGCGGTTTCTGGAAACACTGCTTCCAGGAGCGAGTGTCGACACCGCGCCCTTCCAGGACACGGTGATGGGCCGCGAGGTGCGCGGCACGCGGACCGTCGAACGCACGACCATTCTCAAACTTGTTCCCGACGACGACGAGATCTGCTTCAACCTGGAGGTGCATGGCGACATCGCGTCGCGTGCCATCACCGATGCGGGCCCCGTGTCGGTGACAGCCCGCAGCGCCTCCGCGTTCACCGTCCGCAAGCCGATTACGATCTCGTCACAGGGGCTGCTGTTTGGCAATGCCACCGGGATGGCCTCCAACCGCTCGCATGTCGACACCATCCAGACGAGCTTTGATGCCGTGCCGGTGATGGGTTCGCTGGTCCGCACCATGGCACGGAATCAACAGGCGGAGGCGATGCCCGAGGCCAACCGCGAGGTGATCGACAAGATCATCTCCCGCGCCTGCCGTGAGGTGGACACGCAGGCCGAGCCGGAGTTCGCCAAAATGGCTGACAGCATCCGTGACCGGGTCTGGATGCCGCTGGTCAAGCTCGGCCTCGATCCGAAGGCGGTGGCCATGCAGACGACACCCTCGGTGGCGACGATGCGGCTGCGGCTGGCAGGCGACACACAACTGGCCGCCCACACGCCGCGGCCCCGCGTTGCCACCGACGCGATGCTGAGCCTGCAGGTGCACGAATCCTCTGCCAACAACGCCCTCGACCGACTCGGGCTCGCCGGCAAACGCCTGACCCTCGAAGAACTAATCCAACTCGTCTGCGCCCGGGTCGGCGTGGAGCCAAAGATTCCCGATGAGCTTCCCGAGGGCGTTTGCGTGACCTTCGCAAAGCAGCAGCCGATCCGCGTGGAGTGCCGCGACGGGCTCGTGCACGTCCATGTCGCCCTCGACGCGATCGAGAGCGGGCGTCGCGATTGGTATGACATCGTTGCACGCGTCGCCTACAAGCCGGTCTGCTCGGGGCAGCAGGTGTTTCTCGAACGCGAAGGCCCGATCCAGCTTGGCGGAAAGGGGCAGGAAGGCCGGATGGAGCTGGCGCTACGGACCATTTTCGGCAAGATTTTCCCGAAGGGCCGGCCAATTGAAGTGCTGCCAGAGCAGATCGCGAAGAATCCAAAACTGGCCGACGTGCAGGCGTCGCAGGCCGTCAGCAGCGACGGCTGGTTCGCACTGACGCTCCAACAGCGCACCACGCCCGCGATCGCGGCTCCGCCGCGGCCGAAGGACACTCGTCCGGCAGAAGCCCGCCGCAAGTCCGTCTGGCGGTAAGCCGCGCGTCGCGCCCCATTGAATTCCTGCGGGCATGGCCGGACAATCAGGGCTTTTCCGCGACCATCCCGACGCTCCCTCCACACCACAGGTCTTCATGCACGCTGAAACGCCTTCGTTCCGCATCGAATCCGACAGCATGGGCGAGGTCAACGTGCCCGCTGACCGCTATTGGGGTGCCCAAACGGAGCGTTCCCGCGACAACTTCAAGATCGGAACGGACCGCTTCCAGTGGGGCCGGGCCGTGAAGAAGTCGCTCGGCATCCTCAAGAAGTGCGCGGCCCTCGCCAACGGTGAACTCGGCCAACTGCCAGCCGCCACCGTGAAGCTGATCGTGCAGGCGGCGGACGAGGTGATCGCCGGCACGCTCGACGACCACTTTCCACTGGTGGTGTTCCAGACGGGGAGCGGCACGCAATCGAACATGAACGCCAACGAGGTGATCTCGAATCGCGCGATCGAAATCGCCGGCGGCGTGATGGGCTCGAAGAAGCCGGTGCACCCCAATGACGACGTCAACCGCGGCCAGTCGTCGAACGACACCTTTCCCACGGCCATGCACATCGCCGCCGTGGAGGTGATCCACGACCGACTGCTGCCAGCCGTGCGCAGCCTGCGGGATGTCTTCGCGACGCTGGAGAAGCGTCACGCCGACCTCGTGAAGATCGGACGCACGCACCTGCAGGACGCCACGCCAATCACGCTCGGCCAGGAAATCTCCAGCTGGCGGTCGCAACTCGACGATCGGATCGCCGGAGTGGAGCGGGCGTTGCCCGGGCTCTATGAACTGGCGATCGGTGGCACTGCCGTGGGCACGGGCCTGAACGCGCACGCCCGGTTCGGCGAGGTGGCCGCCCGCTGGATCGCGAAAGAGACCGGCCATCCCTTCGTGTCGGCACCGAACAAGTTTGCGGCACTGGCAGCCCACGATGCCCTGGTCGACGTGAGCGCGGCCGAGCGAGGCCTCGCCATGGCGCTGTTCAAAATTGCCAACGACATCCGCCTGCTGGCCTCTGGGCCGCGGTGCGGGATCGGCGAGATCTCGATTCCTGAGAACGAGCCGGGGAGTTCGATCATGCCAGGCAAGGTGAATCCCACGCAGTGCGAAGCGATGACGATGGTCTGTGTGCAGGTGTTCGGCAACGACACCGCGGTGGCATTCGCTGCCTCGCAGGGGCACTTTCAGCTCAATGTTTTCAAGCCCGTAATGGTCCACAACGTGCTCGAGTCGGCCGACCTGATCGCCGATGCCTGCGATTCGATGCGGGTGCACTGTGCCGCTGGAATCGAGCCAAACCTGGTGCGGATCAAGCAGCATCTCGATGATTCGCTGATGTTGGTGACGGCCCTCAACACGCACATCGGCTACGAGAAGTCGGCAAAGATCGCCAAGAAGGCCCACGTCGAGGGAACGAGTCTGAAAGAGGCCGCCGCGGCACTTGGCTACGTGACGCCTGAGCAGTATGACGAGTGGGTCATTCCGGTGGAAATGACCCGGCCGCTCGCCTCCTCGTGATGCCGTCCACCACATCCCCGCCGTGTAGGCACCGGTCACTTCCATAGTCAGACAGGAGCATTCGATGGCTCATGAACACGCCTCCGGGCACATCACCCGCAGGGCCTTCGCCGGCATGACCGCTCTCGCAGCCGCGGCCACCACGACGCCGGCCGTGGCGAAGATCCGCCGCGTTGGTGGTGAGACGATCCTTGGCGACGGGGAACACACCTTTCGCGTTCGCCATCAGTTTCCGCAACTCCCCGACCGGTTCACCTGGCAGACCACCCACAACGTCGCCGTCGATGCCGCGGGCAATCTTTATGTGATCCACGAGGGACGGAAGGAGCAGAAGGACCATCCGGCAATCTTCGTGTTTGACCCCGCTGGCACATTCATCCGCGCCTTCGGCAGCGAATTCCAGGGAGGTGGCCACGGCATCGAGGTCCGCCAGGAAGGGAATGAAGAGTTTCTCTATGTCTGCGGCTATCAGCAGGTGAAGGCCTTCGCCAAGATGACGCTCACCGGAGAGATCGTCTGGTATCGCAAGGCACCGATGGAGTCGGGGGCCTACGCGGCCGGCGAAGACATCTCGACGACGCCGACCTGGAAGCGAGACGGATTCCTCCCCACGAATGTCGCCTTTCTGGATGACGGCGGCTTCCTGCTGGCCGACGGCTACGGCACCTTCCGCATCCACCGCTACGACAAGGACGCCAGATGGCTCAGTTCCTTCGGCGGAGCGGGCGACGGCCAGGGCACGTTCGACACGCCACACGGCATCTGGATCGACCGTCGTCCGGCCGCGGATGGCTCGGCCCGCGAGCCCTCGATCGTCGTCTGCGACCGGGCCCACGACACGCTTCAGGTCTTCGGCATGGATGGCACCTACAGGCACACCATCCCGGGCTTCGGACTGCCGGCCAACATCGACACCTGGAAGAACCTGATGGTGGTGCCGGAACTGAAGGCCTGCGTGACGCTGCTTGATGAAAAGAACACCGTCGTGGCGAGGCTTGGCCGGGCGGTCGAGCGGCTCGATGAGGTCAAGGACCTGCGGGGCCAGCCCGCCCAGTGGCGCGACGGGGAATTCGTGCACCCGCACGACGCCTGCTTCACGCCCGCGGGCGACATCTTCGTGGCCGAGTGGGTGGCGACAGGCAGGGTCACGAAACTCGAACGGGTGGGCTGATCATCCACAGGTTTTTCTTTCTTCTCCCCTTCTCCCCTTCTCCCCTTCTCACACCATCACGCCGCCATGCCTCCGTTGCTTCGGTCACCAACCCTCGCAGGAATTATTTTCATGGCGGCGTCGCTCGTGCTGCCTGTTGTAAGGAATTCCCTGGCCGCCGAACCCAACTACGACGAGGCGGCCGTCGGGCAGTACACGCTGCCCGATGTCCTTGCGGGGCCGGATGGCGTGCCCGTCTCCTCGCCCGAGGCGTGGAGAAAAATCGCCCGGCCACACCAGTTGGAACTACTCGAGACGTGCGTCTATGGCAGACGGCTGCCGGCGGTGC
>Ga0164295_10005467_pt1 | contig 10034 bp, 4 predicted proteins | sample GEODES006metaG_FD_111798 | JGI IMG/M metagenome (GOLD analysis project Ga0164295, IMG submission 111798) | Oligotrophic lake water microbial communities from Sparkling Lake, Wisconsin, USA - GEODES006 metaG | ecosystem: Environmental > Aquatic > Freshwater > Lake | place: USA: Sparkling Lake... | reverse complement strand
TGGAGTCCTCCCTGCTCGCCTCCTTCGCCACTCCTTCCAGCTTTCTGTATTGCGGTCGTGATCCAACTGGCCTTTGCGGTCAAGCTCACGAAGCTTGAGCACGGAGCGTTCGAGGTCCAACTCGTCGACGCCTGCGGGCAGTGGCGCATCCCCACGCAGCGCAGCGCGCTCGGATCGCTCCTCGTGGAAGTGCTTCAAGATAGCCTCCCCGAGCACGAGCATCTCGTGCTGCCTCTGAGGGTCGAGAACCTCGCTGCGCTCCTGCGCCGCAGCGAAGTCTCGAAGCATCGCGTCGAAGCGGGGCCGCAGCCGCGCCATCTCGCGCATTCGCACCGCATCGAGCGCCGCAAAGTCGGCTTCGCGGCGCTCCTGCTTCTCGGCACGCGTCGCGTCAGGATGCGAGAAGCGACTCCAGTCGACGCTCTGCTTGGCGTCGTACACGTCCCTCAGGAGTAACCGCCGCCAATGGCCTGGACCCTGCTTGGGCGCCCGGAGCAGCAGTCCCCGGTTCGTGCGCTGTGACTGGCAGCGGGCCGTTTCGATTGGGCGAAAGAGCTCCAGAGTGATCTCAACGCAGTCGGCGCCGCTCTCTCGACTGGCGTGGACTTTCAGTTGCCGTTGGCCACAGTCGACCTTCGGAGCAGCCTCACGCTCGGCTCTACTGAGACTCACGGTGACGAAGACGTGCGTGTGATTCTGCGCCCACACGTATGCGGGTCTGCGACAACCCGCTCGGCGATCGTCGGTCTCGGGCATTGGCTCTCCTTCGTCAACCGAATTCAGCAGGGTCGCCTCCTGATGTTTTCGTGGCGGCGTCAAAGGTAGTGGTGACGGCTGCAGCAGTGACGGCTGTGGTGGCTGTGGTGTCAACGACTGTGGCGACGGCTGTGGCAAGTGCGGCGATGGCTGTGACGGAGGCAACTGGAGCGGTGGTGGCGGCTGCTCCTGCGTCGGCGGCTGAAGTGAAGGTGTAGGCTGTTGTGGAGGCAGAGGCGATGGCTGAGGCGGAGGCGGCAGCGACGGTGGCTGCGGGGATGTCTGCGGCGGCTTCAAAGGTTTTGTAGATGGTTGGGGCGAAGAAGACGGAGGAGATTTGCGATTGCCATAGGAGTCAAAGGTCACTACGGCCGCCGGATTTTGCATCAATTGGTCCAGCGACGTCTCTTTGCCTGCGGTGATGCCACTTCCGTCAAGGATAACTATAGTCTTGTCGGGCCCGGGCTCGTGCATTGGCTCGGGCTTCCTGAGGACGAACACATATGTAGCCTGACATAGGCCGAAAAACAGCACGAATCCGGCCGTGTTCAACTGTTCGGGCGTCAGCCGAGGGGTTGACGGCATCGGCACGATGAAATTTGAGAAACTTGTGGAGGACTGGTCTTGGTGAAGGTCACCACGTGGTGAAGGTCACCACGACTCTCTTAGAAAGTTCGATCTCAAGAAAAACGAGCACGTGCCGACGTGCTCACGGATAAGCATGACCACCAAGCTCCTGGTGGCTGGTGACGTCAAGGGCTCGCTCGATCAGCTTTTCCTGCGCGCCGCAGCGGTGCACAGCTCCAAGGGCCCGTTCGATTGCATGCTTTGTGTTGGCGACTTTTTTGGAGAGGCCTCGGCTGCGGAACTGCTCGAGCCTTTCAAGTCGGGTGAGCGCAAGGTGCCCCTGCCTACGTACCTGCTCGGCCCGCCACCCGCCGACGCGCCGACTGCCGATCCAGACGGCAAGCTCGAGCTCTGCCCAGATCTGTACTGCCTCGCTGGCACGGGTATCATCACGTTGCACGGCCTGCGCGTTGGCTTCACCGATGGCCGAGCAGGCGGCACGCAGCTCACTGATGCCGTGGCCGAACTGCGCCGGCGTACAAGTCATGCCACGTACCTGGGCTGCGACGTGCTACTCACCTGCGACTGGCCGCGTGGCTTCTTCCGCAAGTTGCCGGCTGACGGCGTGCCCGCCGACGTGCTCCCAGAGCGCGAGCTACCCGAGGTCGGCTCCGAGCAAGTGGCCGAAATGGCCTGCTGTGTGCAGCCGCGCTACCACTTTTGCGGCACGGAGGACACATTCTTCGCACGTGCGCCCTACCGTCAGGGAAGCGGCTCGGTGTGCCGGCTTGTTTGCCTCGCAGCCGTCAACGCCGATCCCAAGAAGAAGAAGTGGCTGCATGCGCTTGCTCTGGCGCCGATGGCGACAATGGCAGCCGAGCAGTTGGTCTTCGCCCCCGAAGGTACGACTGATTCGCCATACCCGTACGCTTTGCGCGCATCCACAGGCGAGGATGCCGCGCAGTGCGCGCACCCGGTCCCGCCCAACGCGGCCGCCGTGGCCGGCGGCGGTGGTGGAGTCGGTGGAGGTGGTGGGGGCGCTGGCGACGGTGCGCTGGCGGCAGATGCGGGCGGTGGCACAAAGCGCAAGCGCCCCGAGTTCGCCAAGGAGCAGCGGTCGTGGGTGGCCGACACGTGCTGGTTCTGCATGGCCTCGGCCCAGTTCGAGACCCACCTAGTCGTGTCGGTTGGCGAGGAGGTTTACGCGTCGGTGGCCAAGGGGCCATTGCTACCCATGCACGCACTGCTCCTCCCCATCGCGCACAAGCCCTGCTCGCTGCTGCTGAGCGACAGCGAGGCGGCCGAGCTGCAGCGGTACGTGGCGGCGCTGCGCAAGTGCTTCCTGGCCCGCGGCTTTGCGCTCCTTCTCTTCGAGCGCTACATGGCCAGCGGCACCTTTGAGCACATGCACGTCCAAGCAGTGCCGCTCCCCGCGCAGCTGGCAGGCGGTGTACGCGCCGCTTTCGAGGCGCACGGCCGGCGGCTCGGTTTGCACTTTGAGATGCTCGCACCCAGTGAGACGCTTGTCTCGCGCATGCCAGGTGGGCCCGAGCCCTTCTTCGCAGCCACGCTGCCATCGGGCGAGACGCTCCTGCACCTGCACCGCACCAATCCGCGACGGCACCCGCTCCAGTTTGGTCGTGAGGTCGTCGCCGCACTGCTCGGCAACCCAGATCGCGCCGACTGGAAGAAGTGCATGCCCCAGCCTGCACCTGGCGAGCGGGCGAGCACCGTCGAGCTCGAGGCGCGAGGTGCGTCGGAATTCAAGCGATGCTTCGCGCCCTTCGAGCCCGAGGTCGAGGAGTGACGCGGGGCACTACACTTGCGGCGCATCCCGCGAAGGCAGTAAAGAAGTAATCAAGCACGTACAAAAGGCTTTACGATTACGATGAATATCCAACGTCGGGCTTAAAATCGGGCACAAACGCCGGCCCCGGGCCGCATCGCCGGAAACACCGCAGAGCAGGGAGCAGATCCGAGCTTATCTTTGGGCCGAGCTTATCTTTGGGTTCGCGTGTGTTCTAGGTCGAAACGGATCGCCAGCACACCTAAATCGATCGAAACAGCGCTTTTTACCGCTTTAGCGCTTTATTTGCCTTAGTTTTCAAACACGCACACGACCGCGGGGTAGCGATATCGACGCCGGTCGCCGTGGCTACCGTGGTGGCACGCACACACAAGCTTCTTGATTCTTAGAGAGCTCTAGGTCCCGAGCGAAACTTCCCCAAATACTTGAACTTATGAACTTAGCGCCTCGGGCGCTTACCAGCAAAAATTCTCACGGTGCCGGCCAACGCCGACCCCTTTCTCAGGGGCGCTGCGACGGCGGTGTCCGACTCTGGAACTATCGTCTTCTTTGAGCGTCGCTGGCCGATGGCCCACAGGGCCGTGCAGGCTCGGTGCTGGCGCGCCGTCAGAGACGGCGACGTGGAGTACCTTCGCTTGAGTGCCCCAGAAGACTGGGTCGTGGCCAATGCAGACAGCGCAGTCGAGCTTGCAAGGGCACAAGGCCATCTCGGGTTGGCCGAGTACGTGCGCGGCTCGAAGGCGCGCTCTTTGATGGCAGACACGAGTGCCGCGCAGTTCGATGAGCAGCTGCGTGAGTCTGTCTTGCAAGCGCGCCAGTCCGCTAAAGCATCAGCCAGTGAGATGGTGGGCGCTGGGCTGCAGGGTTCGCTCGTCGGCGACACGGACGGTGGTCGGACCACCATTGATCCGCTGCGGCGCATGCTTCGCACCGAGTCAGAGGGTGAGCTAAGCACCTGGCGGAGCAATCTCTCTGGAGCGAGCTCGCTCCGCAGCCACCGGTCGTCGCTCAGGTCACACCGGTCGTCGCTCATGTCACACCGGTCGCACCGGAGCAGCTCGCGCAGGCGAGGTGGTAAGCGAGGAGCCAAGGACGAGGACGCGCGAAGCGAGAGCGACGGCAGCGAGCTGGGAAGGGAGCCATTCACCGAGGATGAGATGCTCTCCGAGCTCGACGAGATGCTAGACGCCTTCGGGTCGGACGTAGCCGGGGACGAAGGGGCCGCGGCGCCGTCGCCGCCGCGCCCGCCATCGCCCAGGCAGCTCAAGCTGAGCGACTTGTCGGTTCGCGAGCTCAATGTGCTGATCGCGGCGCTCGGCGGCGCGGTGGATGTGGCGAGATTGGCGGTGGAGAAGGCGGAGCTGCTCGAGCTTGCCAGCGCGGCGCTCGGCGTAGCGCCTCTGCCGCTCATCGACGAGGTGCTGACCACCCTCGGGCTCAACGGGCTCCAGCCGATGGTTGCACCTCCGCGGCGCACCATTGAGCTCCATCAGATGGACGCGACGCAGCTGCGCGCGCTCATCGCCAAGCTGAGTCACGCTCTGGAGAGGCCGCTCGACGAACTGCCGGACGCCTCGCTCGCAGCTCTCGTGCAGCTGGCACGCCAACGGCTGCGCGAGGCCCCCCTCGCGCTCCTCGATGAGGTGTGCATCCAGCTGCAGCTCCCGACGACGCAGGGCGAGGATGCCCACATGCTGAGCGCGCGCTGGTCGGACGTGTCTGATTGGCCGGACGATCTCGACGATCTCGACGCGAATCTCGACGATCTCGGGGCGAGCTTGCCATCGATGAGCGCTCAGCACGCTGCCGCAGGCGCCGGCGCACCGGAGCCCTCGTCGGCGAGCGATGAGTCGCGCCGGCGGCTCGCTCGGCACGCGGCCCGGCTCGAGCGCTTGCGTGCGCGTGCGAGCGGAGCAGCGGCTGCACCTCCTCCGAAGTGGGTGCGCAGAGGCGAGGACGGTGGCGCGCACGAGAGGACGACGATAGAGGGCGCTGCTAGCTTTGATGGCATCGGCGGATCCGAGGGCGTACATCGTATGCATGCAGCCGCAAAGCTGCCAACGATGAGCCGAAGCGATAGCGCCGCTCCCGCCCGCCCGGCGAGGTGCGCCGCCACAACGACGGCAGTGGTGCACGACGCCCGAGGGGCGCGTACGGCGAGTGGGGTGGGGCAGAGAACAGCAGCGCACGCTAGCAACCAGCGGCGCACCGGATGGGGCAGTGGCGCGAGCGGCGCGGGTGCGGTCGACCTCTTTGCCGGCCTCGAGCGCAACGTCGACGGCACGCCAGTGAGTCTCGAGACGGTCGCCGCCGCTCAGCCGAACAATGGCCCCACATTCGAATTGAGCGGCTTGAGCGCTGAGCAGCTCCAAGGGTTACTGACGAAGCTCCGTGGCTCTCATGGGGCCGCGGCGCTGCTGGTGGCGCAGGTGGCACCGGTGGCATCTGTGGCCGCGGGCCGCCGCGCTGAGGGACGCCGCGCTGAGGAGCGCCTCGCCCAGCTCGTGCGCGAGGCATTGGCCGAGGCGCCCCTCGCGCTCCTCGACGAGGTGTGTGCCCAAATCGACGCAGCCGCAGCTGCGGCGGCCACGGCCGCATCCAAAGGGCCTCCTCAGCGCCGATCTCATCCGGACCGCCCCTCGCACAGCCAGCCCCGAGCCCACGCCAACGTGTCAGCTACAGGTGCTGTCCCCGGCGCCGGCGCTGCTGATAATCTGCCGCCGCGTGGCCGTAGCGCCCTGCTGAGCACGAGCTCCGCCGAAGCAGCCGAAGGTCCCGTCGGCGAGGGCCATGCGCGGCGACGTCTGCGCCACGAGCCCCACAGTGGCGGCGGCAACGAGGCCGCCCGAGCGGCGGCGGCGGAGGCGGCGGCGGCGGAGAGGCGCACTGCGCGGCTCGAGCGTAGCGTGAGTCGGCGGCTCGAAGAGACGCTCGATCCAGATCAGGAGGCCGTCGAGGCGCGCCGTGCGGCCCGCCGTCTCGAGCGCTCCATCGCACACCGGCTTGCCAAGCTGCCCGGGGCACGAGTCGAAGTGCTGGGCGCAGGCGCAGAGGATGGCAAAGGGGCTGGAGCGCCCTACGAGGCGGATGCAGGGCGCACCTACACTGACGGACCGCGGCACGAGCGGCGCGCACGCAGCCGCAGGTCGCGCAGCAGCGAGGCTCATGTCAGCACCGAGGCTCATGGCAGCAGCCGGGCTCATGGCAGCAGCCGGGCTCATGGCAGGCACGCCTCCCACAGCTCTGGCAGCCATGGTGTCAGAGATCACCGCGGACATCACCGCGGCCACTCTCGAGTTAGCAGCAGCCGCAGCGACAACATGCAACACCCTGAGCAGCTTCGCGCAGCAGGAATCCGTGCGCACGCAGCCGCAGAGAGAGAGCCAACTTCGGCCGCTATGCAGATGCCTGCCCCTGGCCCTTCGTTGCGGGTGCCGGTCGTGGTTGCTTGAACACGCGCCGGGACCGCGCACCCGGGTCGGAGCTGCGCGCGCGGGCGGGGTCGGGGGTGGTCCCCGGTCGTTATCTCGTTGCGCGGCGCGGGTTACCCGTATATCGTGGACTAAGTTCCGATCACGTCCGCATGGGCCGACCCCACGCACGAAGCTACCTGGAACTACCTCGACTCAAACCAACATACCGCGACAGCAGTAACTTCCGACTACGAAAACGGAGATCGGCCCGTCAGGCGAACCCAATCCCAAACCGGCCACACACGGCACAGCACGCTCAGCAGTCAACCATACCCCTCTTTGGTCCCACGCATACGTAAACGCCGACCCTCTTCGCTGGCGGCGGGGTCCGCGCATAGTCTATTGGGTGTAAGGCAATCCATTTCCATATCTGCCAGCCGCTCCCGTACGTACTCCTGTTAAGGGTGCTTCCTTGTGTGGCTGCTCCGTGGTCGTCGGCCTTGCCAAGTGCGGCTTGCCTCTGCGTTCCTTGCGCACGGCGCCGTGTGGCACACGGCCTGGGCGTGCGGATGCATGAACGACGCGTAGTTGGCTGAGCCCTGCCAGTACCTCAGTGGCCTCTATTCTGCTGAACACGTTGCGGAAGATCCGATCCACGATATCAGCAACGGCTCCCCGATCCCCGTCGCGGGGGCGCTGCTCGCGATGGCGCTCGATCCGCTGAACTGCAGATGGCGAGGGTATAACGCCATCGTCGTCGTCACTGTCCTCGTCTTTGCTATTTGCAACTGCCACTGTTGGCAGCGGCCGCTGCGTCCCATGTTGGCTGCCGCTGCCGCTACGACTCTCGATGGGAAAAGCCTCAGCAAGCCCGCAATCACCCATCGCTTCGGCAAGCTCACAATCCATGCGCAGTTCGTCTTGGCCATCCAGAGCAAATGCTGTTGAAGCCATTTCCGTGGAGAACCGCCTTTTGTCAGCCCTGCCGCCCAGCGCGCGCAGCGTGTTGCGAAAGCGCGTTGTTTCATGTCTTGCTGACGAACCTCATGAAACAAATCCTCTGACTACCGTACATGTACATGTACATGTACATGTACCGACTCGTGTGTGTCCCGGCTCCCCGCAATTGAACCGACACTTTGTTGCAGATACGCAAGATACGAAACGAAACGGCTCATCTCACTGACTTTTCGCGTGTGCAGGAAGAGCGGAGCAGAGGCGCCGTCTCCAAATTGCACTGGAAGGGTGGCTAGACCCTCTTCGGCTTCATACAGACAGCGAGGTTCAAGTTGTAACCATGAGCTGGTTTGGACTAGGAGCCCCTCCGCCGATGCCACCGACGGCGCGCACAGCTGCCGTGAAGGAGGAGAATGATAAGCTCAAAGCCGAGGTCGCTGCGCTCAGGGCTAAGCTCGGCCAAGCTCCAGCGATGCCAGCGGCATCCTCGCGGCCAAGGTCGGACTCGCCACCCAAGGACTTAGTCGGCAAGAGCAGCAGCAGCAGCAGCAGCAGCGCGAGCGGCCCGCAAGGGGCGGGAAGCAGCATGAGTTCATCGGGGGCGGCGGCATCAGTTATCGTCGTGGGCGACATTTGCACCGTGATCGGGCTCGAGCAGCGTGGCGACCTTAACGGCAAGAAAGCTCGCGTAGTCGCTCACGACGCGCTCAAGGGAGTCTGGCACGTCTTGATTGACGGCCAGACCAAAAAAGTGGCGCTGCGCTCGGAGAATCTCAAGCCGCCACCGCCGACCGCCGAGCTCGTGCCCGGCGCGGCGAACCGGCGCGCGCAGAAGACGTCGCGGGTCAAGGGTGAAGCGAGCCCGGAGACGGCGAGCGCATCGCCCATGCCGCCGCCGGCGGCACCCAAGCCTAAGGTCGAAATGACCGCTGAGGAACGTGAGGCGGCGATGCAGCGGCTTCTCAAGCCCATCGCCGCTTGCCAGCCAAGGGCCAAGGCGGCGATCACAGCGCGTCCACCCGACGCGAACCCCTTCGATGCATCCCCCGGGAGCGACGAGGGGAAGCCGTTGCCCATCGAGCAGCGCCCGGACTTTGTCGTTCCTCGAGGCAAGCGGCGCCATCGCACTGCGCCGGGGCGCACTGAGCGTACGCCCAAGACCGAGCGAACGAAGCAGTCCACGTACCGCGGCTCACCCACGACCAAGGCGGCGCTCGCGCGTTCGGGCTGGCAAGGGCGCACGACGTCGCCCACAGGCCGCGGCCACCCGGATCGCGACCGGCGCAACGAGCTGCGCGGGGCGGACCTACACGGCGACATCGATTACTTCGCGACGCAACGGATCCCCTTCCAGACCGCCACTACGGGTGATCCGGTGTACACGGCGCCCAACAACGATCAGAAGATGAAGGAGGCGTCGTGGCTCGCCTCACAGGCGTGGTTTGAGTCGCTGCGCCACTACCCCAAGGGCGCGAACGCCATGGACTCCGAGGCCGCGTACTCGGGCTACACGCATGGTTCGAATGTGCCTACAGAGCATCTCGAGACCGATGTGCGGACGCGGCTTGGGATCGCGGCGGGCGATCCCGACTGGAAGCCGTGGCAGCTGCAGGAGGCGTGGGCACCGGAGAACCCCAAGATGGCACAGCGTGTGCTCGAGCTGCGCGCGAAACTTCGCGGCACTTCGAAGGAGGACCCGACCATAGCCCCGGCCGGCGACCCCAACGGGCCGGATCTGTGGGCGTGAGAGGCGTGCGTGGAGCAGCTTGAGAGGAGTTTCAGGGCACACGTAGAAGAGGCGTAGTCACCGAGAGGACAGAGAGGGGACATTGGTCCAGCACTGGTCACGGCGCTGTGCCCCTGTGCTCCTCGTGTGTGTCGCCACCGCACGTCCCGCCGCAGCCATGTGTTGTCGCCCCAGCGCGCGCCGCGCGCAGCGCAGCCACGAGCCGGACGCATGGGACGGGATGCCCCTGGCTCCCGAGCCCCGAGACGATCCACTGGCGGGATCAGGAGACGGTGCGCGGTTGGTGCGATGGGTGCGCTCACAGCAACCGCAAGACCATGAGCTGCCGCGCCCGTCTGTGTGTTCGCGTCTTCTGATTGTGGCGCGCCGCGCCGGCGGCGCGCGGCAGTGGGCGCTGGGGCCGACTAGAGCGATCCGTCCATCCGTCGAGACAGACTTACGTCGAACGACTCGACGACTCGACAGCTCCGAGGTCTCGTGACAGCGCTGTGTTTCTCTCTAATTCGAAATTCCACTCTTATACTATGCGCTCCCCGCTCCGTTCGATCCTTGTTCGATCCACCGATGTCCTCAGTCCTGTACGCGCCGCGTGTACTATGATCTATGTACTTGTACTCCCTAATTCTATCAGTTTGTGTACGCTCGGAACCGTGTGGCACATTTTATTAGCGCTGACAGCTGTGCCACGACACACCAGCGGGATAGGGGTGCAAGCAAAGACGTCACTGGTGAGTTTCATCAAATCTGCAATCGAACGAGATAACACTTCCGTCGCGCACAAGATCTT
>Ga0164295_10005465_pt1 | contig 10036 bp, 4 predicted proteins | sample GEODES006metaG_FD_111798 | JGI IMG/M metagenome (GOLD analysis project Ga0164295, IMG submission 111798) | Oligotrophic lake water microbial communities from Sparkling Lake, Wisconsin, USA - GEODES006 metaG | ecosystem: Environmental > Aquatic > Freshwater > Lake | place: USA: Sparkling Lake... | reverse complement strand
CTCTCGAGAGATGCGAGATTGGCACGTGCGAAATTATAGTACCGGTAAAAAGACACCGGGGTATTATAGTACCGGAGCAACGCCAGCTAATAACGTACCCGTCCCACTACCATAATTTCCCAAAGTCGCCTCTCGTGGAGCACAGAGTGGAGCTCAGTGTGCGACGGCCTGGTTGAAAAAACGGGTTCACACGATTCAAGCGAGCCCCCCTTTCTCATTCCTCTCTCTTCACACGTTCTCCGCTTTGATCGTGCGAAAGCGAATCATGCCGCCTTCCATTCCTGTTTGGCACCCGCCGCCATCACACTGCTGGAACCTGCCTAACTTCACGACGGTCGACAAGTACCCTATTCGTTCACCACTCGCTGTTGCCGACTTCCTCGCCAACCGCGTGGCCGGCAGAAACTTTTGCGAGATCGGTACAAGAAATGGTGATATTATGTCGTGCGTGTCGCACCACGCTGCGAGCGTGACGGCGATTGAGCTTGACGTGGTCTACTGCAAGAAGCTGCGCGCTCGCGGTTTCCGTGTGCTGTGCAAACCGTTCGAGGATGTTGCTGAGAAGACGCCAGAGGCACTCTCAAAGTGCGACGTGTACTTCTGGTGGCCGATGGACTCAGAGGCGCAAAACGAGAAATGGCTCAAGCTGCTGCTCGCAGTCCACGCGCGCACGCAAACCAATGCGAGCATCTACGTTGCGCATGACACGCACTGGAAGACGGACATGAAGACGCTTCCGCGGCTGACTCGCCAATACAAGGGTGTGATCTCACGTGTCTTCTACGACGAGGGCGGCTTCCTCGACGGCGAGGCGAGTTACCAGTCGCCCTTTTACGATCGCCCGGGCCGCTGGGGTGTCTTCCACCTCGCGCGCTTCCTCGCCGGCCCGAACGGCATAGCTGCGCGCGCGCAGCCGGAAACCCCACACCCGAAGCGCATCCGACCGGCGACATTGCGCGCTGCGCCCGACGAGGGCCTCCCTGGCTTTTGCGAAGCGACCGACGTCGAAGATGGCCTTGGCGACTGCAATCTCGGAGACAAGGGGATGATCACGCTCGACGACAATCGCTTTGGATTTGGCGACGTGCACTCGCTCGAGACGTGCGCCGACTGGTGCCTGCACTTCTGCGCCCGATGCAATTACGTCTCCTTCTCCCGGAAGGCCAACGACTGCAGTTGGTACTACCGCTGCGATCTCGACAAGCTTGACCAGAGCGCCAAGGCGATCTCACACCATGTCTCCCGGGCGGTCGTGCCTGAGGGCGTGGTCGGGAGCAAGGGCCGGGGCCGCAGGGGCCGCAGCCGGGGCCGCGGCCGTGGACGAGCTGCACGCATGGCGGCATGAGCGTCGAGTTGCGCATGTGCGTGTGCATGCACCGCTTCGTGTGAGCGCTCGAGTCTACCGCGATACGCAACCGGTAATTTCACAAGGTGGGTGGAGACCTGAGAGAGCGACTCTCGCCGCGCCGGCGCGTCCGGGCTCCGCGCGGCGCGCGTGCGGATTATTGCTTTCGTATATTGGCTTACCGTGGCGGGGTTTTTCACCGCCCACCGTGCCGAGACCGGACGAGAGCTGCAGTGACGCCACGCCGCGGTGTAGTAATGTAAAAATTGAGCTAATGAGTTAATGACTTTATTCAGCCACATATTCGTAATTCGATCGAAGCACACCCTCCACCAAGGAACGTTATCGTGTTCCGGGCACGCCGCGGGTAGACGACTAGAAGAGCGCGCAGCCGCAGGCGCCAGAGCGGCGGGCCCGCAGCCTAGTAGCTCGGCGGTCCTCAAGACTTGCAACTACTTCGACAACTACTTCTCGAAGAACTAAGAGCCAAAAACTGGAGTTGGGCTGACCTTAGTGAGCTCGCCGCAGGCCGCGCCTTGCTGTAGCCTCGCCGGCTGATAAGTGATATCCGCAGGCTCGCCAGATGATGTCACTAGCGCGCTCCTCGCTGCCGCTGACGATGTGAGGCAAGGGCGAAGAGAGGAATGCGTGCGGCGCATCGATGGGCTCAACGGCGCCACTATCAAAGCTAGCTTGCTCTGCAGCCTCAACCCACAGACAGAACTGGCGAAAGTCGACCACCCCGCCACCATTGTGATCCATGATATCAAAATCGAAGGTATTAGCATTACGTAGCCGAACGTATGGAGCCCACGAGCTACCTGCGTTGCGAACCTTGTTGATGGCTGAATTCCACTCCTTTCTTGTAATACGATGATCCTGGTCGCCCACCTCACCTGCCCACCTCACCTGCCCAACGTCGATGACATAAGCGAAAACCTCATAGAGCGTCGCATAGACGCCCAAGTAGACGAGCAGGAACCCAAACTCAGACTTCGTGACAAAGTCGCCATCGGCCGGCCGATTGGCTCGTGGGGGGACAGCCTCCTTGGCGCAAGTGTATGCTCGGATGTAGGATCGAAAATACCGTTGATAGACCACGGCGCCCTCCTTGCCGTGGTGGCTTACGAGCAACGACTGGACGCCCGCGCAAACTTCGGCCAGTGTCAGGTATCCTCGAGCGCCAGAAGCAAATCGAGAGAAGAGCTCTTCTCGCCTTTGACTTGATGCGGCATCTTTGCTGGTGCACTGAAAGCAGACGAGGAACTGAGCAAGCGGCTTCGGAGTTGAAGGATCGACGCCCACGTAAGTTTCCCTGGGCTGCTGCACGGAAAGGGATGCGCACTCACTCGTGTGCGGCCGCGGCGGTGGTAGTAGTGAACAAGAGTCAACACGAGAGGCGTGTTCACGCAGCTGCCGGTGAGGGGGTGCTGCCTGCGCTCCCACGCTCGCATGCCCAGGCTGCATCGAGCCCAGGGCATCTAAGCATGGCGATGGGCTCCTATTGACGGCCGGCTGCTGCCTTGGAAACGCCACCTCATCTCTCATGTTCACAAAGTCCGGTCGCTGTTCTGTTGCATGTGATGGTCCACTGGTGTGCGAAGGCGAGTGCCGTGCCGATGACGTCAGCTGCGAGGAAAGGGCGTAAGAAGGCGATGGTTGAGCTATGGTGAGAGGTCGAGGCAGAGAGGACGTCCGATGTTGCGTTTGAGCAGCAGGCACGGACGCAGCAACCACTTGCGGCTGTGATTCACTCATCATGGGGCTTGCAAAGGAAGAGTCGTACGTGGTCGAATCCAGCGTGAGGGAACGCGGGGACTGGTCGAGTGACGGGCCTCCATGCTCTGCGTGCCACTCAGCAACGTGAATGAGCTTGCGAGCCATGGTCACGGCATCGCGCTGCGCCTTTTCCAAAGATCGAGTGCGTGCGTACAAGGCGTCCTGTGCGACAGTGAGCTCGTTGCGCTTCTCGTGGAGCGCCACTCGCATGTCACCAAGCTCTCGTGTCAAGGCATCCTTTTCTCGTTTCCAATCCAACATGCTGCGCTGGTGGTGTGCCCACTCTGCCTTCAACGTTTCTGTGTGTGCCGACGCCTCCGCTAGAGCCTCGGCATTCATCTCTGCCTGTGTCGCAGCGGAACGTGCAGCGTCTGCGGCTCGCAGCTGCGCCTCACGCTCTCTCCGTTCGGCGTCTGCCTTAGCGTCCCTGGCAGCGCCCTCGGCGCGCTTTGCAGAGGCTTCGGCGCGCTGTGCAGCCTCGACTTGCTGCAAAGCAGTTTGCATCGCTTCGTGACTTCTCAGAACCTCTCGGGTGGCCTTCTCGACGGCCTCCCGCTCGCGCCGCTTGGCCTCCTCCACGTCTTGTTCAGCCTGTCGCACCGCCTCGGCTTCGAGTCGGCGAGCTCGCGCTGCCTCGGCGATGGCATCTTCAGCCTGAGCCCGTTCGCGCTCTTTGGCTTCCTCGGCCTCGGCCACCTTGAGCTTGAGCCGTCGCACCTCATCCATCTGAAGCCTCAACTGTCGCTTCGCTTCATCTTCTTCGTGCCTAGCCTCCGCCTCGAGGCGCCGCGCGTCTGCCTCAACACTCAGCGCCCGCGCCGTTGCGCGAGCTGCCTCGTCACGAGCTTCGACTATTTCGGCGTCGGCTGCTTTTCTCTGCGCAACTGACATGCCCTTCTGCCACACCTGCCGCGCCTCCGCGGAAGCAAGCTTTGCCCTAAACTCTGCCTCAACATCTGCTACTTTGGCTTCAGCTACGGCTGCCTTCGTCCTAAACTCCGCCTCCGCGGCAGCTACTTTGTTCTCAGCTGCGGCTACCTTTGTAATCGCTTCCTGCCGGGCGTCCTCTGCCGCCGCCATGGCGCGCTCTGCCGCCTTCAGTGCGTTCCCAATCTCATCGCCCGAGAGCAGCGTCTGAGTAGAGGCATCCGAACTCGAGATTGATGCGGCAGGCTCGGCGGCGGGCTTAGTGGCGGAGGCGATGGAGCTGACAGCAGTGAAGGCGCGGAGGGGTGGGTTGGTGGTAAGGGAGTGAGTAAGGGATGTAGACGCCATAGGGGTGGTGAGGGCAGTGGGAGTGAGGGTGGCGGTGAGAGAGGTGGAGGGAACGGTGGAGCAAGAAATGGCGGCAGAGACGGTGGAGACGTCGACGGAGGTGGGAACGTCGACGGAGGTGGAGATGTCGGCGGAGGTGGAGATGTCGGCGGAGGTAGAGACAGGGGCGGTGGAGTGGGTTGTGGCGAGGGCGGCTCCATCGAAGAGGATTTTATCCTGCACGGTGGGTGGCGAGTTGTAAATGACCTGTTGAAGCTCACGAAAGCTGACGACATCGTCACCATTGGAATCGCTGAGGCTAAAGAGCGCATTAATGGTCGCACCTGATGCGTCGAAGTTCAGATGAGTCAGCGCTCGGTGGAACTCAGCTCTCGTTATGTTGCCGTTGCAGTTGGGATCCCAGTCGTATAAGAGATTGATGATCCTTGGCATGGTCTTACTCAGGACCCCACGCAGCTCCTTGAGCGCGCTGGGCTCACGTGGGAGCAAATTTGGCGGCAATTCTTCACTCGGCTCAAAAGCGTTCGGGGCATCTGAGCTGCGGCTGACTTGCATCCGCACACGCGAATTTTTTGCTCTTCATTATGAATTCACAGCCTTTGGTTCACAGCCAATGGTTATGAGTATCTTCACAGCCATTTTGTAGCTGTTATGATCCGATACCCAAGAGCAAGACGCAACTGCCAAGTCAATTTGTGGCTCTTCCGGGGGTGCTACACAGTCACACACGGTAAATCACAACCTCAGGATGGCGTTCTGAACTTCAGCCGCGGGAAGGCATTGGCGCTGGGCCTGGGCGGCCCCCGTGCAATTCTCTGAATCTTTGATATCGTCCAGTCAAGACTCAAAGCGCAGAGTGTGATCTGTTTGGTGCCTGGTATCAGCCGCGATGCGAGCTGCTGGCATACGCTGCACGCAACGATGCGTCTGCTGATCGGGGTAAGCGGGCAGAAGATGACCCCACTGCCGACGTTTGCGCTGTACGTAGGCGTCCTACTGGGACGCCTTTCAGCGCGCGTGCCGGCGGCTGCATCCTGCCGCGATCCGAGGCAAGCACGCCCTTGAGTCGGTTCTCGAAGAGCTTATCGTGCCACCGGCGGGGTGCCTCTTCGGGGAATCCTGCCTGCGTGAGGATGCCCCCCTCTTCAGTTGGAAACGACTCTCGCCAGTTCGATCCTGACACCTCGGTGACCTTGGCTTTGCCACGAAAGCGCGCGCGCTCGGCGGGGGCCGCGTTGGAGGCCGCATAGTCCGCAGCCGGCGCGGGCTTGCCCGGCGCAGCAGCCGCTGGCGGGGCGAGTTCCCACGGGAAGATCGCACCGAGGCGGTCGGGCAAGGCTCGGGTATCGCCGCGTAGCACCTCGCCCAGCATACCTACGGTCTGTCCCGGCCGACGGTGCGGAATGCCGTTACAGCCGGGCAGCTGCGGATGGCTCTGTGCGAGAACAGTATCGCTCGCGATGCCCGCCGCGCCTGCAAAGCAAGGGTGCGTGCATAGCTGGTCGGCAGTGCGCACCGCGCCCTCGATGGGTTGGGGGGCGGGCGCGTTGAAGACATTCACGGCGACCGAGTCGATGGCATGCGCGTTGCGGTAGATTTCATACGCGCTGCCGTTGACGAGGCGCGCCCCGCGGTGCGTCACCGAATCGTCGAAGATCTCGGCATGCACTGTACCTTTCGGCTGCGACAACGTGCCCGTGCCCTGCGCCGGCAGCCCAGCATAGCCCGCCGTCGGGTCGGTTGCCCCTACCGCAACACCGGCCAGGCTATCAGTATACCTGACGCCGAGCAGATGAACCTGCGCCTGAGGAGCACCAGGCGCATGACGGCCGACCCGCTCGAGCACATCATCGAGAAAGCAAGGGGCACGGGTGCCTGGCTGCTCGGAGGCGCCCGAGGGCTTGGCGAGGTAGAGCGGATCATAGACTGCCGGGGCGGAGGGTAGAACAGCCGGCATACCTGCCGAGCCCGGCGGCGGCGGCGGCGGAAGACCGACGGCGCTCGCGGGCCAGCTGGCTCCAACATTGCCGTCCGCCGCAGATCCGCGGCATAGCGCAGATCCGGCCGCTCCTAGCAGCGTCCTGCTTTCCTCGGATGATGCAGCAGGCGGGGCCGAGACGGGCGCAGGCGGACCGCAGATGTGCATGTCGGCACTTGACATCGTGTGCCGATACGCGCGGGAGAGGTGCGCGCGATCTCCCACGGTCGGCCGGTTGGGCGGAGGCTTACCAAAAATGGGAGACTCCGGCGGCACCCGCGGCGTTGGCATGCCCGCGGCCCGTGGCGTAAGCGGCTTGCACGATTCCTTGGCCATGCTTTCGTATAGGGGCTTGCCGGCCGCGTCCGATTCGTCACCAAGCTTGTGCCCAAAGATAACATGTTCTGCTGTTGACGCTGTGTGCCGGTGCGCGCGGCTCAGATGCGCGCGGTTGCCGACGGTCGGCCGCAGCGGTGGCTCGTTGCCGAAGATAGGCGTCGGTTTATCTTGAACCGAAGCGCGCGCAGACGACGCGCCAACGATGGGAGAGTGCCCCTGCCCCGAGGCCCAGGTGCTTCCACCGAAGATGATGTTGCCCGCCTCTGAACGCAGATGCGGAGCCTGCGCTTGGTGCGCCCGCTCACCACGCGTGCATGGGCGCTCACTACCACGGGACTGTGGAGGTAGCAGGCCCGCAGCACCTCGTGGGGTCGCTGGAGCGCCCGCCGCGCGTGGGGTAGCAGGGTCGGAAGGGGCGGCCGTCATGACGCTTCAAATTCCCGATCAGGTCCAAAAATTCGAAGACCGTTCACACCAAACTTTACACACGAAGCTCCTGGTCGTACGACAGAGAAGCGGTGCGATCGCGCCAATTTGCGAGAAGCAGCATCGTAAGCGGCGGCACGTAAAGCTGCGGGTTTGCGCCAGCGTGATCAATGTTTCGAAAGGCCATATCCTCAACGTCAAACGAGGCGTGCACGCCCTTGATCGAGCTCTCCGATGAGTTCTTATGCTGACTGTGGAGGCGCTGCCGACTCAACTTGAACACTGTGATGAAGACAAGGGAAAAGGTGACCGAGATCACAACGGTGGCGAGCGCGAGTGCGACGGCGGGGTTGCGCAGCGTGAGACCAAGCGCCTCGGGGCCGTTGAGCATGGTATGCTGCTTGTTCGTGCTGTTGGTGGTGTCGACGAGCCAACGGTTCTCCATCTCCATGTGAGCCGCCGTGAAGAAGGCGAGCAGGCAGTGGAGCACGAGCGCGGCGGGAAGCACCTGCGTGACCGCGGCGTCATACATCTTGTCCGATGAGGTGACGAGCCCCTTGAAGGTGCGGAGCAGACCGGACTCGTCGACGACAACGCTCACGCCGAGGAAGCAAAGAATAAGCAGATAGAAGACGGGGAAGGCATAGCTCCACGCGATGCCGTAGACCAGCTGCTTGAGGAGCAGCTGCATCCGAAAGGGAAGGTAGAGCGGGTTCTCGGCGGCGAAGTAGCTATTCATCTGCTGCTGCGCAAGCGCGCGCGGCGCGAGCAACGCCTTGGCGATGAAAACGTCGAAGATGCGCATGCCCTCGACGAACGGGTTGATGAAGAAGATATCAGCGAGCACCATCGAGAGCACTGTGGTGGCCCCGCCTTGCTCGTACCACGCGCGGTCGAAGACACCGCTTGCGCCGCCCTTCTTGGTCCACAGGAAGGACAGGGCCGCAGCGAAGGCGTTGCCCAGCTGGAAGAAGGTCAGCTTCATCGCGAGCATCGTCTCACGGTGGTCGGTGCGGATGTCGCGCTCGAAGAACTCTGCGTACACCGGTGCTGTCATGAAGATGAGCAGGTTGGAGAGGATGATGACGAGCGTCGTCCACGCCGTCGTGCCCATCTGCTGCGTGCTGGACGAGTACTCCCCGAGCGTGTCGGCCACGTTCAAGTGGGTCACTTGGACGATCACGTACGTTGAGAGGCCGCACTGTAGCAGCAAGATGGCGTTGACGACCAGGCGCCGGAAGAAGCGTGTGCCCGATGTGAACTGCAGGTTCTCCCACACAACCTGGCTCGGGTGTGGCGGCACCGATACCTTGAGCAAGACGTGCACGTCCACCGTCTTGCCGTGGTTTGTCTGCAACTGGAGAGCGCGACGCGGGTTCTTGAGAAGGTCAACCGAGCACGTGCGGGCATCTGCCCGATAGTTGAACGTGACAAAGCCGGTGCCGGCGCATGGCGCTCGCTCATGCGTGGGCCGCTTGCAATAAGCTTCAATTTTGGCATCGATGCCCTGGAGCTTGGACTCAATCTTTGCCCGCGCAGAAAGGTCTTTGCTTCTCAAGGGTGCGCGATGCGCGGCGATTTGAAGATACAGGAGGGTCGTCTTCAGATCCTTCCTCGAGCGCAAGAGCTGCAGGTACTCGCGATTGGCGCGCGCCAACGAGCAGCAGACCACTTCGCCATACGAGCCCAAGAGCTCCCGCAGTCCCTTGACGAGGCTTTCGACGCTCAGCATGGGATCGCGCGGCAGCCCCTCGATCATCACCGTGTAGTCGCGCGCAGAAAGGTGCTTGACATTGGTGGGTCGGAGTGGACAAATCTCAGCGGCAACAGCACGATTCGTGTGGGCACCGTAGCAAAGGGCGGCCATGGCGAGAAGGACGATGATAGTGTCAGGAACCCCATGCGCGAGCACCGAGACCTCGTCGGCGTTGCCGAGCGAGTGCAGAACGTAGTTGATGGTTGCGTCGGCCGTCGCCTTCGTGCCCATCAGATTGTAAATGAGTGGCACAAGTGAGATTCCAAAGAGCGGCAGAAACAGATTCCGGCCGCCACGCACCATGCGCATGTAAAGGGCAACGCTCACGCCAAGCTGGTGATATACCTTGAAGCCCGGGACAGGTGCACCGCCGCGCCAGCTGCGGTACGGCTCCGTGAGTGGCTTGCAACGGTACAGTCTGCCGTCCTCATGTGGCATGCGGGCATCAGCCATTTGCATGGCACGCTCCAAGCTGAGCGGCTTGCGATACGCACGATGAAGCTTGTACTCGAATAGAATGTGCCGTGCCGCACGCTGCTCGAGTCTTTGCAGGCGGATCTCAGGAGCTCGCGTTCGACCCTCGGTCGGTGGCTCACCGGTTTCGCGCCGCGGTAGTGCCGGCGATGGAGGAAGCGGAGGCGGAAAGAAGGTACTGGCAATGGTGGCAGCGATCCTACTTATGCCGGTGGCAGTGTGGGGCTCCATCTCACCCCGCGTCTCGCGGTCGGAAGGACCAACACCTCGTTTAGGGCGCGGCGGGCAGGACCGTGTCTGACTCAGTGAGAGGCTTGTTTTATCAGATTCCTAAAAAGGCATCTTTGACTACTTTTTGACCAATCAGCGTGCAGCTCGAACGATCGGCATGCGCATGTACTAAAAATGGTGGTGCTAGTCTTGTAAGACTGCTCGTAAGACTGCATCGTCAAGGTCCCGTCCTCTGCTCACTTCAGTAGTCCGTAGAGCGTAGTCGTGCGCGCGTTATCCGTTTAATAAAACACGTAGCTCGTAGGTCCCCACCGTAGTTACTAACGCGTAAGGTGAGTCTCGTCCTCTCGACTCTCGTCTTAGGTCTTTGATTCGTGGGACAAAGAATTGCCTGAGTGCGCTCACGCACGTGACGTGTACACGTTCCTTCCCG
>Ga0164295_10005464_pt1 | contig 10037 bp, 7 predicted proteins | sample GEODES006metaG_FD_111798 | JGI IMG/M metagenome (GOLD analysis project Ga0164295, IMG submission 111798) | Oligotrophic lake water microbial communities from Sparkling Lake, Wisconsin, USA - GEODES006 metaG | ecosystem: Environmental > Aquatic > Freshwater > Lake | place: USA: Sparkling Lake... | reverse complement strand
ATCAATTCATCGACGTCTGTGTCTTCCATATTGACGACCCGATACGACGTCACTGAACCTGGTAAAACGAACAACGCCATCGAACGGTCCTTGTTGCTACGGATAAAAAGAAAATCGTCTCTTCCTTTCACCATCTCTTCGACCACAAACTCCAGGTCTTCGCCTTCCCCCGGGTTTTTGCCTTTGACGTAATGCGTGACAAACGAACCCTCTGCAATCGAACCCACAAAGACACAGCTCTTCGGCAGTTGTTCCTTATTCTCTTGGGTCACGAGCACATACTGACCCGTTCGCTTGTCCCATAGTCGGTCATGCTCCATAGGATAATACTTTTTTATACCATTCGAAAAAGGAACCTCGGCCAAGGCATCGGGTCGTTTCAACTGAACACACTTGCGCGTATTGGGATATTTTTTATGTCCCTTGGTAATCCGCGGACCCTTGTAGCTGTTGTATGGGTCGAGCACCCGACTACGCATAATCGTGTAGTTTCTACATGGACTATTACAGGTCAACAGGTTCAGGTCAACGTAGGAAGCACCGTAGGTGCTTGCATGAAATTTCACCAGATACAACAGTTCCGACAACAAAATGTCCCCGTCGACAAAGTCGTAGACTCGCTCGTTGGTTGAGCAACAGTGAACGTAACACGGATGCATGTCTCTCTCGGACCGACAGAAAAGCATTTGAAAGTATTCCGACGATATCGTCTCAATTGGCTTATACCCTGCGTGGGTCGTGAGCCGCCCGGCACAGAATTCTCTAGCATAATCTGTTTTGTATTCGAGTCCCTCGTCCTGAAACGCATGCAGACTCAGGTAGACATTGTCCTCCAGCACGACCTTTTCATCCGGTCGATAACATCCGTGAGCACGAACCATATAGGTATACGTGTCTGGACCATAGACGTGTAAATTGCGAGTGATGGAGACCGCGCTGTTCGCACTGGCGTTTGAGCCCTGTGCCTCTGCTGCCGCTTGTGCCATCTATATGAATAATGTATAAATAAAAAGCTTATGATTGTATAGATGGCGAACAACATCAAGTATTTCATTCTAGACCCCTTGTCGGTCATTGTGAAGTTAGCCATTCTAAGTAAGAAACCCATCGGAACCAAAATCTGGATCCATGCAAACACACTGTCTTTTCAGGAGCCGGGCTTTTTCCAGTCCATTGCCCGGTCCTATTATCACACCAACAAGATTGACATTCAATACATGTATAATCCCATTTATCAGGCATGTGAGGGATTTCTCAAGCTGGATACACCCAAATATACTCTTCTTTTCTCGTTTGCACTCGAAGGGATCCGTAGACTGATGGAGACTTACTCGCACTGTTCCATCATCGGACTTTGTCTCAGTTATTATTACTGCATCATTGACCAGTATATGAAGAAGACGGAGAATGGACATTTGTTTTATCGGGACATGATGTCGGTCGTGTATACGGACGACACCGTGCTGAAACTCAAGGAAGCCTGGACGGAGGAGAAACAAAAGATTGTCTTGGAAATGATGCTCTTTTTGTCGAAAGACGACAAGGCCGACGTGAACATTCGGTCGCTCGAAACCATCATGGAGAACAACGACGTCACCAATCGTGACCTCTTTTTACAACTTTAATCTAGGCATAGTATACAATGAATTCAAAACAAACACGTCGAGCCCCTTTGCCCAAGCCCAAGGCAAGGGCTAACCCAACCAAGAGCCGCGTTCAACCCGCTGTCTCCAGAAAAAACCGAGGACCCAAGCCTGTGCCAAAGCCTACTCCTAGACCAGCCCAGAAGCCTATCCCTAGACCCAGGCCAAGACCCAGACCCATTCAAAAAAAGACGAACTATAACCCTCAGGAAAACGCTTCTATACAAGAATGGCTTTCTTTTCAGAGAGAGAAGGAACGGATAGCCACTGAAGCGAGAGAAGCCGAAGCCAAGGCCGCACGTAACCGTTACCAGGAACAAGTCGATGCCGAATTACGCAACTATGCGGCTCGTTCCATGGTCAGCTATCGTATCCAGCAGGACCCGAGACAACGAAAGGCCAACGAGGTCATGCGCGAAGAGGACCCTGGACATGTCGATACAATTTACTCGGAAGCCGACCTGAATGACATTGAAGATATGTTTGGACCTTTTACGAATAGCCAACCGGTGGTGAACCCCATGCAGGTTCAAGCCTTACGAGAAATAATCCATCAAAGAAAAGCACAAATCCATCAAAAGAAACGAACTGGAACCCTCAAGTCGCGTAAATACAAGGGGCAGGGCACAGGGGTCTAACGTTTACGGGGGGTCTAACGTTTACGGGTTTTACGTTTTCGACGTTTACGTTTGACGGTGCCACCTATTAAACGTCCTGATAGTGTTCGTTTACCTACTACTCGATTGGTTTCATTTTCTGGTTTCCGTCTTTTACCGGAAGCTGTTGCTTTTTGGCGTCCTGCGGTTAAAAGTGGATTAGGATAAGTCCCATTGAGTGTTGCGCTTCCAAATAAAAATCGGTGGTCGCAATGCTTATCTGTATAATCTCGACGCATTATATTCATACTGCTAAGTTGTAAAAGGTCATTTGTGGGTTTTGTATTAATCGGCACTCCTGACATAAAACAACTCATAAAATAATCATAGGGTATATAACTGTGTTTAGGTCCTAACTGACTACATTTTCTCCCTTGTGGTGCACGAAACACAAAATTATAAGGTTTTTCCTCATTCGTATTTTTAAAAAAAGCAGGTATATTATCAAAAACACCTCCAGCCAACATGCCATGTGTTTCAAAATAAAAATATATACCGGTTGGGTTTGGTATTGGTACAGCAAAGGGATAAGTATAACCATCACTTGATTGAATTCGTTGCTTTGCTTCCTTTCTTCCAGTATACCCTTCGTCACGTATCTTGCTATTGGTACGACAAAAAACAAAGCAGGCAGGGAGTTCAAAATGTGCGATCTTATGAAGTAATGTTTGCACATCAACCCATTTAGAACCCTTTCCCTCAGTCCACTGGTCACCCTTATTATCTTTTAATTCATCTTCGTAAATATCTATGAAGAATGAACCGTCTTCTTTTGTTTCTGTGGGTATTGGATTAAACCCCTTTACATAAGGTATTTCTATTCTCAACGCAACTTTCCTCCCGCTCGCAGCCCCAGCCATACTCGCCGCACCCGCTGCCGCACTCGCCACAGCTTCCATCTATATTACCCGCCTATTTTTGTGTGAGAAATCCATCAAAAGAAACTGGAACCCTCAAGGAGCACGGGGTCTAACGTTTACGTGTTTTACGGGTTTTACGTTTTCGACGTTTGCGTTTGACGGTTCCACCTATTAAATGTCCTTGGTCAACTGGTGTAGGGGTTTCTTCGATGGATGCTGGAGATTTCATCCCAGGTTTTGCTTTTTTAAATTTAGGACCGTTGCCTTCGATACTAAATTGTTGGTTATTAAATTGTCCGTTAATTGTAGCACTTCTTTTTAAAAATGAAATATCACATTGTTGGTCTGAATAGTCACGAAGCATTATAGTCATACCGTTAAGCTGTAAAAGGTCGTTCGTACGCTTGATACGACTCCCTACGCCTGACATAAAACAACTCATCGCGTAATCATAGGGTATATAACCATACTCTGGTCCATGCTGAGTACAATTTTTCCCTACTGGTGCACGATAATAAAACGTATCTGGGCGTTTATCTATGCGTCTATCTCTCAGTCTATAATATTCAGGCAAAGCGTCAAAATCTATCGCTCTATGTCTTCCATGCATTTCAAGATAAAAATATTGTTTACCCTCTACAAAACGTATAGGGGGCTTTGGCTTATAGGGGTCGCCATCCTTACGCTTCCAATAATTAGGATCCGTTAATAATTCATTGGTACGACAAAAAGTAAGATAAGCTGGTATTTCAAATCTTGCTAATTTACTGAGTATGGTTTGAACATCAACCCATTTATTTTTTTTTTTACCCGGCAATGGTTCAGTCCATTGTGCGCCATGCTTATTTTTCCACTCGCTTTTAAAAACCTCAATTTGACCCCATAAATAGCGGACTGGTTCGCTTCCATGCGCCTGGCGTATATCGATTATAATACTCTCCCCCCTCGCTTCCCTCGCTGCCATCGCTGCCCTCTCCGCCATCTCCGCCCTCTCCGCACTCGCTGCCCTTGCTCTCCTCGCTGCCCTCGCTATCCTCTCTGCACTCGCTTCCCTCTCCGCACTAGCGTCCCTCTCCGCATTCGCTGCCATCTATATTACCCGCCTATTTTTGTGTGTTAAAATACTTATACAAACGTAATACATCGGATTTAATTATACATGAAGTATATATGACACGAAAAAGGTCTAAGCGAAAGACCAAGAAGGCTAAGCCTAGAATTAGAACGATGCAGGTCCCTCGAAAAACGCAGAGGGGCGGGACTGGTCGCCCTCGTATTACTGTCGTCGGGCCTAAGTTTTCCAACGTATTTGAACAATCTCGTAAATTTATGAATAACCCTACTATTAGAAGTGCAATGGTTGCATCATCGGTTATAACAAGAAGATTTAATCAAGAACAATTATTGACAGAAACGTTAGGCGAACTTTCAGATGATTTTTTACCCATAGATAATATTTTTGATAATAATTATACGGTTGATGAATTATCAGCAAAACTTGAAAGATTGAGCATAGGAACTGTTAAATGTACACCTATTACAGATACAACGATTTCAAATAGTATAAAAAATATAAAAAATGTAGAAAAACACTTCAAAGAAAAGTTACGGCCTATCTTTATTGGTGTAGTCGGAGAGATGCTTAAAAACGATTTTATTCAACCGGATATAAATCGAGCAGAGTTATACAAGCTGTATTATCAACGAATGAACGATTCCGACCTTCAAAAAATTTTAAGAGCACTTTCATCCGATTTAAATGCAGGTGCAGAAAATACTCATTTTGTTTCAGAAGATGCAATCGATGAAACATTATTTAAAAAATTACATAGCGGATTGTTTAAGATGCTTGCGGGTTATGGGACGAGACTTGAAATGGAAAAGGTAATTAAAGGTTATAAGAATGAAAATGTTCAAACTCTACAGTCAACGCCGTCCATTATAAAAGGCGGTTCTGTCACAAGACCCATCGGAACATCCGTCACAAGACCCATCGGAAGACCTGTGATAAGACCCGTTTATTCAGACTTACGTAATTTGTGCATGGCGATGCGAGATATCCTTGGACTAACCAATCATTTTCTTCGCGAAATATGGAGGGTACCCGGAACAGAATGGCATATTCCATTAGAGATAGGCGATTCGCAATTTTGTCATTCAGGTGGTAATATAATTTATCTTATATGTAGATTTATAGATTATTTACTAAAAAATAAAGGTATGCCATACGACCCTAACGACATCTTAGAACAGATACGTTTTATGTTTGATACATCATTAGGAAATCAAAAAGATACATTTTATCTTTTCCTTGAAAGATTGGCAGATAGACCAGAATTTCGTAGACTTATTTTTTGTAATACACTCTCTGTAAGCGATTTAGACTTTAGTTTCTTTACTGGAAACAAAGATATACTTAGAGATGAGAATCGTAATAAAGTCAAAGATATGACTCTAATACTTGGAGGTGAAATTTTAGGCCAATGTTGCAAAGGATTTACACAACCCCCTGCACAAAAAACTTCTAATATTGCATTGCAGGTTGTTTTTCCAACAAAAACATTTTATGACCCAGTCACATGGCCTGAATTTGTAATTCGTGCAAATGGTACACCAATAACAGATGATGTAAAAACACGTATAAAGGCCCCTTTATTTTCAGACCCTTTAAATACTGCACAGTTACATGGTGTAAAACTAAATGCAAATGACATAAGAGAACTCGTCAACATTTTATTGGTGCGTGTTAAAGTTGGTGTAAATGGTCCAAATTTATCTTTACCCGAAGAATTAAAAGGTATATATGCAGAAAAGCTTGATTTTGTCATAGGAAGTATGCAAAGTTTATTTTATTCCCATAAACAAGAACAATTTTCGATATGCAATTATTATAGTTTGATGGTATTTTTAATCGAATTGTTATCCATTTTATTGAAATCGGGTGATGATAAAAGTGACAAAAGAATGGATAGATTTTTAATACTTCTTATATTTTTCTTAGTCGAATCAATTGCATGCGAAGGAACAGACCCAGAGGTTATAATTGATGCTGTGTTGAAAGCTGTTGAAAAACTAAAAGAACATATCATTTTTGATTCAGAAGAACGTGCTAAAGCTGAACGAGTCGCATCAGAGAGTGTTCGTGCGGCCGCTGCCCCTATTGCGGCTAGGGCGGCGGCTGATGCGGCTAAGGTCGTGGTTAAAGCAGTGGAGGATGCTGCTAAAGCGGTGGAGGATGCGGCTAGTGCTGCTCTCAGAACGACGAAAAACCCTAAAAATGTGAAAGAGACCGCTGCTAGTCGTAACGCTGCTCGAAAGGCTGTCAGAAGTGCTAGAAAGGCTGCCAGAAGTGCTCAAACAGCAGCAGAAGTTGCAGATATGTTTGTGCCTGATGCTCAACGCGCAAACGGTGTGGTCCCGGATATTAATATACATCGTGCTATTAAAAACGCACGTGATGCTGCCAGAGAAGCGATTCAAGAGGGGCGTAATGCTTTTCAAGAGGGACGTAACGCTCTTACAGCAGTTGGTATTCTTAATGACAAAGGTAAGCCATTTAAACCATCAAAATCTGGAAGTAGTGCGGAGGATAGTCCTTCAGACCCATTCTTTGCTGCTTCAGAAACATTCTTGACCGAATCAAGAAATTTTTCTTCATATGAGAAAACAGCACGTGAAACAAGTTCAGATACTGAGCGTCGTGCCACTATGGCTGGTTATCTACAAACATATAATAGTTCAAAAGATACTGCTTTAGCATCCGGTCCTAGAAGTAAAAATTCTAATTCAGGTGAGCCGAAACACTCTCAAGATAATGCCAATATGGAAATTAAAAAAGCTGTAGAAACGGTCAGGTCACTTCTCTTTAAGAATGATGCGGATGAGATGTCAGGTCTAGACTATGACAGGATTCAGAGTCATCACGACATAGACGAAGCATTTAAAATAGTTTTCGAAAAAACAACTGAATATGCAAAGTTATGTGCATATGGTGAAATCAAAGACTGTCCCAAGAAATGTTGGTTTAACTTATTGTTTGGTATTATATTTAAATTTTTAGACCCATCTGCTGGAAATGTACAAGCAGAAGGATGTCAAGAACCATGTGGCGGTGGGGGCGGCGGCGGAGGTGGGTTAGGTGGCCGCGAAGATAATCGAGACAGACTACGAAGTCCAATGGATAAATTAACAAAGGTGGAATTGGACCATGCCGTATTAACGTCGATTTCCATACCTATACCTGAAGGTTTGGAAGCGAATCTTTCAAATGCTAGACGTGGAATTAGAGAAGCTATAGAACATAGACAACCCAATCCAGTCCGAGGTGTTCCTTTAGTTGTTCCCACTCCCATGGTAGCTTCCGTACCTTGGGTTGTCCCCGCTGGAGTAGGTAGCTTCGGTACTAGTGGTTTCAGTGGTCTTACTACAAAAAACGGTCCTGTAGCACCGGTAAGTATTTTTAGTCGAGGTATTTCCACTATGCCTTTTCAACCAAGAGGAAAGGGTATTACGCGACCAACAGGAACGAGTAGTTTGTTACCAAGAGGTTTAAATAGTCATTCCAATTCTGAATCCAGTTCTGGGTCCAATTCTGAATCCAATAATGATTGGCCATAAGTAAAAATTGACCCCCACAAAATAAAAACCTTTTGTATAAAAAATGTCGTGCCAAGTATGTTGCGAAACCACCTCTACCAAAATCGCGTGCCCCTGCGGGTTTACCTGTTGCCGTTCCTGTGTTCGAACCTATTTATGCGGCCAAGTCTCTGACCCACATTGTATGAGCTGCAAGCTGGCATGGGGAATGGATTTTGTCATGTCCGCGATTGGCAAAACCTATACCGCCACGGATTACAAGAAAAGCCGCGAGGTGGTCTATGCCGAGTTCGAGAAGAGCCAGTTGCCGCATACCCAAGACCTGGCACGAGCGTTTGAGAAAAACGAGGCGATTGACCGCAAGATACAGGAACTGACCCAAGAAAAGAAATCATTCTTTACGTATGGTTGCACGACGTGCCACGGAGCCAATTTCAAAACCATCTGGTGCAAGGGATGTAGCACGAATGACACGTATCGACGAAACGTTCGACTGTTGCCTCGTTACCGAAATGAGATGACGTTTACTTACGAGGAAACCCGCGAGCGTTTCCTGATGCAGTGTCTGAAATGCAAAGGAACCAATCTCAACGAGAACATGACCTGCACTGACTGTCACGAGAATTACTGCAAAGATTGCATGAGGGTTCTGACGGAATGTCTCGCCGATGAGAAATGTCATGTAGAGCTGTGTATGTGCGTCGAATACACCTGTGACATTTGCAAAGGTCATCAATACGATGAACTCATTCGTCAGTATCGTATTGAGAAAAGTGTCACGGCGCCCACGCAGAAGAAGGAATTCATTATGCACTGTCAGGTGGAACTGTGCCCAGGATTCCTGTCGACTCAGTATAAATGCGGCCTATGCAGCGTGTATACATGCTCGACCTGTTTCCAAGTCAAGGAACAAGACCACGCATGTAAGCCCGACAACGTGGCCACGGCGAAACTCTTGCGCGAAGAAACGAAACCTTGCCCCTCGTGCACGACGCGTATTTACAAGATTGATGGATGCGACCAGATGTGGTGCACCGAGTGTAAAACCGCGTTTAGTTGGAAAACCGGGCAAGTGGTCAACGGACGCATTCACAATCCTCATTATTACGAACATTTACGAAATACACAAGGATTCGTCCCGCGAGAAGAAAATCCTTGTGGATTGCCAGGCATAGGTGAAATCCGCCACACCATTCGCCAATTCTCCGCACAGAAGCCGCGGCCACTGGTGGCACTGATTGAAAACAGCGTCTATCAGTATTATCGTTTCCTGGAGGAGATTGACACGCGCCTAGAAGGCCGCAATCCACACGAGGCCTACCTGGTCGAGAACCGTATCAAATACTTACTCAAGCGAGTGGACGAGACCAAGTTTCGACGCAAAGCCTTTATGTATGCTCAGCGGTCAACCCAGTTCAAACGACACAAGGAATTGATGGAAATGCTAAAGGAGGTCTTGCTGTCCATCTTCCATCGTATGTATGCCATCCTGAAAGTGAAGGAAAGTTCCCTCGTGGAAAAATGGGGCCCGATACAACAACTGTTTGTCGAGATTGTCAACGCGTGCATCTATAACAACGACCAACATGCCAAAAACATGTTTACGACCATTCGCGAAGACCACGAAGTCGTTGGGATGGAATTACATACGTGCCATTTATACATTACGAAAGAACCGACTGCGTTTGCCGACTTTAATACAGTGTCTTGGATGGGGACTCAAGAAAAATTCGTCTATCTACGATTTCAAAACATCCGGTAAGCAAGCGTCTAAGCTTGCGACGGGTAAGCTTGCATCATAGCTTGCGACAGAGGTTCGCTTCATTTGCACATCAAACATCATATCGAAATATTCTTTTTTTAACCACTTGTCGGGAAACTGGGTCATGCTTTTTCCGCGCTTCAGGTGACCTTTTCCGCGAAAGAGTCGGTCTTCTAATTCTTTCACGAATTGGGGAGGCAGTTCGCTCGACGGAAAATAGAGGTCTCCTTTGTAGGTATAACGATTGTAATAGGGGTTTTCATAGACCTGTTCTTTCGGCCAACGTTTTTTTGTAATGACTCCGATGCCTACGAGCTCATCTTTCGTGTTGTTCATTTCAAGCACGTAGAGATTGCGAAAGGGATGATGTTCCGCAATCGGAACCATTAGATTGTAAATACACGCGACCTTGTGCGTGGCACGAAACCGCATGTTTTCGCGAAGAGTCTCGTCCGTAAAACGAGTCGTCAAGAACGCCATTTTCTATACATTAATGGTTTATTTTCGTGGTCAATTTTAT